>Ga0247719_1000060_pt1 | contig 74707 bp, 45 predicted proteins | sample 41E_DmetaG_FD_189046 | JGI IMG/M metagenome (GOLD analysis project Ga0247719, IMG submission 189046) | Soil microbial communities from hillslope of Landscape Evolution Observatory, University of Arizona, Oracle, AZ, United States - 4-1-E_D | ecosystem: Engineered > Artificial ecosystem >...
GGGCCCGGGCTGGCAGCGCGCCGGACAGATGCCGAGGCTCGGCGCGCCGTAATGGTCGGAGATCTCCCCGGCGACCGCGCCGTAGAGCGCCTCGAGCGGCCCCGGCGCGAGCGCGGCGTACACGTCGATGTCCACGCGCGAATACGCGTCGGCGGTGTAGGGTCGACCTTCGCCGTCCGCCGAAAGGAGGGCGTCGGCGACGGTGGTCACCGTCGTTCGCCGCAGGAGCGACCCGTCGAGGAACAGGATTACGTAATCCTGTCGATAGACGCCCTGCGAGACGTAGACGATGTCGGGATCGCTCTTTCCCGGCTGCGCCCGGTTCGTGAGCTCCGGTCGGCTCCCGGGCTCCACGTAAGATACCACCGTCGCGCCTCCCTTGGCCACCCACTCGTTGTCGGGACCGGGGTTCGCGTAGATGGGCTTGATCTCGGCCACGCCGTCGCCGTCGAGATCGGCCCACCACCCGTAGAGCGCGACGAAGTTGCCCACGCCCGGCGTGATGATGTCCGGCATCTCGCCTTCCGAATCCTGGCGCCAGTTCCCGCCATCGAGGAGCATCTGGACGATCGAAAGGTAGTCGGCGCGGCGACCTTCCTCCACGTTCTTGGCTGTAGTTGACGCCCAGCCCGTGAACTTGTAGGGATGCGTGGGCCCCGTCACGACGTAGGTGTCGTCGAGCACGCGCAGACCCTCCGCGGGATGGATCCATCCGGTCGCCTCGGCCGGACATCGGGCGAGCGGATCCTCGGCGCGCACGACCTCGCTCACGCAATTCGCCTGGCCGGCGGCCTCGAGCGCGAGGCGGTCCGTTTCCGTCTCTTCCCATTGCAAGGACCAGCTCCACTGGGCGGAACCGGGACCGACGAGGGCGAGGACGGACAGGACGAACGCTGCCGTGGCGAGTTTCGCGGACATGGCGAACTGAGCCTCCGGGGCATGAGCCGCAGGCGACAAGGATAACGCTTGTCTCGGTTTGCCGGTCGGGGCGTATCTGTCAGGCTCATACGTAGCGCGCGATGCGGTCGCAGTCGCGGACCGGTTCGACCACGACCTCCCCGCCGATCGCATGGCGGATCCACACCGTGTCGGTGCAGACGGTGAAGCCGGGCGATCCCGCCGGCATGAAGACGCTCCCCCAGGAGGCGTAACGGCCTGCGGTCGTCGAATCGAAGACGAGCGACATGCGGATGGGCCCTTCGCGCACCGCGCAACCCTCGGTGAAGTTCCTGCAGTTCAGGAGCAGGACGGCGCCGAGGGGAAGCTCGCTCGCCCACACGAAGACCCCGCCGGGGCCCCAGTCGGTGTCGGGCGTCAGCGTGGCGGTCAGCGTGAAGGCGTCGGGAGCGTTGGGATCCCCCGATTCGCGCCCGAAGACGCCGATGAATTCGCCCTTCGACGCGAGATAATCGTCCGGGAGGGGGCGCGATCCGCCTTCGTACGGATCGTCCGCCACCGGGCGGCCGACGAACCCGTCCGCGCTGTGGTCCTTCCACAGGCCGATCCAGGCTTCGAGCGCGAAGGATCCGGGCGCGGCGGCCTGGTCCTCGCCGACGTTGCGTCCCACGAGGGGGCCGGGAAAGAGCGACGCAAGCCACAGCGGATTGCTCGTCCGCGGCAGGAGATCGATCCACGGCGCATAGTTTTCGAGGTGCGCCGCGTGGCGACCCGCCGAGGTCGAGCCGCTTCCTGCGGCCCATTCGCGCGGATATCTCGCCCATGCGCTCTCCAGAAGGGGTTCGAGCGTGCCCCCGAGAGGCGTCGAGCCGAGCGGCATCGGACCGGGCTCGCATCGCGCGGGGCAGAGGCCGAGGCTCGGCGATGCGTAGTCGTCCGCGACGTCGCCGGCCACCGTCTGGTAGAGCGCGCCGACGGGGGCGGGAGCCATCGAGACGTACCGATCGATGTCGGCGCGCGACAGGACGCCCGCGGTGTACGGGCGACCTTCGTCGTCGGGCGAGAGGAGCGCGTCGGCCACCGTCGTGACGGTGATCGGCCGGAGGAGGGAGCCATCCGCGAAGATCACCGGATAACCCATCGAGTAGTAGTACACCGAGAGATACGTGATGTCCGGATCGTCGGGACCGGGCGTCGCGCGGTTCGTGACCATCGGGTGGCTCCCGGGCTCGATGTAGGAAACGACCACCGCGTCCGGCTTCGACACCCACTCGTTCTCCTCGGTCGGGGGATCGTTCACGCCGGGGACGACCTCCGCCACGCCGTCGCCGTCGAGGTCGCTCCACCAGCCGTACATCGCGGAGAACATGCCGCCGCCCGGGGTGATGACGTCGGGCATCTCGCCCTCCGAATCCTGCCGCCAATTGCCTCCGCTCAGGAGGAGGTTCAACGGCCGCGTGTAAGGCGGCGCGCTTCCCGATTCGACGGCCGCGCGGGACTCGTCGACCCAGGCGAACACCTTGTTGGGGTGCTGCGGTCCGATGGCCACGTAGACGTCGTCGAGCACGCGGCGGCCCAGGGCCGGGTACGCCTGGCCCGTGGCCTCGAGCGGGCACGCCGCGAGCGGGTCCCCGTGCATCGCCTCGGCGACGCAGTTCTTCTGCCCCGCCGCGTCGAGGCCGACCCGACCCGTCTCGGTCGCCTCCCAGCGCATCGGCCACGCGAAGTCGGCGAGCGCGATGGGGGGCGCGGCGAGCGTCGCGGCGAGGACGAGGACGGTGACGGTTCGGGCGGTGGACACGCTGGCGGCCTCCCGATCCCCGGGCGGTCCGCGGCACGGTAAGCGTTTCCCGGCTTTGTCGGCGGGAAAGCCTTAACCACGGGACGCTCGTCCCGGACGCGGCATGCCCGGCCAACCGCACGCGGCCCTCACGTACGGATCGTACCTGAAGCTCGACGAGCTGCTCTCGCTCCAGGAACCGCGGAGCGACGGCCCCGAGCACGACGAGATGCTCTTCATCGTCATTCACCAGGTGTACGAGCTGTGGTTCAAGCAGGTCCTCCACGAGATGGACGCCCTGCAGCGCGCGTTCGAGAAGAGCGACGTGCCGGGCGCGCTCGCGGGGCTCAACCGCGTGCGCACCATCCTGAAGACGCTCGTGAGCCAGGTGGACATCCTCGAGACCATGACGCCCGTCTCGTTCTCCTCATTCCGATCCCGCCTCGACGCCGCGAGCGGCTTCCAGTCGGCGCAGTTCCGCGAGCTGGAGATGATCCTCGGCCGCCGCCACCGCCACGTCTACGCGCACATGCCCGAGGGCTCCGCGCGCGACCGGCTCGAGGCGCGGCACGCGTCGCCGACGCTCTGGGACGCGTTCCTCAAGCTCCTCGCCTCGCAGGGCCACGACGTGCCCGCCGAGGTGCTCGCGCGGGACGTGCGCGAGCCGTACGAGCCGAACGCGGCCGTGCAGGAGACGCTCGTCGCCATCTACCGCAAGGACTTCGGGCTCATGCAGCTCTGCGAGCGGATGGTCGACATCGACGAGGGCCTGCAGGAGTGGCGCTACCGACACGTGAAGATGGTCGAGCGGACCATCGGGACGAAGACCGGCACGGGCGGGTCCGCGGGCGCCGAATACCTGAAGCAGACGATCTTCAAGCCGCACTTCCCCGACCTCTGGGCCATCCGCGCCTCGCTTTGAGGGCGCCACCTTTAGGACGGGCCGAAGCCTAGCCCCCGCGACGACCATGACGAAGAAGCCGCGCAACGTGCTCGTGACCGGAGGATCGAGCGGCATCGGACGCTCGACCGTCGAGCGCTTCGCCCGCGCGGGCGACCGCGTGTGGTTCACGTATCGCACGGGCGCCGACCGCGCGAAGGCCCTCGTGTCCGAACTCCACGGCGCGGACGTGGCGGCGTTCGCGTTCGACCAGGGCGACAAGGCGAGCCACGACGCGCTGCTCGCGGCGCTTCCGGGCGACGTCGACGTCCTCGTCAACAACGCCGGCCTCGGCACGAAGACCGTCGAGGGGTACGTCGCGGGCGCAGCCGAGCAGGACGCGGCGCTCCTGCACGTCAACGCCGTCGGGCCGCTCTGGCTCGCGCAGGCGCTCGTTCCCGGGATGGTCGAGCGCGGCTACGGAAAAGTGGTGAACGTCGCCTCCGTGGACGGCGGCGTCACGCAGTTCCCGGGCTTCCGAATCGCGGACGGCATGAGCAAGGCCGCGCTCGCGTTCATGACGCGACAGCTCGCGGCGGAGCTCGCGCACGACCCGGTCGACGTCTTCGCGGTCTGCCCCGGCGCGACCGAGACGAGCATGTTCGAGGCGAGCACGCTCAAGCGCCTTTCGGTTGACGAGCGCCGCGCGTTCGAGGCGGCGCTCCCGCGAGGTCGTCTCATCCAGCCCGACGAGATCGCGGACCTTGTCTTCTGGCTCTGCGGCGACGAGGCGCGCGTGCTGCACGGCGCCGTGCTCGACGCGAGCCTGGGCCTCGGCGTGCATCCGGGCCTCATGACCGGGAGGCGCAAAGCGTGATCTCGAAGCGCTCGGAGCGACTCCTCGGCGAGCGGCCGCCGCTCGTGAAGGCCCACTTCGAGGCCGTCGCCGACCCGTATCACCCGAGCGCGAATCCCGAAGGCTACGTGAATTTCGGCGCCGCCGAGAACAGGCTGCTCTGGGACCTCGAGGAGCCGATCCTGAACGCGCCTCGCGGTCTCGAGCCGCGCGACGTCCACTACCGCGAGCTCTACGGCACGCCCGAGGCCCGCGCGGCGGTCGCGCGTTTTCTCGGTCGCACGACCGGCGTCGCGGTCGACGCGGAGGACATCGTCCTCATGTCCGGCGCGAGCGCGATCCTCGACACGCTGGCCGCGACCCTCGCGGACGCGGGGGAGGCGATCGCGATTCCGACGCCGTACTATCCCGGCTTCGACCACGACCTCACGGCGCGCGCGGACGTGCAGATCGCGCCCGTTCCGCTTTCGAGCGCCGATGGCTACATGCTCACCCCCGAGCGCGTCGACAAGGCGATCGCGCGCGCCGAATCGAGCGGGCGCCGCGTCCGCGCCGTGCTCGTCAACACGCCGCACAACCCCCTGGGCCGCGTCTACCCGCCGGGCCTCGTGGGCGGCCTCATCGACCTCGTGGCGCGGCGCGAGATCCATCTTGTCGTGGACGAGATCTACGCCAACTCCGTGTACGGCGGCGACCCGTTCGCGAGCGCGCTCGCGCTCGCGCACCGGGAACCGGGCCGCGTGCACCTCGTGTACGGTCTCGCGAAGGATTTCGGGCTTTCGGGCCTCAAGGTGGGCGTGCTCCACACGCGCAACCCCCAGGTGCGCGCGGCGATGCGCGAGCACGCCTACCTCGCGCCCGTCTCGACCGACACACAGGCCCTCGTCGCAAGGCTCCTTGCGGACGACGCGTGGACGACGCGTCTCGTGGAGACGAGCCGCGAGCGCCTCCGGAAGGCCTACGAAACGACGACCGACGCGCTCGCCGCGCACGGCATTCCGTTCCTGCCAGCGACCGCCGGACTCTTCGTCTGGATCGACCTCCGCGGCGCCCTCGCCGCGCCGACGCTCGAAGCGGAGAAGACACTCTGGCGCGCGCTCTTCGAGCGCGGCCGCGTGAACGTGTCCCCGGGGCACGTCTTCCACGAGTCCGAGCCCGGTTGGTTCAGGCTTTGCTTCGCCGACGACCCCTCGGTCGTCGCGGAGGGCGTGCGGCGCATCGCCCGCATCGCGCGCGAGCGCGGCGCTTAGGTCACGTCCCCGAACCGAACACCGAGGCCATCGCCTCGTAGCCGCGCCAATAGGCGTAGTATCCGTCGTCGAGCGGCCGCGTCGCGCCCGGATACGCGGTCGCGAAGTGACGGCCCCAGTGCGGACGCCGCCCGTCCACGTCCGTGAAGCCGTACTCGTCCGAAAGCGTCCACGACGCGAACACGCGGCCGGTCTTCTCCATGACCCGCGGGTCCGCCGCGAGCGCGGCCACCGCGCGGCCGACGAAGAACGGCGTCTCCGAATGCGCGAAGTTGGCGTCCTTCGCGACGCCATCCCTCCACGTCGACTCCGTCACCCCGAAGTGGTCGAGCACGGCCTCGCTTCGCATGAATCCCGGCGTCACGGCGACCGCCGCGACGTTCGACGCGCGTAGCTCCTCCGACATCCCGAAGGCGAGGCGCGCGACGGCCATCTTCACGAGATCGTAGTAGAGGTGGCCGCGGTAGTTGCCGCCGTCGCCGTCCGTCAGCTCCACGACGAGCCCCTTTCCGCGCTCACGTAGCAGCGGCACGCCGTGGCGCGCGGTGACGAGATGCGTGAGGAGACCGCTCCGGATCATCGCCTCGGCGTCCGCCGGATCGAGTTTCCAGAACGGCGTGCCCCACGCCGTCCGCGCGTCGCCGCCCCAGATGTCGTTCACGAGGATGTCGAGGCCGCCGCTTTCCGCGCGCACGCGCTCGAAGAGGCGCCGCACGTCGTCCTCCCTCGTGTGGTCCACGCGGGCGACGAAGGCGTCGCCTCCCTTCGATTCGACGAGGGCCGCCGTCTCCTCGAGCGTCTCGGGGCGACCCGGTGTCGCGGACGCGCCCGCGACGCTCCGGCCGGTGCACCACACCGTCGCGCCGGCTTCGCCGAGCATGGCCGCGATGCCGCGGCCCGCGCCGCGCGTCGCGCCCGCGACGAGCGCCACCTTGCCCTTGAGGTTCATGGATCCGGCATGTTTCTAAACGGGGATCAAGCTACGCGCCCCATGGCCCGCCCCCGCACGGCGTCGGACGCCCGCATCCTTGAAGCGACCCGGCGCGCCGTGGCGCGCGTCGGCCCGTATCGCATGACGCTCGCGGACGTTGAACGCGAAGCCGGCATCACGGCGAGCGCCATCGTCCAGCGGTTCGGCTCGAAGCGGGCGCTTCTCCTGCGGCTCGTCGCGGACGGCGCCGCGCAGGCGGGAAGCGCGCTCGCGCCGAAGCGCGGCGAGGCGCCGCTCGACGTCCTCGTCGACGGCCTCGCGCGAGAGGCATCCTTCGCGACACCCGAATCCATCGCGGGCAGCCTCGCGTTTCTCGGGCTCGACGTCGCGGATGACGCGTTCAGGAAGCACGCGCTCGCCTTCCTCGCGGCGCGCGGCGAGGCCGTGCGCGCGCTTCTGCGACGCGCCCGGCGGCGCGGCGACCTCGCGCGCGTCGAGATTGATGCGCTCGCCCGCAGCGTCGAGGTGGCCTACCACGGATCGCTCATCCGATGGGCGCTCGCGCGGGAGGGACCGGCGAGCGATGAAGTGCGCCGGGATATCGAGGCGGTGCTCGCGCCGCATCGGCGGGTCAAGGGAACCGCGGGGGGACGCGGCGTTCATGGACGAGCGCGGCCTCGAGACGTTCGGTCGTCCGGAAACCGGTGAATCGTCGCGGCGAGGGGAGGACGATGAATCCGCAGTCCTCGAACCGGCGGAGATGGATGTAGACCATCCGCGGGGTGAGGCCGGAGAGGGCGGCGAGCTCCGGGATCGTCCGGTGCGGGGTCGCGAGGATGAGCTCGGCGAGGACCCGGGCCCCGCGGCTCGCGAGCGCCGCCGCCGCGGGACGGGGGGTGGGGGCCGAGGGCTGGACGTGGGGCGGGAAGACGAGGAGGGACCGCCGATGCCGCAGCGTCTTCACGAACCCCGCGGACGCCATGCGCCGGAGATGATGGTAGAGGGTTCCCCAGGCCATCGGCACGGCTCGCCTGAGCTCGGACAGGTTGCAGCCGGGGTGCTCGCGCACGTGCTCGATGATCTTCCGGGCGCGACCGGACAGTTTCCGTCCATTGGGCCATCGCACGAAAGCGGTCAGGATGACGCTCAGCGCGAGCCAGACGGAACCGATGGCCGGGGCCCGGCGAGGCATACCTGTCGAAAGGCTCCCCACCCGATGAAAGTTTCGAGACTCAATCCTTCACTTCTTGCCCGCGATCTCCGGTGAAGGGGCCTTGATCGCGGCCATTGGATGAAACTGAAAACTCGAAAACGGGCGACGGGGTTATGAGGCCCACGAACGTCCCGGGGTCGGGAGCGAGTCGCAAGGCTCAATCCAGGCGGGACGTCGAGGCCATGGCCTCCGTTCACACCTCCCGAGCCGGACGTCCCGCCTGGAGACCCCGTTCAGGACGTCGGTTCCGAACCGCCGCGCAGGCGCTCGGCGGCGATTTCGAGCGCCTCCCGGATCCGGGGCCGCTCAATGATCTCCTTGAAGCACAGGTCCGAGACCTCGAGCGCGAGCTCGGGAGACCGGTCGAGGGCGACGAGAAGCCATCGCTCGGCCTCGGCGGCGGGCAGCCCGTGCTGCGCGGCGCAGACGGCGGCGGAGAAGGCGGCTTCCCCGTCGGTCGCAAGCGCCGCGGCCTCCTCATAGATGCGGAAGGCCTCCGGGATCCGGCCGAGCATGCTGAGGAAGAAGGCTTCGTCGAGCCGCAGCTTCACGCTGGTCGGGGCCAGGGTCCGTCCCTTGCGGATCCAGTCGAGCGCCTCTTCCCAGTCCTCCTCCGCGGCCGCGCGGTTCGCGGCGGCGAGGTAGGCTTCGGGAGACCCGACGATCGGCTGCTCGCGCGGTCGTCGCAGGCGCCGCCGCCTGAGAAGCGCGAGGCCGGCGAGGCTTCCCGCCCCGCCAAGGCCGGCGAGGGCGAGGAGGAACGGCCAGGATCCGGTTTCGGCGGACACGGAGACGGCCTGAGGCTTGAGGCTCGTGGACCAGAGATCGCCCTGGAAGTTGAAGAGCACCGCGTGCTCGTCCTGCAGCGAGCGGATATTCAAGGTGCCGACGAAATCGCCCGACACGTAGATCGGTCGGCCTTCGGCGCGGAACTCCTGGCCGCCCGCCCGGAGCACGCCCGCGAGCGGAACGAAGACGGCCATCTCGCGCCACGCGACGTCGAGATCCGCGACGGCGGAACGGAAGGCGCCCTGGCTTCCGCGCGCCTCGAAGGCGCCGTCGACGAAGTCGATCGTGATCCATTCCTGGCGGATGGTCCAGACGAGGGCCCCCGATTCCGCCGATTCGCCCGTGTTGAATCCCAGCGTGTTCTCGCGGGCGCGGATCGTGACGTCGGGGCCGAAGAGGACGGCGGTCCCGGCGCCCTTGAAGGTGGAGCGTCCGTCGAACTCGAGATCGAAGTGCGGGTTCAGGACGGTCTTGCGATAACGACCGTCGCGCATCGCGTCGCTTTCGAGGGTCGATCCCTCGTAGTTCGAGTAGGTTCCGCTCAGCCGGGGGCGGGCGACGACCGCCTCGGAAACGACGACGTCGATGAGGCCGATCTGGGGATGGAAGCCCATCTCCCCCGAAGCCTCGCCCTCCGTCAGCGTGATCTCCACGTCGGTCAGATCGTACGTCGAGACGTGGTGGCCGCGCTCCACCCGATCGCCGCGACCGAGGGCGACGAGCTCGCGGACGTGGTGCTGGATCTTCGCCTTCGACGTGACGAGGGACAGCGTCTCGAGCCGCGTCGTGTCGGGCATGAACCAGGCGTGGAGCGCGCCCTCGAGCCGGGATCCGGTGGGCAGCAGGACCTCTGCCGCCACCACGAATTCACCTTCGGACGTCGCGCTCGAGGCGGCCTGCGGTAGGCTCGCCAGGACGATGAGGAGCGCGACAAGGCTCCTCCTCACTCCCACTCAACTCCGAGTCGGGTACACTCCTGGGGTCGCTTTAATTGTTCGTGTCAGCGCCCCGAGTGAAATGCAGGACTCGATGATCCCGACGCCGGGTGGCCCGAACCTTTATCGGATCCGCCGGTGTTTGCCACAGGACATGCAGCGGACACTCGTCGCCTTCGCGGTCCTGGTTGCCCTCGTCGGGCCCACCGTCGAGGGTGCCGCTCCGCTCGCGCCCGAGCCGCCCGCGAGCGCGCGCTCCTTCGTCGAGGGGCCCTCGGCGCGCGTGGAATGGACGCCCGCGAACGCGCCTCGCGACGGCTTCGCCGTGTACGGCGCCGGCGCGGACGGGCGCATCCTCCCGCTGGCGAAGGTCGGACCCAATGCGACCTATGCCGTGGTCCCGCTGGGCTATACGACCTATCACGTGACGAGTCTCCTCAAGGATCTGGAAAGCCGCGCCGTGGAGGCCGCCGAATCCACCTTCGACGGCTTTGGGAGCTGCATCGAGATCACGACGCAGCCGCCCGGCGCGCGGCTCGTCAAATGCCGCTCCATCGACCTCCCGCGGCAGCCGATCGCCTACCAGAACCCGCTGAACCTTCTGCCCCTCCACCCGCCTCAACTGCTGCCTTGAAGCGTAGCCGTCTGTCCGGCGGGCGTGAGAAAAGACTTTCATGCGCGAAACGCTTGCGTCATTCACGATGGAGAAGTCGGCCGCCCCCGACCCGCTGGATTCCGCGCAGCGCCAGATGCTGCTCCGGATCATCCAGCGCAAGCCCGGCCTCATGATGTCGGAGCTGCACGACCTCTTCCCTTACTCATGGGGCGCGCTCTACCACCACCTGAAGGTGCTGACGGAAGCGGGCCTCGTCGAAGTCGGCAAGGACGGCAATCGGCGCGAGGTCTTCCCCATCGTCCGCGGAAAGCGGGTTCCGGCCCAGACCGAGAAGCGCGAGAGGCTTCCCCGGATCTACGGGAAGACGAAGATCGTCGCCGAATACATCCTCACCCGGCCCGGTTGCGACATGCGCGAGATCCTCGAGAACCTCGACGTCGACCGTCGCCTCGCCTATCTCCACGTGGAGCGCTTCGTTCGCGAGGGATGGGTCACGAGCGATTCGGAGACCCGTTATCGCGGCCTGAAACCGACGCCTGAATTCTACCGCGTCCTCGGCCTCGCGATCGCCGCGCGAAAAGAGTGAAAAGAACGGGGAGGGCCCCTCGGGCCCCCCGTTGCTGCGGGCTCACTTGAGCGTGTACCTTTCGCCCATCGCCACCGTGTCCGTCCTGACGAGGCCGTAGGTTGCCGTCAGGACGCGCGTGATCTCGATCGTCTTGCCGACGGCGGCGACCGCCACGAGATCCTCGCCGGACCCCGCGGTATGCGTCAGGGACATCACGAGCGGGATCGTGAACGTGACCGTTCCAGCCTCGAGATCGAGATCGGCCTCGATCCCGTCATTGTGGAAATAACGGTCGGAGCCCCGGTGACCGTAGACGGCGCTTCCCGGCCCCACGGCGAGCGAGCCGCTGACGAACGGAACGCCGGGGACGTGGACCATGCTCGCGTAGCCGAGACCCCGGTGGGTCGATTCGTAGCCGAGGATGTCCAGGCGGACGCTGTACACGACGCCTTCGTAGCGCCATTCGAAGAGATACAGGATCCGATAGGTTGCGTGGCTGACCGGATCCGGGTTCGACAGGTCGCTCAGCGTGATCGTCACGTAGAGATTCTGGATGTCGTTCGTGATGTCGAGCGCCCGGATGTCGATCACGGGCGGAATGCTCGCGTCCTCGGGGTCCTCGTAATGGGCGCCGGTGTTTCCCTGGGCGATGCCGGGGAAGATCATGGCGGCCGCTACGAGCGCGATGGGGAATTGCTTCATCTCTGTGCCTCCGCGGTCGACGGCTCCAGCCTCCCGGTGGATGCGCCGACCACCCTCGCAAAGTTCGGGGACCTTTTGAAGCTACTGTTGTCCTGAGAGGTGAATTTCAAATTTCAACCTAGCGCCCCCGAGGCGACAGACGCGGCGAACCCGCTAAAGTGAAGTTTCGATCGCGCTCCGCCGTCGCAGGCGCGCCCCCAGCCCCGCGGCCGCGAGGAGCGCCGCGAATCCAGGGTGCGGGGTCCGCGAGGCGCCAGGGTCGCGATGCGCGACGCTCACCGACTCGGTGCCGGCGCCGCTTTCCGCGATGAAGGTCACCTCGGACCAGGCCGAGGGCGCCGCGGCGCGGGCGGTGTACAGGTCTCCATCCTTCTCGAGGATCACCTCGAACGTCCCGGACGGCGACACCAGACGCGCTTTCACGCTCGTGGCCCGCTCCGCTCGGACGGCGAGCGCGATCCCCCCGTCCTCGGTCGTCTGCACGCTCGCGTCGCTCAGCGCGGGGGCGCGCGAATCGAGCGTCACCGTGTACCGGCTTTCGCGCACGCCGCCTCCGTGACCGACGGCGCGGACAACGACCGTGTGGACGCCATCGTCCCATCCCGGAACCTCGAGACGGTAAGGATAGGGCACGAGCCGCGGCCCGAATCCGACGTCCACGGTCAGGTTCCGCGTCGTTCCCTCTTCGACCTCGTCGAACGCGAGCACCCGCGCGTGGATGGTCGTATGATTGCCCCATCCGCGCGGCACGACGCCGGCGTAGGGCGGCGCGAGCACGATGAACGTGGCGTTCGAGAGCGTTCGCACGTGCGGAGGCTCCGCGCGGTCGCGCGCCCGGATCTCGAGCACGTGGAGACCCGCGAGCCGCACGGCGAACGTGCCTTTGTACCGGTCTCCCCCGGCGGCCGCGAGCCGGATCAGATCCCGCTCTCCGTCGGGCCCGACCACGAGCGCCTCGACGTCCCGTACGCCGATCGGGTCGCGCGCCTCGACGTCGATGGCGACCGACTTCGTGTGCGGCATCTCGCCCGCGGGGGCGACGAGGCGGACCTCGGGCGGGCTCTGGTCGCGGACGAGGAAGGTCAGATTCGCGGCGATCGGGGCGAACTCGCGGCCGGCGAGGCGCGCCTCGAGCTCGGCCTTGAACGCGGGCGCGCCCGGCATGGCGGGCACGTCCCCGCTGAAGGGCAGGACCATCTGGCCGCGCGCCGGAACCACGACCTCCCACGACCGCGCGAGCCACGACGCGCTCGAAGTCAGCGTCGCCGTGATCCGTTCGTCGACCTTCCCGAGGTTTCGCACGGCGAAGCCGCCCTCGGAGGTCACGAGGTTCACGCGCGTTCCCGGGTTCAGCTCGATCGTCGCGGGCGCCACGATCTCGAGGCGGGGCAGATGGAGCGTGAGGGACTTCGAAATCTTCGAGGGCCCCTTGACGAGGACGCCGGAGAGGATCTCGGCGGAGACGAGATACTCGCCTTCCATGCGGTCCATCGTGAAGGACCAGACCGCGCGCGCCGGGCCCGGCGGCGCTTCGATCGATTCCTCGGCCGAGGCGATGAGGCGCCCCAGCTCGCGCAGCTCCCAGCGGACCGCGACCGCGGGAGCCGCGATCCGGCCGACGTTTTCGATGTCGAGCTTCGCCGTGACGCGCTCTCCGCGATAGACGAGCGTCGGCGCGTCGAGCGTCGCGATCCTGATGACAGGCTCGGCGCGCGTCACGTTCAGGAGACGCGTGACGTTGACCTCGGCTCCCGTGGTCCCGAAGAGGCCGGCGTTGAGCGATCCCGCGCGAAGGGTGACGGTCGCGGGGGAGACGTCGGCGGCGAGGCGCGTGACGAGCAGCGTGAGGTTCAGCGACCGTCCGGGCGCGAGGCCGACGAGGACGTTCGCGACCGAGCGGTTGTCCCTCAACAGGCCGAACGCCCATCCCGTGGCGTTCGTGACCGGCCCGAGGGCGACCTCGAGGACGTCGGGCGTCGCGCCGCGGTTCGCGATCGCGAAGGGAATGCGCGCCGATTCGTTTTCGATCACCTGGAGGGAGGCGGGAAGGCCTTCGATCGCGGTGCGGTGGGCGGCGCGCAGGTGGGAGGCGTTCGCGACGACGCGCTCGACGATCGCGCTCACGTTCATGGCTTTGCTGTGGATCGACCGCGCGGAGAACACGACGTCGGTCTCGGCCGCGGCATCCTCCGAGTTCGGGCGGAGGAGGAGCAGGACGTCCTGCGACTGCCCGGGGTCGATCGCGGCGTGCGCCGGCTTGATGTCCGCGCGCCAGGGAGACTTCACGGCGGCGTGGTAGATCGGCGCGTCCGCGATGTTCCCTTCGTTCGTGACCCGGAAGCGGACGAAGCCGACGCCCGAGACGGGAACCTCCGGCGCCTTGACCACCTCCGCCGTCACCTTGAGCCGCGGATCGCGGACGAACCACCCGATCGTCTTGGCGTTGTCGTCCGGACGGGGATCGCGCGGGCTGTCGACGCGCACGGTCAGCGTCTGCTGTCCACGCTTCGACGCGGGCGAGAAGATCGAGAGATCCACGACCTTCTTGCCTTGCGCGGGAACGCGCACCTGGAACCCGAGGGTGTCGTGCGGATTCGCGGTGGAGCCGTCGGCGAACGTCGCGCGCACGTCCACGATGGCGTCGACGCTCGAGGGGTTGTTGATCGTGGCCGAGACCTTCGTCGCGGTCTCGACGAGCGGCTCGCCGTGCGCGCGGAGGTCGGCGAGCTGGACGTCGGGGCCATCCGTCGCCTGACCCTGGACCGCCGTCGGGAGGACAAGGAGCAGGACGAAGAGAATCGCGGACCATCTCATGGTGACACCTCGGGACGGATCAGAAGACCGATCGCAAGGAGGGCGGCGCCCGCGATCGCGAGAAGAAGCGCGTGTCCGGGAAGGACGGGGTCGAGCGAGACCCCGGCGAGGGCGTGCGGCGCGACCACCGCGACGGCGAGCAGGAGCGCCACGGCCCCGGTCCCCGCGAGGAACGCGTCGCGGCTCGACGCGAAGAAGGCGAGCAGCGTGCCGATCGCGAGGACCGCGAGGAGCGCCGAGGCGAGCGCCGACGACAGCGCGGGCCCGGCGAGCAGGCTGCCGACGGCGAGCGCGGCCCCGTAGGCCGGAAACCGTCGACCGAAGGATGTCCAAGGCCACACGGCGGCGACAAGGTATCCGCCCGCGGCCAGCATCGCGCGGCCGGGATCCGCGCCGGCGGCGAGCACGAGGAGTCCGGCGAGGACCGCGCTTGCGGAGCCCGCGACGCGCAGCGGGCGATCGGATTCAGGATTCAATGAACGCCACCTCGAGGGACGACGACCCGCTCCAGTCCGTGACCTTGACCCCGAGCGCGCGCGCGGCGGCGAGCGCTTCGTTCCTGGATTCGGCGAGGAGGCGCCCGGCGGGTCCGACGGGCTCGTGGTCCGCGCGAGGGCTCACGAGGTGGACGTCGGCCTCGAGAGCGCGCAGGATCTCGATCGACTCGATGAGGTCTGGATCGAAGACGGCGCTCGTAACGACGTAGGTCGGCGACTTCCGCCGGAAGGAGGGCAGGTGGCCGCGGACCGCATCGGTCGTCGCGACGTGGCCGCGCGGGGGCCGCTCGACCATGGCCTTCACGAGATCCGCGGACCTCGGGTTGGCGGCCTCCACGAGCTTCTCGGCGACGTCCCCGAGGACGATCACGGTGAGGTGGTCGCGCATGCGGTCGTGATGCTCGAGGATCGAGGCCGCGGCCCGTCCGTTCAGGACCCACGGACGGGGGTCGCCCAGGATCTCCTTCGCGCGCAGGTCGAGGAGAATCGTGACGCGGGCGAAGCTTTCGCGCGTGACCTGGTTCACGACCGTCTTGTTGTAGCGCGCGCTCGCCTTCCAATTGATGCGCCGGATGCTGTCCCCCGGCTGATAGTCCCGGAGGGCGAAGAACTCGAAACCGTCGCCGGGCCGCGGAACGTTGTGGACGCCGATCGCGGGCTGGGGGATCGACGCTTTCGGCCGATGCTTGCCGAGCGGCAGCGCGCGCGGCAGGACGAGGACCGCGTGCCCTTCATCGCCCTCGACCCTTTCCTCGAGGAGGCCGAAGGCGTCGCCCGCCCAGGCCTCGAGCGGACCGATCGATTTGCGTCCCCACGAGGAGGCCGTCCATTCGATCTCGCGCGCGTGCGGAGCCTTCGGGGAAAGCCGCGTCGTCCAGGCGGCCGCCTCGCTTGCGAGGCCGTCGCCCGCGCTTTCGCGGAGCCGGAGCCTCACGGTCCGGCGCCCCTTGAGCGTGACCTCGAGGCGCTCCTTGAGCCCCTCGCCCTCGACGAGCTGCTCGCGGTCGAGCTTGCGCTCGACGGCGATCCGCGCGCGCGGGAGCGCGAGCGCCGAGACGCCGAGCAGGAGGAGCAGGGCCATGCCCGCCCAGAGCGCGGCGGAAACGCCGAGCACGAGGCCCCCGCCCACGAGCACGGCCGCCGCGCGCGAAACGCGGAGTCCGAGGGCGGTGAGCTTCATCGCCGGGCCTCCTCGAGACGGTCGATCCAGACCCGGATGCGGTCGTCGTTCCGTCGCTTCATGGCTTCCGCGATGCCATCCAGCGTCTCGTCGTGGAGGGCCGCCATCGCTTCGGGGTCGGTCCGCAGGGACGCGAGAACGAGCCCGCCGGCGAGGATCACGACGAGGATGGCCGCCGCAAGATCCTGGGACGGAAGGGCGGCAGACGCGAGGGTGACGCGCGGCGCGGTCTCGCGCAGCGTCGTCGCGTCCCCTTCGAGAAGGATGGACGGCCCGCGGGCCTCGAGGGCCCGGGCGAGCGGCGACGCGAGCTCGCCGAACGCCCTCTCGGGATCGGCGCTCGCGATGAACACCACGCGTCCGTCGCCGTGGGATCGCGCGAGGCCCACTCCGAAGGCGCCGGCGGGTTCGCCGACGTCCAGGCGCCCGTTCAGGTTGGTGTCGCGGAAGGTGTCCTCCGACGTCACGATCGTCATGTCGCGCCGGTCGACGTCGAAGGCGAGGAGACCGGGAAGGCGGAGGACGGTCGAGCCGTACCGGACCTCGACGTCCCCCCCGTCCCACCCGTGTAGAGGTCCTTCGAGCGTCTCGGGAGCGATTGAAGGGAGCATGGCGCGCGGCGCGTGGGAGAAGACCCAGACGTCGCCCCCCCGCTTCGCGAAGTCGAGAAGCGCGGCCTCGTCGGCGGCAAGCAGCGGCAGCTGTCCGAGGATCACGACGAGACCCGGCTCGATCTCGCCCCAGGCCAGCGCCGCGGCGGGGCCCGAAAGCGCCCGGCGAGGCGCGAATCCCTCGCGTCCGAGCCACGCCTCCGGCGCGCTCTCCGCCCGCGTGGCCTCGATGAGCTCGGCCGCGACCGCCGCCAGGCTGGCGGCGAGGAGCCCGCCGGCGGCGAGCGCCGCCAGCCAGCGCGCGGGCTTCATGCGGCCTCCGGGGTCCGCGAAAGGGCCGCGAGGCGACCGAGCGCGAAGCCGGCTTCGCGGATGCGTTCGGGCTCGAGCAGCTCGGGCGCGTACACGCCGAGGTTGAAGACCTCCGTCAGGAGATCGAGGTCGGGACGCGCGCTCGGATCGTTGCGGACGAAGCGCGCCGCCACGTCGCCGAAGGTCGCGGTCTCCGCGCGCTCCTCGTCGAGGCCCGCGATGGCGAGCAGCTCGAGGTACGATCGGTAGAGCGATTCCAGCTTGGGATCCTTGAGCAGCCTTCGCGAGGTCGAGGCGAGCACGTCGCTTGCGGCGCGCCCGCGGCGGACGAGCGCCCAAATGATGGCGAACACCGCCGCGATCCCGGCCGCGACCGCGAGGACGTCCGTCTGCGGGGGGGCCTCCGACGCGACGAGGGCGGGCTCGAGCACGAATCCCGCCAACGTCGGCGCCGTGCCCTCGCCGCCCCGGTAGACCACGGCGTATTCGGAGCGCACGAGGGCGGTCTGCGGGATCGGGACGACGGCGCGACCGTCGGCGCCGGTCCGGATGGCAAGGGCCGTGTCGCCGACCCCGAGCACGTGCAGCGTCGCGTTGGCCACGGGATCGTCGCCCGCGGCGAGCTTCACGACGAGGAACGCGGGCTCGCCGGGCGCGTGGCCGGGCAACGTCTCGACCGTGATCTCGGTCAACCGGTGGACGCCGAGGATGCCCTTGAACGGCGCCGCGTCCACGAGCCTGTTGGGGGCCGCCACCTCGATCGTGACGAACCCGGGAGCGATCTCCGGGCCGAGGGGGAGGCTGAACGAGCGGTCACGCACGAGGAGGGTCCGCGCGCGGCCGTCCACCGAGACGTTGAGACTCTCGACGGTCACCTCGCGGCCGACGGAGTCCTTGAGCGAGAAGGGCACCGTCAGCGTCGTGCGCTCGAAGGCGGCGTCCGGAAGCTCGACCTCGAGGCGGCCGCGGTCGCGCAGCTCCAGGACGCGCTCGAGCTCGAACCCGACGAGCTGGGGCTCGTCGCGCACCCGCAGGACGAGGGACATCGGTCCGAGCGCGGCGTCGGCGGGAAGCGGGAGCGACACGCGGAAGCGGCCGCTTGCGTCCGTCGTGCCGCGGACCTGGCCCCACGGTCCCTCGACCTCGACGTTGCGCGAGACGACCGCGCGCCCGAGCAGCGTGGTCACCTGCGCTTCGAGCGTGGGGGAAGCGAAGTGGGTCGAAGCCGGGAAGCCGGTCAATCGCGCGGCGTCGCGGACCTGCGCGATGCGCACCCCTTCGCTTGCCGCGAGGGCCCCGCCCTTCGATCCCGCGTAGCTTGCCGCGACCCGGATCGGTCCGAGACCGGTCGCTTCGCCCGGGACGAACGAGATCGCGAAGCGGCCCGCGAGGTCCGTGATGGTCTCGCCCGTCTCCGTGCCGAAGGCGACCACGACGAGCTGCCGCGCCACGCCGACGCCGCGCGCGTCGACGAGCGTCCCGGCGATCTCGACCGACCGTCCCCGGATGGCGTCCACGGGATCGAGCCGGATCGCGGTCGCGCTCGTGGCGACGAGCGTATGGGGCTGGCGCGCGACGCCTTTTGCTCCGCCGTCGTAGCGGAGGAACACGATGCGATCGCCCGGTTCCGCGCGACGGAGATCGATCGCGAAGGTCACGTAGCCCTCCGCGTCCGTCACGTTCTGCGCCTTTTCGATGTCGGGGCCATCGACCTCGACCCGGGACCGGGGGAGGCCGGCGCCCACGGCGTCGACGAGCCGCGCGCGGAAATGGCCCACGGCCCCCACCTCGCCCCGCCATGCCGGGATTTCGAAGCCGGGGACGCCGAGCAGCTCGAAGGCCACGGCCGCGTAGGCGGGACCCAGCTCCTCGTTGCCGGCGTATCGGGCCTCGAGGGTCTGCGCGCCGAGGGGCGCGCTGACGGGCACCGGCAGGCTCACGTGGAACTCGCCGTGCGCGTCCGTTTCGATCTTCACGTCGGTTCCGAACGCCGAGATCTTCAGCGCATCCGCGACGGGCCGCCCGCCCGCCTCGATGCGACCCGCCAAGAACACGACGCCGCCCGGACGCACGGCATCGCTGAGAATCTGCAGGTCGATGCGGGGCCTGAGGAACACCTGCCAGTCGAACCGGCTCTCGGAAGGAAGGAGCGCGGGCTCGCGGCCGCCGAAGGAGACGGTGTGCGCCGTCAGGCCGGGATCGCGCGTGGCGAGCACGCGGAAGGAGACGCGGCCGTCGACGTCCGTCGTGGCCGTCGCCCCGGAGGGAGCGTGCGCGACCTCGGCCGCGACGACCGGGCGGCCGAAGGCGTCCCGCAGGGTCGCGTTGAGGACGCCGTACTCACCCGCGCCCACGCGCGCGGGGCGATCCACGAGCAGCGTCGTCGGCAGGTTCAGGCGGACGCTGCGGGACGCCGAATCGGCGCCGAGGAAGCCGTGGCCCGAAGGACCCCTCTGCGATTCGGGCGAGGCGGACGACGTGTTGTAGACCCAGACGAACGCCTCGATCGGTCGCGCGAGGTCCAGACGGGAGACGAGCCGCGGGTCGTTCACGTGCGTTCCGTCGCCGTTCAGCGAGGAGAAGACGACGCGGTCGCGCATCTCGGCCGAGGCCGCGGTTGTTCCGCCCGGCTGCAAATACCCCGAGAAATGGCCCGTTTCGTTCGTCGTGGCGACGCCGAGGACAAGATCCCGCCGTTGGAGCGAGAAGAGCGCGACGGCGTCGACCACCGGCTCGCCGCTCGCGGTCGTGACGCGTCCCGAGAATCGCGTGGCGGCATCGAGCGCGAGCGGCGACGGCAACGGGTCCAGGACCACGACGACGCGCTCGCGCGCCGGGATCGGGGCGCGCGCCTCGCGCGGGGGGCGCCCCCACGCCTGGGCCCGCTTCAGGACCTCGAGCGGGTCGAGACCGTCCTCGCGGGGGTCTCCCCGCCGGGGTCGCAGACCCGGGCCCGCGAAGGGAAGCGGATCCTCCCCGTTGCGATCGTCGAGCCCGTCGCCGTCGTGATCGCTCGTCGTGGCGACGCCCGGCGCGCGGCCCCACCGCCAGACGCCGTGCTTCGTCTCGTTCCACCACGCGGGCCTCCCGTAGACGTAGTCCTCGAAGCGCCCGCTCCCCTCGCCGACGGGAAGGCCGTGGAGCACGAGCCAACCGTCGGGAATGCCGTCCCCGGCGCTTGCGAGCGACGTGGGATCGGATCCGAGCCCGCTTTCGCCGAGGATGTCCACGGTGTCGCCGCCGAAGGGGACCGCGAGGAGCCCGCGCGCCTCGTAGCGCTCGATGATCGCGAGGTCGTCAGGGTCGCTCAGGCGGAGCACGCGGCCCAGGATCCTGCTCAGGGATTTCCCGTCGAGGAGCCCGTCGCGGTCGGTGTCCGGGTCCAAGGGGTCCGTGACGTACTGCTGCGACGAGGTGGGGGAGATCCAACCGACGACCTCCGAGCGATCGGAGACCCCGTCGCCGTCCGTGTCCGCCGACTCGTCGAGGGCGCGCGCGTCGTCGCGCGGGTCGAGGAGGTTCAGGCCGATCTTGGATTCGAGCCGGTCGTCCGCGCCGCCTCCGTCCGAGTCGGCGCGGTAGGGGTCCGATCGCAGGCGGGATTCCTCGAGCCACGTCAGCCCGTCGCCGTCGACGTCGAAGTGGGCGTCGGGCTGCACGGGGCTCACCCGCGAGCCGGCCGGCCCGAGGGGCGCCCAGATGGATTCCCAGAGATCCGAGACGCCGTCCCCGTCGGTGTCCTCCAGGTAGGGGTTCGTGCCGTGGCCGACCTTCGACCCGTAGGTCTCGTTGTATTGGCCGGCGATCGCCCGCAGCGTGGAGGGCGTCCCCGGCACGGACGTGAGCTTCTCCCAGGGCATGAGCCGGCCCGAGGCGGCCTCGGCGAAACGGACGTAGGACTGCGTTTGCCGGGGCGTGTTGTCGTCGTTCCCGAGGCGCGGGACGGGACGGTCCGGCGGAAGGACGAGGGGTCCCGGGGCGCCGGGATAGAGGACGCCCCGCTCCTCGTCGAGGAGGCCGAGGTAGGTCGTGCCCCAGAAGATCTTCCAGCCGTCGGGGATCCCGTCGGGGCTCGACGACCGCCGGTTCGGATCCGAGCCCGCCTCGAACTCGACGAAGTTCGAAGCGACGAACGTGCGGCGCTCCGGGACGAGGCGCGCGCCGTCGCGCACGAAGGCGTACCACACCGCGCCGTCGTCGTCGAGGTCCTGGTCTCCGTCCCCGATCCCGTTCTCGGCGCTGCTCCATTTCGCGGCGTCGAGGTTCCATCGACCCGCCGTCTCGTCGAACACCGCGTACCGCGTCTCCCATCCGTCCGGAAGCCGGTCCCCGTCGGTGTCGAGGTTCGCGGGGTCGGTCTCGGACCGCCGACGGGCCGAGGCATAGGACGAGGTCTGGTAGAGGTCGGGGTCCACTTCCCACCCGTCGAAGAGCCCGTCGCCGTCGCTGTCGGGATCGAGGATGGAGGCGCGGCCGTCCCCTTCCAGATCCGCAGTCGGCAGCAGCCTGTCGCAGGCCGAGGGCCCGCCGCCGAGGACGTCCTGCAGCGTCGGGCGCGGGGCGCGCCCCCATTCGTACGGAAGGCCCGCGAGGCACGCGGCGCGGCGGGCCATCCAGTAGGCCGCTTCGCGGCCATCGAAGAGCCCGTCGCCGTCGGTGTCGGGGTTGGTCGGATCCAGGCCTTCGAGCGCGATGCCCCGGTAGAGATGCGCGCCCACCTCCTCGCCGTCGAGGAGGCCGTCGAAGTCGGTGTCGGGCGCGGTCGGATCGGTGACGGGGAACACGCGCGTCCCCCAGCGCCCTTCGCGCTCCTCGAAGTCGGTGAGGCCGTCGCCGTCGGTGTCGCGTTTCGTCGGATCCGAGAACACCATTTTGGCGCGACCCCCGCTCTCGATCGCCCAACCCAGGATCTCGTCGGCGTCGCTCAAACCGTCGCCGTCCGTATCCGGAGCGTTGGGGTCCGTGCCGCCGAACCAGGCGCCATGGATGGACTCGTTCCAGCTCGGGGGCCGGTTCACGCGGTACTCGTCACCGGCCGTGAGGATCCCGCGGAGCGTCCCGTTCGGGAAGAACACGCGCTCGGTCACGAGCTGGCCCACGGTCGGATCGAGGAGGGGGAGTCCGTGGGCCACGAGCCACCCGTCCGGAAGTCCGCTGCCGCCCGTCGAGAAGCGCAGGGGATCGAGCCCCGACCCGATGCTCGCGGCGCCGAACAGGCGTCTCGACGCCTCGAATTCCTCGAGGTTGTCGAGCCCGTCGAGATCGGGATCCTGGTAGGCGACGGCGGGATCGAGCGGGTCGAGCCCATGCGCGACGAGCCATCCGTCGTGGATGCCGGTCGAGGCCGTCGAGGCCGCGCGGGGGTTCGTGCCGTGCCGCTCGATCTCGTCGAGGTCGGGGAGCCCGTCGGCGTCCTGGTCCGGGGAAAGGGGGCTCAGGCCGCGACGCCACGCCTCCCGGGGGGTCCAGGACACCTCGCTCGATGCCCGGTCGAGGAGGGAGGGATCGAGGGGGTCGAGCCCATAGTAGAGAAGCCAGCCGTAGGGGACGCCGGAGCCCGCGACGTCCCAGGCGCGGGGATCGAGGCCGCTGTCCCAGGCGCCCTGTTGGGCCTCGGACCAGGTGGCGGGCCGACCGTGCGCGTAGACCTGGGCGAGGGTCAGCGAGAACTCGGCGGGATAGCCCGCGCGGCCGTAAACGGCCGGGACGAGCGACGGCGCAGGAACGGCGGCCGTCCGGTTCGCGAGCGCGGGATCCGCCACGTCGAGCCCATGTTTCTGGATCCAGGCGAGGGGAAGCGCCCCCGAAGGGCGCTGGGCTTCGGGCCCGAGGCCGAACACGGCGTTCTCGTAGATGTCGGGAACGCCGTTGCGATTGTCGTCGAGGGAGGACGCTCCCGCGACGTGGAGGCCCTGCACCGTGGGCCGCGCGAGGAGGGCGAGAAAGCCGACCGCGACGACCAGGGCCGCGGCTGCGGCGAGAAGCCCGATCCTGCGCGCGAGGGCCCGGCGCCGGAAGCGGCGGCGCGCATCCTGGAAGTGGCCTTCCCTCACGGCTCCCCGAGGAGCCTCACCCCGTCATGTAGTTTCCGCTTGATTAGAGACTCGATCCTACACATCGATGCCCTCCATGCGCTTATTTCGCGGTGTTTTTTCCCGCTCTTGATCGGGGACGCTGTGAACTTCTCCTTTCAACGTCCGTCGAAAGGTTGATACTGTCACACTGTGACTCGCCGCCCGGCGGAGGAGGCACAGGCGAAAGTGATGTCACGACGCGCCATCGCATCGGCCATGCTCATCCTTCTCATGACGCCCTCGCTCGCGGCCCTGAGGTCCGGCGCGGAGGCGGAGGCACCGGTCGCGATCGACCCGATGCTGGCCGCCGTGCTCGCGCGCTGGATCCAGAACGGCGGCGTCGACCTCGACGCCGTGCCCACGCGCGCCGACGCGGCCTTCGAATTCTGGACCCGCCTTGCGGCCGGGCCGGATCTCGCGGACGTCGCGGAGCCGTGGCTCGCCTATCGCCGCGCGTTCGGCCTCGACCTCGACCCTTCCGAAGCCCGCGCCCTCGCGGCCTTCGAGAAGGAGCATCCGAACGTCGCGCGGGAAGTCGGCCGCCTCGCCGCGAGCGTGGCCGTCGCCGAGACGCTCCGCGCGAGCGTCTTCGACGTTCTCGATCCGGCGGAACGCGCGCGTCTGCCCGGCCTCGCCGCCGCGCTCGCGCGGGAGGACGCGCTCGCGCCCTCGGACATGGCGCTCATCGCCAAGCTCGACCTCGAGCTGCTCGGCCGGGCCGGCGCGCTCCTCGCGCGGGCCGCGCAGGATGCGCCCGCGCGTCTCGCCGAAGCCGCCCGGCTCGACGCCGCGAGGGCGCTCGAGCTCGCCGCCCGCCGCGACGGCCTCGCCGCCGTCCAGCGGGAGACGGGATGGCCCGACGTGACGGCGCGCGAGCCCTCGGTCGCGGAACTGGTCGCGCCGTTCGCCGCGGAGCCCCGACGGCCGGGCGGCGACCTCGTCTCGACGCTCGTCCGCGCCGGCGCGAGCGATCGCGAGGCCTTCGCGGCCGCGGCCGCGACGCCCGCGTCGCTGCGTGGCCCGATCGCGGAGCTTCTCTCGGCCGCGCTCGTCGACGACCCCGAGGAGGCCCGGGGCGCGCTCGGCGCCTTCGTGCGCCTCGAGCAGCGTCTCGCCGCCGAAGCCTACCGCGCGTCGACCGAAACCCCCGGCCGCGCGCGCGAGTCCCTCGGACTTCCGCGCGCGATCGGCACCGTCTCCGTCGCCTCGCCCGCGTCCGTCGTCGGCCCCGCCCTGGCCGACGCCCTCGCCGCGCCCGTCCCCGGTCCCGTCCGCGTCGCGTCGTTCGGCGACGGCCTGGCCGCGCTCCACGCGAACCGCGGCACTGCGCCGGGCGAAGTCCCCGAGCTCGACTTGACGATGGATGCCGCCCTCGGGACGCTGCTTCTCGCCATCGCGACCTACGAGCGCGATTTCGGGGCCGAATCGGCCGAGATCCGCGCGCTCGAGTCCGCCCGCGCGACCGCGCGCGAGCTCCTCGAGGACGGCGTCCGGTCGGGCGCGGACTTCGCGCGCCTGCGGGACGCCGTGAGGACCGAGCTCCGCCACCGCGAGTCGCTTGCGGGGGCGGTCATGACGATCGTCGACGCCGTCGAGCACGTGCGCGCCGCGACGCCCACCGGCGGGATGCGGACGTCCGCGAGCACGACCGCGGGCGGAGACGACGTGATCTACAGGGACAGCTTCGTGGTGATCACGGGCGCGGGATCGTCCGAGCACACGTTGCAGGATTTCCACAAGGCGCCCGTCCTTCTCGTCGACCTTGGAGGCAACGACCGGTACGCGGCCCCGATCGGCGGCGTCGATGCCGGAGATCCCGACCTCGACTCGGGCCACCCGTCGCGCCTCGCGCGCGTCTCGATCGCGCTCGACCTCGGGGGCGACGACCGCTACGAGACGGACCAGCCGTGGGTGCTCGGCGCGGCGCGCGGCGCCGGCGGCGCGCCGGCCTTCGCGCTCTTCCTCGACGCCTCGGGCGACGACGTCTACGCGCTCGCCGGTCCGGCCCTCGGCGTGGGCTGGGACGGATTCGGCTTCGCGTTCGACCTCAGCGGCAACGACCGGTTCCAGGTCGCCTCGCGCGGCCTCGGTTCCGCCTCCACGACAAAACCGGGCGACGTGGGGATCGGCATCTTCGCCGACCGGCTCGGCAACGACAATTACACGAGCGGCTCGGGCTTCGCGAGCCTCGCCGCGACCGCGACCGCGCGCTCCACGACGGCCCTTTTCGTCGACGGGGGCGGCATGAACAATTACACGGGCGTTTGTTCAAACAACCCCGCGATCTCCTGCTTCGCGTCGCCGCGGCCGAGGGAGGGCGGAAGCTTGACCGGAACGGTGGTCTTCGCGGACCTGGGCGTCAACCATCCCACGAAGTATCCCCGTCCCGGCGACCCGAACAACGGACCGCTGGGAGGCAACGCCGGCTCGTCCGCCGCCGAGGTCGTCGCCGGTTTCAACCGCGCGACCACGGAAGGCGGGCCGCCGCCTCCCCCCACGGGCTACATGTACCCCGATCCCGATCGATCGTATGCCGTGATCACGAACGGGGTCGGCGTGAACCTCGCCGACGGCGACGGCGACGGGCTCTACGACCAGTACGACCCGTCGCCCGAACGCCGATCGAACCCCGACGACACGGACGGCGACGGCGTCCCCGACGAGATCGAGTCCCTCCTGGGCACGTCGCCGGATGACGCATCGAGCCGGCCCATCGACGCGACGTCGCCCGAGGGATCCTCCTCGGGCCTCCTCGTCGATCTTCCCGGCATCCTGGCGATCGGCGCCGCCGGGGTCCCGAGCCGCTTCGAGTCGACCTACCGGATCTCGATCGACCTCGGCCTCGACGACGCCGACGATTATCGCGGCGACGTCGCCTCCGCGGCGTCCAACGTCCCCGCGTCGGTCACGAACGTGGCGGGCGGCGAAAACGCCTTCCGCAATCTGCGCCGGACGTTCCCGGTCAGCATCGGCCTCGACTTCGGCGGCGACGACGCCTACACCCCTTCGAACCGCAACGGGAGCCTCGCCTCGGCGACGGGCCCCTCCGTGGCCCTCCTCGTGGACTACGGCGGCGACGACCGCTACCGAGCGCACGGTTTCGGCCTCGCCGCGGCCGCGGGCGTCGGGTCCCTCGCGATCATGGTGGACGTGGCGGGCGACGACCGCTACGAATACCCCTATGGCGGCGCGCTCGGGTTCGCGATCGCGGGAGGCCAGGCCGCCTTCGTCGATCTCGCGGGCGCCGACCGCTACGTGGCGCCGACCCAGGGTCACGTGTTCCACTTCGGGGGAGGCGGGTCGCAGGCGATCTTCCTGGATCGCGAGGGCGACGATGTCTACGACGTCGGCACGATTCGCGACTTCCAGGTGGCGCCTCATCTCGCCCGCGGTCACGCCTCCGGCACCGCGCCCGCGCCGGCCGCGCCGGTCGTCCCGACCTTCCTCGACCTCGGAGGCCGCGACACCTACACCGAGTGGGACGCGGTCCGCGGCCAGCGCGACGCCGCGCGGTTCGCGAAGGACGACGCCATCCGCTTCCGATCGATCGAATCCTCGAACAACGGAATCCTGGGCACGTTCATCGACACCGAGGCTGGCAGCAACAAGGACGGGACGTCGCCCACGGACGCCGATCTCGTCGAGGCCCTCGCGGACACCGATCCCGGGGCCGGCTCCGACGGGCCCGTCCAATCCCCCGGCTTCCTCCTGCGCCTCCCGCGCTTCGGCGTCGCCGTCGGCGACGACACGGCGTCGGTCTGGAACCACGGCCAGGATTACGCCCTCTCGATCGACCTCGGCGGGAACGATCGCTACACGGGCCGCATCGGCGCGACATCGCCCGCCTGGTCGACGTCGCTCCACGTCGACGTCGGCGGATCGGACGAATACCTCTACGAGGGCGGCACCGAGCTCAGCCGGTGGCGCCCGCTCAGCGGCGCTCCCGCCGGCGCCGTGAACCCCGCGCCGCCGTCCGCGCCTCTCTGCGGAAACAGCTACTGCGAATCGTTCGTGGGATCGGCCCACGGCGCGGGCGTTCTCGGCATCGGCGTCCTCCGCGACGGCGGCGGGCGCGACGTCTTCCACGCCCGGGTGACCTCCTCCGCCTGCAACGGCTGCAACTTGCTGCCGCCCATCTACGGCGTCTTCCAGGGCGCCGGACTCCTCGGCGTCGGCATCCTGTCGACCACCGGTCGCGCGAACTTCACGGCCCGCGCGGGTCCGCTCGAGCCCGTGGATCCGGCCACGACGATCGTCCCGAGCGCCTGGACGCACGCGCAAGGGGCCGGTGTCCTCGGGTATGGGCTCCTCGCGAGCGACGGCATCGGCGCGGACGAGTATCTCCTCGAAACCAAGAACGTGGACGCGAACGCCCGCGCCTCCGGCCAGGGTTTCGGCCTCGGCGGCGTGGGCATCCTCGTCGACGCGGGCGGCGACAACGTGCTTCGCGCGAACCGGTCGGCGCAGGGCGCGGGTTTCGCCGTGAACGGGATCACCGGTTCCGGGATCCTCGTCTTCGCCGGACCCGGGAACGACGACCTCGGCGCCGAAAGCGACGCGCAGGGCCATGGCGCCGCGGGATCGACGGGTATCCTCATCGACATGGAGGGCGACGACCGGCGCGTCCTGGCGGGGACCAACCGCCCCGGCCAGGGCCAGGGTTTCGGGGTCGCGAACGGCGTCGGGCTCCTCGTCGACAACCGCGGCGACGACTTCTACGGCTCTTATTACAACGGCGTGGCGGACCTCACGCAGGGGGCGATGAACGTCGGAAGCGGTATCCTCCTCGATTTCGGCGGAGACGATCGCTACGACGCCGCGGGCAGCGCGCAGGGCTGGGCCCCGGCCGCAAGCGGCATCGCGCTCCTCTACGATCGCAACGGCAACGACACGTACCGCCTGCGTTCCACGGCCCTCGGTCACGGCCGCGGCCCCGCGGGTCCCGCCGTTCTCGGGGCCTTCGTCGATCTCGGTGGGCAGGACGTCTACGAGGCTTCGACGCCCGCGAGAAACCGGCTTCGCTGGGCCTCCGGTCCGCCCTCGATCGGGTGGGACAGCGAGGACGCCGAATCCTCCTGGAACCAGGCCACGAACCCGCTCGTGAACGTCCTGGGGACGGGCGGGCTCGCGCCCACCTTCCGCATCCTCTCGCCCGCGGGCGCGCCCGCGACGCTGCCGATCGCCTCCACGGTCGTGCTCCGGGTGGTCGCGAGCGCGTCGACGAACGCGCAGGTCGCGAGCCTCGCGGACACGCTCGTCGACCGGGTCGTCTTCTACATCGACAACCGGAGCGTCGGCACGGGCGTCCGCAGCGCCGGCGGCCACAACTACGCGTGGTCGCCCAGCGTCACCGGAGCCGACGGCTGGCCCGTCCACGACGACGGCTTCCGCAACTTCGCGGCCGCGGTCCATTTCCGCTCGGGAACGCCGACGGGCGCGGACGGGACCGGTCGGCGCGTTGCCGTGGACACGATGCCCATCACCCTGTCCATGCCGAACGTCGCGGTCGACAGCCCGCCTATTGCGCGCGCGCCCGCCATCGCGGCCAACGTGTCGGGCGCCCCGGGGACCGTGCCGTTCGTCCTGCGCGTCGATCGCGACCTCGAGCGTTCCGTCTGCAGGGTCTGCAACGTCACGCTCGACGCTGGACCGGATCCCTGGGCGAACCTCTCCACGCCGCGGCTTCCCTATCAAGAAGAAGACAGCTCCTGCATCGGCCAATGTCCGTCCGTCGCGCCGACGGTGATCCGCGCGGGCGGACGCGTGTACATCTCGTGGGATCCGCCCGCCGTCCCGCCCGGGCGTCTCGTGGTGGGCTACGACATCGTGAAGATCGGGGACGTCGAATCCGAGCGCATCGCCTTCGTGGACGCGCGGGCGCCAACGCGGTACCGCCTCGACGAACCCGCGGATGCCACGGCATTCACCGTCGACGCGATCTACATCGAGACGACCGGCGTGAGCTACGCCCGATCCGATGTCGTAGGTGTCGGCGAAGAGCAGGGCCCCGGGCCCGCCTCGGGACTCCGGCACGCAGGCGAGGCGAACCGCGTGCTGCTCGCGTGGCGCGCGGCCGACGGCGCGGCGAGCTACAGGATCGAGCGGGCGCCGGACGCGACGCCCCAGGCGTTCGCCGTCGTGGGGACCTCCAACGGAACGACCTTCCTCGACGTCACGCCCGTCCTGGACCAGCGCTACCGGTACCGCGTCATCCCGATCGACGAATCCGGCCGCGCCTCGCAGGTCGCTTCCGAGACGATCCTCGCGCGCGCCGCTCCGGGCCACCGCGTGAACCTCTCGCTGCAGAACGCGACCGGAACGACGACCATCCAGAAGTCGATCCCGCTTTCGGGCCGGACGGATCACGTCCTCGCGTGGGACGCCGGCCGGTACCCGGTGAAGGACGGGACGTACCGGCTCGTCGCCGAAACACGGGACGGCCAGGACCGCGTCGCGACCGCCTGGACGCCGGTCGTCGTCGACGGCACCGCGCCGCGCACGGTCTGGAACGTGAGCGCGTGGCTGAACCTCGACCACGCGACCGACTTCGGCGTCGCCGTGCCCTTCGTGACCCGCGACGACGGCACGGGCATCCTCGAGACGACGACGTCCTTCCGCGTGAACGACCAGCCCTGGACGTTCGGCCCCGACATCGTCGTCAATCCGGCCCAACGCAACGACGTCCTCTATGGCCAGGCGATCGTCCTCGGCGCCAACCACATGGACACGATCGAAGTGGCCGTAGCCTCGATGGACCGGGTCGGGAACGTCGAGCACGCCGACCGTCCGCTGCCGTGGTCGGGCGGCGCCCGACACGCCTCCGACGGCATTCCCTTCGCGATCGCCGCCCACGGCGTCCAGCGCTACCAGATCGACCTGCGCGCGCCGGTCCTCTCGGGACCGGTCGTCGAGGCCACCCTGCGGCCCGGCGAGACGCTGCCGCTCGCCATCCGCGTGTCCGAATCCGGAAGCGGGCTCGAATTCATCCGCGCGGAGATCGGCATCGGGGCGCCGGTTCCGCTCGTGTCCGACGGCGGACCCGACCGCGTGGGCGTCTGGACGGCGGGCGAGCCGGGCCAGCACCTCGTCGTCGTCCGCGCCCGCGACCGCGCGGGCAACGAGGCCACCCTCAACGCAGGTCTCGTGACCGTCGACGCGGAACCGCCCACCGTCGCCCAAGCGGCCGTCGAATTCGCAAGCGGCGCCGCGGCCGCCCGCCCGGGCGCCAAGGGGCGCCTCGTCGTGCGCGCGACGGACGACTACTCGAGGCCCGACAGCCTCGCGGTGGTCGCGGACCTGTCGAACCTGACGTCCGCGACGACGGCGAAGCTCCCGTACGACCGCCTCCGCGGCGTCTACGCCTCCGCCGAGTTCGTCGTCGACCGCATCCCCGACGGGACGGCCGTCGTGCCCATCCAGCTCACGGACCCCGCCGGCAACGTCCGGGTGCATCACCTCGAGGTCGTCGTGGACGGCGCGCCCATCCGCGCCACGCCCGCGGAAGTCGTCGCAACCGGTCCCGACTGGGCCGTGATCCGGTGGACGACGGACGCGACCGCGCGCGGCACCGTCGAATACGGCCTGCGGGCCGAGCAGCGGCTTCGAACGCCGCTCGGCGGCGAAGGCCGGACGCACGAAGTGAACGTCACCGGCCTGCGTCCCGAAACCGAATACGTGGCCCGCGCCTTCTCGGTCACGCGATCCGGGATCGAGACCCCCTCCGAGTTCTTCACCTTCAGGACCGGGCTCGCCCTCAAGGTCGACCTCGAGCCCCTGCAGGGCTTCCCGGCCTCGAACGGCGGCGCCGCCGTGCTCCTGCGCGTGCTCGACCACCTCGGCGCGCCCGCCCGGGGCGCTCCGTCCATCGAGGTGCTTCTCGTGCCCAAGCGGGGCCCGACTCGAACCGTCGCCGAGGTCGAGGGAGCCCGACCGGGCGCCGTGAGCCTCGCGATCCCCGACGTCCGCGACGGCGACTACGAGATCGTCGCCCGCGCGCGCTCCCCGGACGGCCGCGGCGAAAGCGTCGCGCTTCCCTTCACGCTCGACCGCGTGGCGCCGTTCGTGGTCGCGCCCGCGAAGCTCGTCGGCGCGCCGGGCGGCATCCTGGCCCTCGGCGTCGAGGAGCGGGGCAGCGGCATCGCGCTCGATTCGATCCGGTGGACGTTCGGCAAGGTTGACTGCGCGGCCACGTGGCGCGACGGAACCCTCAGCTGCCGCATCCCGGATCACCTGAAGACGACCCACGTCGATCTTCGCATCGAGATCGGCGACAAGGCCGGCAACGTCGCGGTCTTCGAGCAGGCCGTCCGGCTCGACAGCGCGGTCGCGGCCTTCGTCGAGGCGCGCCTCGTCGGCGAGAGCGACCCCCACATCCGGAATGGCGGACGCGCCCTCATCGTGGCCTGGGTCTCGGGAAGCCCGGCCCGGACGGTCACCGCGGACCTGAGCGCCTCCGGAGGCCCCGCGCGCTGGCCGCTCCTCGCGAGCCGCGACGGCGCCCAGTGGACCGGCTATTGGCCGGTGCCGGAGACCTATCGATCGCAGCGTTTGCAGGCGACCCTGACGGCGGTGTCCGCCTCCGGGGCCACGACCTCGATCGACCTCGAGGGCGTCGTCGACCTCGCGGCCCCGGTCGTCCTCGCTTCGACGGTCAAGCCGGGCGTCGCCACCGCCGACATCGAGGTCGTCGCGGACGAGCCGGTGCGTCTCGTCTCGAGGGCCGGCGGTCGCTCGTTCTCCACGGAGTATTACGATACGCGATCCACGCTGCGGATCGCGGGCTTGGCGCCCGCCTCGTCCACCTCGCTCACGGTGGACGTGATCGATCGCAGCGGGCGCGCGAGCGTCCTCGCGCTCACGGTCGTCACGGAGCCCGACCGCGAGGCGCCGACCGCGGTGTCGCGCCTCGAGGCCCTGGCCCTCGGCGACGGCCGCATCCTCGTCCGATGGGAAGCCGCCACCGACGACGTCGGCGTCGAGCGCCATCAGGTGACGCGCATCGTCGATGGAAGCCGCTCGACGGTGGATGGCGACCACGCGCAGCGGTCCCTGGTGGATCGCGTCGAAGGATCGAAGGAGGTCCTGTACGAGGTTCGCGCGGTCGACGCGACCGGCAACGTCGGACCGGCGACGACCGCGTCCGTCGTCCCGATCGCGACCATCGCGCTCGAGCGCGGAACGGTGGAGCCCGCGATCGCCGGCCCGGGGCCGTTCCGGTTCCGCGTCTTCGCGCCCGGACCCTGGAATCCGGATCTCGCCGTCGCGGTCGCCGTGGATGGGATCAAGTTCCCGATGCGCACGCGCGCGGAGCACTGCGACGACGGCTGCTGGTACGAATCCATCGTCGAGGTCGGCGTCGAGACGCTCAACTCCGGGCCCCACCGCTTCGCGTTCTCCGCGCGCCTCGGCCAGGCCGAGGCCGCGTCTGAAACGCTCGCCGGACCCGTCGTCGTGGCGGGGCTTCCGCCGGCTTCGTTCGCCACGCTCGCGTCCGCCACGAGCGCCACGACCCCCCTGCCTTTCCTCGTCCCGATCGCTTGGGCGATCTCCGCCTGGATCGCCCTCATCCTCGACCGAAGGAGGACCCGTCCATGAGATCCCGTCAGAATCTCGTCGTCGTTTGCTTGCTGATCCTTCTTGCCGCCGACATCGCCGTCCCGCTCGCCTCGGGATACCACGAGCGCGAGAAGATCGCCGATGGATCGTCGGAAGCGCCGGAAACGCCGCTCCCGGTCCCTTCGACGGTCGAGCAGGTCCGGCGCGACGCGCTCGCGGCGCTCGACGAATCGGCGCGCGAGATCGGACGCCTCGCGGGGCAGGCCGGCATCGAGCTCGCCCTGCCGCCTCCGCTGCCGAGCCCGGTCTTCGTGGACGGGATGGATCCCGGGACCCGACAAGGAGGATACGGCGATTACGCGGAGATCGGCCGCCGCAGCTGGATCGTGGCCGAAGGCGCGGGCTGGAACGGCTCGGCCGGTCGCGCCGTCTCCGGTCCCGACGCGGCGGGCTACGCCGGCGGGGAGCGTCTCCTCGTCTCGCCCGCGATCGACCTCTCCGCGTATCCGCTCGCCATCTGCGGGACGCCCTTCCTCTGCGCCGACATCTCGGACATTCCTCTCAACTCCGCCTGCGTCGCCTACGTGCTCGTCTGGGGCAGGCTCTACGCCCCCTCGCGCCCGCAGGCGGGCGACCCGACCGGCGGCATCCCGCTTCGCGCCTGTCTCGAGGCCGCGGACCTCCGTCACGCCGACGCGCTCCGGCTCGGCGCCATCGACGACCAGGTCAACCTCATCCTCAAGCACCGCTTCAACATCGCCCGCGACATCGACGGCGCCCAGATCTGGGGCTTCCCGTTCGACCCCGTCGACAAGCTCAACTCCGGCATGCCCCTCGCGAACATCTACCGCGCCGGGAAGCTGCTCGTTCCGCTGAACGGCTCGAGCTACACGCCGCAGGTCGCGGGTCTCATGAACCAGCCTGGATTCACGGGCGCGCGCGATTGGGAGACGCTCGTCTTCGACATCACGCCCTACGCGGGCCAGAAGATCCATCTCGGCTTCCGATTCGTCGCTTCCCAGCGCGCGGATTCGGAGGGGCCCTCGTATTTCCGGACGCCCACCTTCGACCGGCCGACGGATTTCGGCTGGACCATCGACGATCTCGAAATCCTGGGTCCGGCGCTCCAGAACGACGCGAAGGTGCACGCGATCGACGTCCCCTCGATGCGGAAGGGCGACGACGTAACCGAGTACATCGCGCGCGACGAGCCGATCAACGTCACCGCGACCGTCCTGAACGCGGCCTCGCTCGAGCAGCGGCTGCGCGTCACGTTCACCGTGACCGGCCTGTCCGGGGGCGACCTCACCGCGAGCCAGGAGGCCACCCTCGCGCCCGGCGCGGTCTGGACGCCGAGCCTTGCCCTCCGCACGCCCGCCGCCGAAGGGGCAAAAGTCAGCGTGACGGTGAAGGCCGAAACCCTCGCGAAGGGGGGCGGCGCCATGACCGACCCCACGCCCGAGAACAACGCGAAGGTGCAGGAATACGTCGTTTCCACCATCCGTAACATCGTCGCCGACCTCTCGATCCCCCCCTCGTCGGCGATGGTGGACGAGGACGAACCGGTCGAAGCGAGCGGCGTTCTCCACAACCGCGGAAACAGCGCCGAAATCCTGACGTGGCGGATCACCGACACGTCGACCCCGAAAACGATCGAGGCCGCGACCGGCGTGATCGTGCTCAAGCCGGGGACGTCGGCGGATTGGAAGTGGACGCTGCGATCGGCCGATCGGGGCCAGCACAACGTGACCTTCACGGCGGCAAGCGCGGGCCTCGTCGCGCGCGACGTCGCCCATTATTACGTGCGCTCGTCGCCTCCGCCCCTGTTCGCGGACCTGGACCGCGTTCCCGATCCCGGCTGGCTGCCGGTCGAAGGCAGCGCACCCGAGGTGTTCGACGGCGGCTACTGGGGGAAGGGGCCCGCCAACAACCAGGCCCAAACGTCATTCCACGTGCTCCCGCTCCCGCTGACGTACCCCCGTTACCAGGACCTCAAGCTCACGATGCGGTACATGACCGATCGGTCGGCGATCGTCGTCGATTTCGCGCCGAGAGGCGCCATCTCGGTCGGACCTCGCGAGACGCTCTACGGCGACGCGGCCAACGAACCGCTCGTCGTCTGGTCCTCCGGCCCCGTTTCGCCGCGCGGACGCGCGGTCTGGCAGGAGATCCGGTACGTCGACACGCCGGAAGCGAGCGCGCGCCGCCTCATCGAGGAGGACCGGACGTGGCACTACTTCTCGACCGACATCATGCCGGAGGCGGGTCGTGGTTACTTCAACCTCTGGAATCCCTCGCTCTACGAGCTGCGCATCAAGCAGGTGCTGCTCTCGGGCGACGTCTTCATCGACGACCTTCGCGTGACGGGCGTCCCCGAAGGCGGCCTGGAGAAGGACCGGGTGGAGCTGTTCCGGCTGACGGGCGACGAGAGCGACCTCATCTACCCCCCTCGCACGCAGACCTACACGGTCGGCGCGATGCGCGACGTCGGATACCGGGATGGCTGGTACCTCGTCAACGCCACCATGGCGAAGCAGGCCTCCGAACAGGGCTTCGCCGTCATCCAGTGGACGAACCGGACCAACCTCGGCCAGCCGCACCGCTTCACGGGCTTCGACAACGCGCCCGTCCTCTGGCAGGGCTTCTTCTTCGACAACTCGAGGCATCCGTTGGACACGCGCAACATCCAGATATCGCAAAATGCGACGCGCCTCATCTCGCCTTCCCTCGTCCTGCAGGGCGCCGTCGATCCCGTGCTCAGGTTCGAGCACGAGTACGGATTCCAGGGCGCGATCGACGACCTCGCGGCCGCGCCGAGATATTTCATGCACCGGACCTCGACCGTGGACCTTTCCTACAAGCGGTCCGACGGCCAGTGGTCGAGCTGGATCAGGCTCGAGCCGGTGGGCAACTATCCGCATTACTTCGAAACCACCGCGAACGGCATGCGGCGAGAGCCGGCCACGCATGGAGCGGGCACCTTCTTCCGCGGCGGTGACGGGTACTTCTGGCCCGGACCGTGCACGTTCCCCACGGCATGGTGCACCAACACCGTCTCGCAGACCCTCCTCGGCCCCGACGGCAATCCCTACCTCTGGGACCTGCCGACGTCCCGGCGCGAGCCGGCCATGTTCCGCTTGAGGGACCAACCTGCGCTGTCCGAAATCGATCTCGAGGGGCTCGAAGTGCGCTTCGCGTTCCACATCTCCGCCCGCGAATTCCTTCCACTGGATCGCACCGACACGAGCCTCTGGAGGATCGGAAGCGTCCAGGTCGACCCCGTCTCCACCTTCGCGGTCGACGCCGCCATCACCAACGTCGACATCCCCGTGGCGTACGACTGGCGCCTCCTCGGGCTCGGCCCCGGAAGCGTCATTCCGATCAACGTGACGCTCGCGAACGTCGGATTGTTCCGGGAGGACTTCACCGCCCGCATCGAAGTCCGCCGACTCGGCGGCGAAACCGTGGCCGAATTCGAGTCCCGGGCCGGCGAGCTGCTGCCCGGCGAATCCAGGAACATCGTCGTCCGCGCGCAGATCCCGCACGGCGAGGACATCCTCTACGAGATCGTGGTCACGGCGCTGCCGTCCAACGGGACGGCGGCCCGGGACGAGAACGCGTGGAACGACGTCGTGGCGATCGGGCGCGACGGCTCGCTGTTCGCCAAGACGCGCATCGACCTCAACGCGTGGAACGGCGTGTTCCCGACGGACGGAAGGACGACCCTGCCGCGCGTCCTCTCGACCGGCATCCGCAACCTGGGCAACATCGCGGTTCCGGATGCGGAGCTACGGCAGCGCATCGAGCGCATCACGGATCGGGGCGCCGTCCTGGTTTCGGAGCACGTCTGGAAGCTCGAGGACGCCATCGTGGCGGATCCCACGTCCGTCACCCTCGCGCGACTGCTGAAATCTCCGCTCGCCGAGGACGTGGCTTTCTTCACCCCCGGCGAGCCCGGCAACTTCGTCGTCACCTTCGAAGTCGTGCTGCCTCCCGAGTACCGCGACCACAACCCCGACGACAACCTCCATCGCTCGTTCCTCACAGCCACGGAAGCCATCATCGCCGACGACTTCGAATCGGGATTGGCCGCGTGGACGACGAACGGGGACGCGCTGTGGTCGAGCGGCGACGGATTCCGCGGCGGACGGGCGCTCGTCGGCGGCAACGCCTCCGGCGGACTCGTCAAGGCGGACGCCCACGGCTGGATCGAATCGCCCACGATTCCCCTCGCGAACCTCCGCGAGGCCAAGATCAACTTCCTCGCGCGATACGACCTCGAGGACGCTTACGACGGCGTCACGGCCGAGTATCTCGGGGAGAACGGTTGGGTCTCCATCGCCCCGGCCCGGCGCGACGGCGCTCTGGGGGCGTACCCCTCGCAGATCGTCGGGTCGAACCCGATCTCGCGGTCCACCTCGCCCGAGCGATGGCTGCCGGCATTCTCCGGCAATTCGCGCGCCTCGGAATTCAACCTCGACGGCTGGACGCCGGTATCCTTCGACCTCAGCCACGTACCCGAGCTGACCGAAACGGTCACGCTCATGAACGTCGAGATCCCGAGCCTCGCGGGCGAGCCCATCCTTCCCGCGGGTCGCGAAGTCTACGTCCCGCGCTCGCTCGCGAACGCCTCTTCCGAGGACCGTTGGGAGATCCTCAACTTGACGGAGACGATGAGGCGGACGAACGGTGACGCGTTCTGGTGGACGGGGCGGAGCGCGGCGCCGCCCGCCGGCATCATCCGCTCGACGGAAACGTTGTCCCGGCAGATCGACATCAGCTCGATTCCCGCGAACGCGACCCTTTCCGTCACGTGGCGCGACTGGCGCGCCGGCCGGACCGGGGAATGGTGGACGGGCGTGGGCATGTCGGTCGACGTCACCGCCTTCCAGCTGATCAACAACGTCCCGACCGCGAATCTCGCGGCGACCCCGATCCGCCTTCTCGAGGTTTCGGAGGACGGCCAGTGGCACACGCTCACGCGGACCTTCGAAGGCTACAATCCGGCGCAGACGTTCGTGCTCAATTTCGTCGCCCAGCGTCATCAGACGGCCATCAACGATCTCGGGTGGGCCGTCGAGAACGTGACCGTCAACGCCGTCGTGAACCGGGACGGGCGGCCGGTCGTGGTGCAGAGCTTCATCGGCGCCGACGATTCCGCCGCCGAGATCGCCGCCTGGACGACGACCGGACAGTGGCAGCGCGCCGTCGGCATCGCGTCGCGGCCCGCGACGTGGTCCTCGACGGTCCGCGCCGGGCCGGACGGCGTCCCGATCCCGGCCTGGACGTTCGGGCTGAATCCCGCCACGCGGCTGAACGTGGATACGAGGCTCGTCACGCCGGTCGTCAACCTGACCTCCGTGCAGGGGACTCGCGCCTCGCTCGACATCCTCCACCGCCACCAGCTCCTGTTCCTCGACGGAGCCGCCGCGCCGCTCTTCGACAACACCATCGCGAGGACGACGCCCAATTGGACCACGAACCGCGCCTACCAGGCCGGCGTGGTGGAAGTGTCGTTGTACAACCGCTCCACGCAGCGATGGGATGCGTGGAAGCAGCTCTTCGCGGATTCCGAGGGACCGTCGCAGGCGCGTCGGCCGGCGCCGTTCCGCGTCGCCACGGGCGAACCCGCGGGCGCCCCTTACACGGCAACCCTCCCGGACGCCGGCGACACCTTCGACCGGTTCGTCCGCAACCTGACGCAGCGCTACGGACGCGCCACGATCATCGCCTTCGACGCGTTCGAAGTCCCGACCTCCTTCGTGTTCTCGGGCAACTCCGCGGGGAACGGCCAGACGTGGGTCCCCGCGAGGTTCGACCTGACCCCGTACATCGGCGAGCAGGTCCGCTTCGCGTTCCACGGCTGGTCCGGAGGACAGTGGGGCGGCGGCGAGCCGGGCCCGGCGAACCGCTTCTGGGAAATCGCGGACATCCGGGTGGTCGGAGAAGCGCTGAGCGGTCCCGACACCAAGCTGCGCTTCCGCCTCGGCACGGACGCGACCGGACGCGAGGGTTCCCTCGAGATCGACCAGTTCGAGGTCCTCGGGCACCCGTACGATCGGAGCGTGGCGCTCACGCTGGACGCGCCCGCCGCCATCGGGTCCACGGACCCGGCCGCGGTCCGGGTCGCGATCCGCAACCACGGCGCGGACGAGCGACGCTTCGTCGCCGTGGGCGTCCGGGAAGTGCGATCCGAGCCTCCGTCCCAGATCAACGTGGTCGCGGCGCCCATCACGCAGGCGACGGGTTATCGCGCGGTGGCCGGTCCCTTCCGGCTGGCCCCCGCGGGCGAGGCGGGATCGACGGCTGATTTCGAGTTCCTCATCTATCCGAGATCCGGGCAGAATCTCCACCGGCTCGCCTTCGAGGTCCTCGACGGCTACCTGACGCCGAACGGCCTGGCCTACGCCCCCGCGCGCGACGACGTTCCGCACAGGGCGCTGCGCGTGGTGGAGCTGCCGACGGCGGACATCACCAACGTCGTGATCACGAACCTGGCGAACGCCCCGACCCTGGTCCAGGAGCCGGGGAACTTCACCGTCTCGGGCGTGCTCGAGAACCGCGGCACGACGACCGCCCACGCGGCCATCCAGGTCCGCGTCGAGAAGGCGGGAACGACCCCGCCCCTCGAGATCGCGCGGTTCACCCTGCCCACCGCAAGCACGATGCCGCGCACGACGCGCGCCTTCGTGACGCCCAACGTGACCGTGACGGAACCGGGCAACTACATCGTCCGCGTGAGCGTCCTTCGGATCACGCCGCTTGCGACGACCACGCTCCACGTCGCGCCCGACCATCTGGTCAAGGTCTCGACGAACGAGGTCCGATGGACGTCCTTCTTCGAAGACGGAACGGACGGCTGGATGCTCGCGAACGGCGTTCGACGTGACGACGGTCGCGCGGCCTCGGGACGCTGGAGCCTCCTCTACGGTGCGACCGACGCCGAGTACGCGAGCGGCTCGCGCCTCGGAGGCGCCACGTTCCCGCAGACCGTGACGATCGTCACGCCCCCGATCGACCTGCGCGGCCTCGGCAACCGGCCGATGCTCGCGTTCAAGCATCTGCCCATGCTCGGAAACGGCATCGTCCTCGTGCAGGCCACGGTCCAGGGTTGCAATTCGTGGTCGACGCTCGCCGCCCTGCCTCCCGGCATGACCACGACGGGACGCCTCTCGGACTGGCAATCGGTATTGATGGACCTCTCCACCGCCAATCCGTTCTGCGGAGGCCCCACGTCCCTCGTCGGCCGCGTCGTGCTCGTGCGCTTCGTGGTCGCGGGGAACGACCAGGGATGGCGGCTGGACGACGTCGCAGTCATGGCTTCGGTCCCGACCGCGACGCCGCCCACGTGGGTCGCGCGCATCACGGACGAGGCGCACAAGGTCTATGCCTACCGCGTCGACAACCCGGGCGCTTCCAGGATCCGGGTCGCCTTCGAACTCGATCGCGAGCGCTCGGGGCTCCTGCCCGACCAGCTCGGGTGGTTCACCTTCGAGCCCGCGATCCTCGAGATCGAACCGCGAAGCCACGGGATCGTCAACATGCACGTGCGGACGCCCGCGAGCCGCGACAACGTCCTCGGACGCCTCATCCCGATCGTCCGCTACTTCAACACGGACATCCCTGAGGTTTCGCGGACGTTCCGCGCCGACCTGACGTTCGACCCCCGGCCCCGCGCGGATCTCTCCGTGAGCGCGCTCGTGGACGGCCGCGCCCCGTCGGTGCGCATCGCGGTCGAGGAGGCCATGCCGCACGAATTGACCGCGATCATCCGCAACCGCGGCGACGCCTCGACGCCGACGCTCCCCATCCTGTTCCAGGTCTCCTCGGATGAATCCAAGGAGGTCGTCTGGGAAGCGAGGGGCGACGTCGAAGGTTTGCCCCCGATCACGCAATCCGAGGAGAGCACGGTGGTCAGCGTCTCCTGGAAGCCCGCCTTCGGAAGCCGCGGCAACCGGACTCTGACGGTCGTGGTCGACCCGGATCGCTCGACGCCCGACGTGGACCGCTCGAACAACCGCATCTCGATCCCCCTCGAGGTCGTGCCCATCATCCGCCCGGATCTCTCGATCGCGCCGCAGGACGTGGCCTTCACGACCCTCGCGGGCGACCCCCTGTTCGAAGCCGCGCCCGGCGAGCTCATCCGCGTGCAGGCGACGGGGCGGAACCTCGGTCTCTCGAGCGCCCGCGCGGTGACGCTGAGCATCATCTCCGGCAGCACCATCCTCGGTCAGGAGACGTGGGACATCGTCGAGCCGGGTCGCTCCTTCACGCTGTCGCTCACCCAGTTCGCGCCCGCCGAGCCGAGCACCTACCGGTTCCTCGTCACGACGCAGGATCTCGAAGGCCGCAGCGAAAACAACCAGATCGACGTCGAGGTGCCGATTTATCCGCCCGAGCTCGTCGTGCCGCGGTCCTCGAAGCCGCATCCGCTGAGACCGGGTCAGCCCGCGTCGATCGTGTCGGAGTTCGAGAACGCGGGCCCGTTCCCGCTCCTCCTCAACCTCTCGGGCACGCTCGAAGGCGGCTCCGTCCTGCTCAACCCGGCGCGACTCGCGCTGGCGCCGGGCGAGAAGCGCTCCGTCGAGCTGTCCATCGCGACGCGGAGCGATCTCGCGCCGGGCCTCCACCTTGTCCGGGTCCTCGCTACGGGACCCGGCTTCAAGGCCGTCCGGACCTTCCCGGTCGAGTCTGAAGCCAACCCGGCGCTCGCGGTGACCGTGCATCCGGCCCAGGCGACGACCGTCGCCAAGATCCAGTACGACGCGGTCAACGTCGGGAACGTCGCGATCGAGCCCGTCGTCGTCCTGAGGGCCCGCGACGGCGCCGAGCTTGCGCGCTCCGATTCGCCTCGCCTCGCGCCCGGCTCGTCGCGCCTCGGAAGCCTGACCTGGAAGCTTCCCCCCGGCACGCCGCCCGGGACGATCGAGGGCGAGCTCATCGTCCTCGACGGGAAGTTGGAGCGCGCCCGCGGACCGGTCTCGATCGAGGTCGCCGCATGGGGTCGCGTCCGCGGACAGGTCGTGGAAGAGGGGCGCGACGAGCGCGGCGCTCGCCGATACGCGCTCGACCTCGCCTACGAGGGCAACGCGCCCTCGACGCGTTCGCTCGCGCTCTACGGCCTCGCCGCGGGCGACGGACGCTTCAACCGTTCGATCGTGGACCTCGCGCCCGGCAGGAGCGAGAGGATCCTGCTCACCGTGACGCCGGCGTCGGCCCCCGCGACGGGCCTCCGGGCCCTCCAGGTGGCCCTCATCGACCCGGCCGGGACGGCGCCCGCGATCGAGACGACCGATCTCGTCGAGGTCCTGATGGACAACCGCAACCCGAACCTGCAGCTGAAGTCGGCCGAGCGCGGGAGCGTGGATGTCGCCGCGAACGAGATGGTCACGTACCACGCCTCGATCCGCAACACCGGCGACGCGGAGGCCCGGAACGTCAGCGTGCGGCTCTTCGTCGACGGGCTCCTCGTCGACCACAAGGTCGTACCGGCGATCGGCGCCGGCATCGAGGACCGCGTCACCCTGGAATGGCGCGCCAAGGCCGGCGCCCACGCCGTCGCGATCCTCGTGAGCGACCCCGCGTCGGCGTCGCCGCCCGCGTTCGCGGAATCCGTCGAAGTGAAAGCCGCCCTCGTCGAGATCCCCAAGAGCATCCCGAACGCGGGTCCCCTCTTCGCGCTCGCGGTGCTCGCCCTCGCGTTCGCCGCCCGGCGGAGGGCCGGTCGATGAGGCTCCGCTTCCCGCTCCTCGTCGTCCTCGCCCTTCTCGTGGCGGACGTCGCCGTCGTCGGAGCGGGCGAGCCGCCGCGGCCCTTGTGGTGGGGACCGACGGGCATGACGGAAGGCTGGCATGTCCGCATCCCGGTCGCCGTCGACAACCCCTCCTCGCTCACGCTGCGGGACGCGACCGTCGCGCGGGACGTCGACGTGCGAGCCGCGCTCGCCGCGGCGGGGTGGAGCTTTTCGCGATCCGCCTCGGGCCCCGAGCTCCAGGGCTTCGAATTCGATCCGGCCTCCGTCCGCGTCGTCGAGTACCGCGGCCTCGGCACGGACTCGGCCTTCGACGGCTTCGTGCTCGGCGAGGTGCCGGCGCGCGCGTGGCTCGGCGGCGTCGTCGGAAACGCGGCCTTCGACGCGACGAAGTCGCCGTTCCTCCACGTGGAATGGGCGCTTCCGGGGGAGACGGCCCCGGGCTCCACGCGCTATTTCATGATCTACCTGGACGGCATGGCCAACGGACCGAAGGCCGCGAACGTGCTCGGCGCGCCCGATCAGGATCGCTTCGGCGGCCGCTACTGGATCTCTCGGGGAACCACATTGTACGGCATGGCCCAGCGTCTCATGATCACGACGCTCGAACCCGACACGAAGGTGACGATCGAGGGGTTCGCGGGCGGCCGCGCCCGCCCCATCCAGTATTCGTCGCAGAACGGGAACGATAATCCCTACACGACCACGGACGGCGAAACGAGGCTCATCCAGATCGGGACCACCCCGACGCCGATCCGGATCACGGCCAGCAAGCCCGTCGTGGCGGTCGGCCTGCCCCCTCCGTCCACGCAGCGGCTGTCGAGCGGGACCGTCGTGACGCTGTCGACCCAGGCGGGGCCCGTTCCGAGCGCGGATGGGAACCTTGTCGGACGCGAGTTCGTCCTTCCTCTCGTGAAGAACGGCTACATCCTCCTCGCCCCCGAAGGAACCGCCCGCGTCGAGGAGGGCGTCCAGACGCACGTTCTCGAACCCTCCAATCCCTGGCGCATCATACCCGTCGGGGACGAGGTCGCCGCTCCGGTCCACATCACGAGCGACGCGCCCATCATGGTCTGGGCGCTGCCCAATCTGAACCGCGACGCGGTCGGCATCGTCCAGGGCGTCTCGCCCTGGGGCGCCCCCGCTTCGTCCTCCATCCTCGCGATCGGGCAGACCCTCAGGATCTGCGATCCCCTCGGGACGACTCCGAACGGCAACGGACCCGATTGCCCGTCCGTGAGGCCTTGTACGTATGGATTCGTCTCGACCCTGGCGGGGCCGCAGGGCATCGCGCTCACGCGCGGCGCGACCGGCGTCTTCTCGGTCACGGGCTTCGACGGCACGAACTGGATCCGCGGTCGCCACATGCTTTCCGCCAACTACCAGATCCCGTCCCGCGTCGGGGATCGAAGCGACGCGGCCGAAGTGATCCTCGGCCGCCCGTTCGCGATGGCGGTCCGCGATCAGTGCTTCACCCGGTGGGACGCCGTGGAATCCGTCGCCTCGGAACGGATCGACGCGACGAAGGCCATCTCGGCCTTCGGAGGTTTCCCGAACGGGGTTCCCCTCACCGCGATCGGGGGTCGCGATGCACGCACGTTCAACCTCTACTGGCCCGCGAGCGTCATCGCCTTCCACGTCGGAACCGAGATCGCGATCACCGATGCCCAGGGAAGCGTCACGGAGATCGGGCTGACGGCGGGCGAGCTCGCCAACGTGGCGGCCACGGCCGCGGCGCCGGTCGTCGTGCGCTCCAACAAGCCGCTCGCGGTCCTCGGTCCGACCGCGAACGCGTATTTCGTCGGCCTCGACGAGACGCTGAAGACGCGCCTGCTTCCCAACCCCGACTATCGAGGCTACCTGCTCGACATCGCGCCCGCCGGCGACGGCAGCGAACCCGTCGTGGCCCTTGCGGGCGCCGGCCACACGGCCACTTTTGAGCTCGTCGTGCGCAATCTCGCCAAGGACCACCGCGGAAATCCCGTCGCAGACCGCGCGCGGATCACCCTGCCCCCCACGCCCCTCGGATGGACCGCAACCGTCTCCGACGAGGTCGTCGATCTTCCCCCGGGAGGCTCGAAGACGATCAAGGTCAGCGTGACGCCCGACGCGGCCACCCCGGAAGGGTCCCGGCTCTCGCTCGCCGTGACCGCCGTCTCGGAAGGCAATCCGCGGCAATCGGACAGGATCAACACCCTGACGCTCGTCCGGGCCACCTACGGCGTCGAGATCTGGTTCCACACGGAGGGGGGACCCAAGGCCGAGAATCTCCTGTCCCGCCCCGCCGAGAAGAACCGCATTCCCGTCGTGATCCGGAACAAGGCTTCCGTGCCCGACCGCATCTTCGTCGCGGCCGAGGTCCTCGGCAACGATTGGTCGGCGACGTTCGAATCGCCGCCGGGCCGCATCGTCGAGCTCGACATGGACGCGGGGGAGATCCGAACGCTCGTGCTGGAAACGACCGCGCCCGACGTCTCCGGAGGGTCGCAGTCGATGCTCGAGCTGACCGCCACGTCGACGTCGAACCTCGGCGCCGTGGACAAGATCCTCGCCAACCTCCGCATCAAGCCGCAGATCCGGCTCGACCTCGAAGCGAAGCAGACGCTTGTCGAAACGGCGCCCGGAAGCATGGCGCGCATGCCGCTCACCATCACGAACCAGGGGAAGCAGACCATCAGCGTCCGGTTCAACGTGACGGGCGTGGAGCTTCCCGGCTGGGGCTCGCCGGCCATCGAAGTCGGGTCGCACGCCATCTCCAACCTCGCCGGCATCGCCCCGGGTTCGAAGGTCCACCTGAACGCCACCATCCTCGTCGGGGCCAACGCCTCGCGCGGCGAGACGTTCGCCTTCCGCGTCCGCGTCGAGACCATTCCGCAGTTCGTCGGCGACGTCCCCATCTCCGATTCGGTCGACCTCAAGGTCCTCGCCGCGAGGCGTCACGATCTCGCGATCGAGATCCCGACCCCGTCCCTCGTCATGGACGAATCGGGACGGGCGAGGGCGCGCTTCGTCATCGAGAACAACGGCAACGGCGGCGAGACGTTGCGGATCATTCCGCGCTCGCTCCTCCCCGGATCGGTCGTGAGCCTCCCCCCGCCCGTCTCGGTGCCCGTCGGACAGATCCTCGAGATCGAGACCGACCTCGCGCTTCCCCTGCACGCGCCGCCGCGCACGACGGCGCTCGCCTACCGCCTCGTCGCGGACGACGCCTCGGCGTGGGAGCTCGAATGGAACCTCACCGTCCCCGAGCGCCAGGTGGTGACCCTCGACCCGGTCGAACCCGCGGTTTCCCTCGTGGGACGCACGCGGCCGACGAAGCTCGCGGTGATAAACGACGGCAACGTCCCCCTCCCGCTTCCGCCGCGTCTGCTCGGACCGGAGGGATGGCGCTTCGACTTCGCTTCGCCGAAACCCACGCTCGAACCCGGCGAGCGCGCCATCCTCTCGGCGGAGGTCACCCTCGCGCCCGACGTGAAGCCGGGACGCGCCCTGATCGCGCCGGACCCGGCGTGGGCCCGCGGCGCCGCCGTGCCCTGGGAAGCGCGAAGCGTCGTCCTCAGCGCGACCCCGGCGCCCTCCGAACCCGGGACCACCGCCGTCAAGATCCGCAACGCCGGCACGGGCGATGCCTACGACGTCGTCGTCGAGCTGGAGCAGGACGGTCGCGTGCGCGACCACCTGACTCTGCGTCGCGTCCCGGCGGGAGAGGAGGTCTATGCCGTGCTCGCGGGCCAGGGCGGCGCCGCCCGGGTCGTTGTCGACCGTCCCCTCGCGTACGGAGCGACACCGACGCTCGTCGACGCCGAGATCTCCGGTCGCGCGAACGTGCCTTTCGCGCCCGTCATCTTCATCATCGCCGCGGTCGCTTGGGCGGCTGTCACGTTCCGATCCCGCAGAAGCCAGGAGCCACCCCGATGAAACCCAGTCCCGCCGACCTCGCGCCCGTGAAGGATACCCTCGAGTCCGTCCTGTCCCAGGTCCGACAGGTCGTGGTCGGGAAGCACCAGGTCCTGAAGTACCTCGCCGCGGGGATGATCACCGAAGGGTGCCACATCCTGTTCGAGGACATGCCGGGCCTCGCGAAGTCGGTCATGGCGAGCGCCGTGAGCCACGCCTCGGGCTGCGAGTTCCGCCGCATCCAGTTCACGCCGGACCTCCTCCCCGGCGACATCACGGGCACGAGCATGTACAACCAGAGCGAGGGGCAGTTCACGTTCCGCAGAGGCCCGATCTTCTGCAACTTCCTCCTCGCCGACGAAATCAACCGCGCCTCGCCCAAGACGCAGTCGGCCCTGCTCGAAGCGATGGCCGAGAAGCAGGTGAGCGTCGAAGGCACGACGTACCGCCTGCCCGCCCCCTTCATGGTTCTCGCGACGCAGAACCCCGTGGAGCAGGAGGGAACCTACCCTCTCCCCGAAGCCCAGCTTGATCGCTTCATGCTGAAGCTGAGCATGGGCTATCCCTCCCGCGACGAGGAGAAGGACATCCTCAAGCGGCGCGCCCAGCGCGGCCGCGACAGCTTCGACGTGAAGGCCGTCGCGTCGGCCGAGTCGCTCGTCCGACTCGCGAAGATCGTCGAAACGGTCGTGGTGACCGAGCCCATCTACGACTACATCGCCGACATCATCGATGGGACGCGCCGGCATCCCGATCTCCACGCGGGATCGTCCCCGCGCGGCAGTCTCGCGCTCTTCAAGCTCGCGCGCTCGTGGGCCGCGATCCACGGCCGACCCTACGTCACGCCGGACGACGTGCGCGAGCTCGTCGTGCCCGTCCTGGCCCACCGCCTCATCCTGAAGCCCCAGGCGCGGCTTGCGGGAAGGACGACGAAGACGGTGCTCGAGGACATCCTCCAGAAGACGGCGGTCCCGAAATTCACGAACGCCGTGGCCGCCACGCCCCGGTCCATCGCCCCGTGATCGCGCCAGGGCGCTCGCTCCGGTCGCGCGCGGCCGCACGCGGGAGCGCCCCTGACGTCGCGCTCGCGCGCGGCGGGGTGCGCGCACTCTGCGCCGAGGCCGCGAGCCCTGCGTCCTTTACGGCGCGCCTTCCCAAGGCGCGATGACGTCACAGTCGTAGAGGACCGTCTCGCCCGCGTCGCCTCCGACCTCGTAGCGCAACGGAAGGGTTTCCGTGCACACGTCGAACCCGGGCGACCCGGCGGGGAGGAGGACCGAATAGGGGGTCAGGTAGTGTCCCGGGAAGACGCCGTCCTCGGCGTGGGCATACCGCATCGGCAGGACGATCGGATCGGACGCGCCGCGTTCGAGCGAGGCGAGGATGGCCACAACGGGCCAGGGCGTTTCCGCGAGGACGGATCCCGGATACCCCGCGACCACGATCACGCCGTCGCCCCAGGTATCGTGGGGCGTGAGCGTCACCGTGAACTCCTGGAGCGGTCGGAGGCTCAGGTATTCCCCGCCGCTTGCGTAATAATCGTCGGGCTGGGGTCGGGCTCCCTGCCCGTAGGGCTCGTCGCCCGCGCGACCCACTAAGCCATCCGCGTCGAGGTCGCGCCACAATCCGGTCCACGCCTCGAACGTGACGAGCCCCGGTGCGCTCGTCTGGGCGCCGTCGGCGCGCCGTCCCATGAGCGGGCCGTCCCGTGATTCGAGCTGGGACGCGACGCCGCCGGTCGGATTGACGCGCGCGAGCGCGAGGAGATCGATCCAGGGGGCGTAGGCCGCCTTGTGCTCCTCCCATCGGCCCGCCCGGCTCGATCCGCTGTCGACACGCCATTCCTGCGGATAGGGGCTCCACCCTTCGCGTGCGACGGGCGCAAGCGGGGTGTCCGCAAGGATCGCGGGGTCGGGGGCGCACCGGCGGGGGCAGATCCCGAGGTTGGGGCTCCCGACGGACTCGACCGCCTCGCCCAGGAGCACGCCGTAGAGCGCTGCGACAGGGCCGGGCGCGAGCGCGGAGTAATCGTCGATGTCGACGAGGCTGCCGGGCCGCGGCGTGAAGGGGAAGCGTCCATCGGGGTCGGGCGCGAGCAACGGTCGCGACACAGTCGTGACGCGGACGTGGCGGAAGAGGCTGCCGTCGGTGAAGAGGATATGGGAGGTCACGGGGACCTCGGACTGGGCTGCGTCACCCGAGGAGACGAACACGTCGGCTTGGGCCTTGTAGACGAAATCGGGCATGTCCTCCTGGAACCGGGACGCGCTGAGGAGCGTCGGATGGCTCCCCGGCTCCACGTACCCCAGCAGCGGATCACCGGTGATGTCGATGGCCCATTCGTTGTCCATCGCGTGGCTGAAGCTCTGGGGATCGACGTAGCGGACGTCCACCATGGCGTCGCCGTTCACGTTGTCCCATTTCCCCCAGAGGGCGATGAAGAATCCGCCCCCCGGCGCGATCACGTCGCCGATCGCGCCTCCGCTCGCGCGCGACGGATTGGTCCCCCGCTTGAGCGAGCCCAGGGCGCCCGTCGGGGGTTGGGCGCTTTCGCCGGAAACGAAAGCGAAAGCCTGCTCCACCTCGTCGCCGAGCGGAGGCGGGGAACCGTAGACGGCAAAGAAGCTGTCGAGGATCTCGATTCCCGTCTGCGGCGCCTCGAAGCGCGTGGGAACCCTCGGACATGCCGCGGAGGCTTCGCCGTGCCGCGCGGCCTCGACGCAGGTCTTCTGGCCGAGGTCCTCGAGCCGGAGGCCGTTCGGCTCCTCCATCTCCCCTGTTTCGTCGACGGAGAAGTTCGTGACGCAACCGGCTGCGAGAAGCGCGGGCGCGATGAGCAGGAGCGGACGATAATCCATCCGGAGGAGCCTCCGCGCCATCACCTTGCGACTCGCGTCTTCACCGTTTCCCCTCCTCGTCAGTCCGATCGCCGCTCATGTCGGGGCCAGGGACCCGACGCCTCCGCGGCCAACATCATCGGAGGGAAGTCCCTGGGTCGCGGCGAAGGGGCCACCCCGCCCCGATCGACCCGCGGCGGCGGGCAGGCCCGGCGACCGGCCCGCGTGACGGCTTCACCCGGGACAATTGCCCGCGATGAAGTCGTACAGGATCACGAGGTCCTGGAAGTCCGCGGCCGTCGAGGCGAGGTCCGGGTTGAACTCGAACAGCACGATGACCTCGTGTTCGGCGAGCGCGATCCGTCCGTTCTCGATGTAGGGCGCAAGATAGACGGCGATGTCGGTCTGGAGCGTGCCGAACGCGGGGACGTCCGGCGGCAGGTCGCCGTCGCGCAGCACGCGGACGTGCGGATCAGCGGACCAGGAGTTCCACGTCGAGACGAACCCGAAGCCGTTGGCCTGCCCGCGCACGCCCACGATGTCGCCCGGTCCGACGACGAAGCTCTCCTGCATGCCGCGCGCGACCGGCACCCCGCCGTAAAGGGGCGAGAACGTCGCGCCGCCGTTGCGTGTGGACCATGCGTACACGGGGATGCGAGGACCTGTGGCCCCGTACGTGATGTCGACGCCCACGACTTCGAGCACGAGCGGCCCGGCGCAGCGCGGACGGACGCCGCCCGTCGGGAGGATCTCGAACGGGGGGATCATGGGCCGCAGCGGATCGGGCGGGATCACGACCGGCGGAAGCACCTCGACGAGACCCGTGATGTACGAGCGCGCGCCATTGAGGTCCACCACCGTCACCGTGGTCGGATAGAGGCCGGGCGCGACGTCGAGCGGAAGCTGTAAGGTCCCGACGTAAAGGCCGTCGCGCGCGACCGCGTCGCCGCGCGTCCCGTCGTCGTGGAACTCCACGGGAGGCACCTGGACGCCCGCGAGGCGTCCCGTGACGCTCGCGACGAGCTTGCGCCCCGACGGGTGGTCGACGAGAAGCTCGATGACGACCGTTTCGGTGCCGTTCGCCACGATGCGGTCCGCGCCGTTGCCGAAGAAGACGGAGGCGGCGAGGCCCTCGAGCTCCGGCGGAGGCGCCACGGGGTCGACGTTCACCGTCGCCGCACCGTGCGCGGAAACGCCCGCGACTTCGTGCACGACGAGCACGGACAGCGGGGCGCCCGGCGGTACGGGAGACGCAAGCAGGAGGGTGGCGAATTCGCCGTGATGCCATACAAGGCCCGCCGCGCCCACGGGCCCGTCGAACAACGTGGTGAGTCCCGCCGCGACGTGGACGCGTACGGAAGCCATGTCGACGTCCGCGCCGCCCGTGTGCACGAGGACCAGATGCTGCGCGCCGACGTGCGTCTCGGCCGAGACGGTGAGCGGCAGCGGATCGTAGCGCTCGACGACGGGGGACGGCCCCTGATGGAGGGCGAGGACGGCGACGAGCGTCACGATCGTCCCGAGGCTCATCGCCGTGCTGACGACGTCCGAGACGCCACGATCGGCGCGAAGGGTCCGCTTACTGGACGTTGACATCGTACACCCCGTAGCTGAAGGAGAGGCGGAGGTCGGCGACGTCCGTCCGGGGACCTTCGAGCGTCACGACGAGCGTTCCCTTGCCCGACGCCCCGACGGAGCAGTCGACGGGCATGCACCGCAGGGTGTAGTCGGCGGCGGATTGTCCCGGAAGCGGCGCCGTCCGCGAGGCCGTGAAACCGGCCTGCGCGAATCGGGACTCGAACCACGATTTCCAGGCGGCCGGGTGCTCCGTGACGAGCGTCCACGTCGCGTTCCTCGCGTTCGCGGCGTCCTCGATCTCGCGCGCGGCGGGTCCGGGCACGAGGTCGACGCGCACGCTTCCCGCGTCGTTCGAGGCCGAGATCGCGTGGCCGCGGAGGCCGGGGAGACCAAGGCTCGCCCGGTATTCGCCGGGCGAGACGGCCTCGACCTCAAGCGGCGGACCGGAGACGACGATCGCGCGGTCGCCCTGCACGCGCACGAGGCCGCCGTACTCCATGCGGTATCCGAACGCCTTGGAGTACACGGGTTGAGCGTCGAAGGCCAGGCAACCGGTCGAACCCGAGACGAGGTCCGTGACTGCGGAACCGTCGCCCGCAACGTGCGTCGCCCCGAAGGAGCCGCACCGGGGATCGAAGAACACGGTTCCGGAAGGGCTGAACGGCACGGCGCCGCCGATGAAGGGCATTTCGACCGCGCGCGCGGGGGGCGGCGGCGGAAGGAGCACCGTGACAGGAGCGCCCTCCGCGAGACCCTGACCCGTGGAGCGGGAAAGCTGGCGCAGCGCGCCCGCGATCTCGGCGTCCCACGCGCTTTCCGCGTCCATCCCGTACACCGGGATGTCGCTTCGGACGGCGTTCGCGTATACGGTGACCGCGAGGGCCATCATCAGGATGATCCCCACGGCCCCGGCCACAGCCCTGTCGTCGGAGAAGTTTCTTCGTTCCATCTCAAGCCTCCGAAACGCAGGACCGGTCGCCGCCGTTGTCGGCGTCGAGGAGCCGGTTCTGCCTGGAATAGAAGTTGTTCGTGTGCTCGGGACCCTGCGCGACGATGGGCAAGCCGAGGACGAGACTGACCTGGAAATGGCAGTCCGGCACGTCGACCTCGAGCGCATGCTCGCCAGGCCCCAGGACCGCGGTCGCGCTGTCGAACAGGGTCTGCCCGCCGGCCGTCTCCCATGAGAACGCGGCCGAGGGCGCCCGGTACGTCACGAGCGAGACGGTCACGTTCGCGCACCCGGGCGCGATCGTCACGTAGGCGGTCACGTGGTCCCCCGGCCTCACGGCGCCGCCGAGATCGGCCGCGGCCGCGCCCGAGATCCCGTAACGGTAGCCCGCGACGGCTCCGGTTCCCCCGGGACAGGTCCGCGCGTCCGGCATCGGGGTGCTCGTCGGGTTCGCGGACTCCTCCGTCGCCTCGAGGCGTCGGACGAGCTCGACGACGACGGAGGCCGTCGCGCGCCGTCCGTCGAAATCGATGGCCGTCGCATCGAGCGTCTTCGAGCCCCCCGAGACGTCGCGCGGCACGAGCACGAGCGCGCCCCAGACGCCGTCGCCCGCGAGGCGGTCTCCGCCCGCGCCGTCGTCGCGCAGGGCCGCCCACGCGGGGCCCTTCATCGACGTGAGATCGACGTAGACGTGGCGCACGTTCTTGCGGCCGGCCTCGTGGGACACGTCGGCCTCGACGAGGATCTCGGCGGGCGGGGCGAGGACGATGGGCGACCCGGCCCCGAGGACGCGCAGCCTCATGGTGAAGGCGGGAGGAGGATCGACGCGGGGGACGACCGCGCCCGATACGTCGAGCTCCGCCGTCGCGAGCGTGTGGCCTCGCGCGACGTCGATGACGGCGACCGACACGGCGCCTCCGAGCGCGAGGGTTTGCGCGACCGGCACGGCGACGGCGTCCCCGAGCCCGAATCGCTCGGCCGCAAGCGGGGCATCGTGCGCCTTCCGTCCGTCCACCGTGACGACGACGCGGAGCGAGCCGCCGCTGAACGTCTCACCGCCCGCGTGGACAAGCGTGACGTGATCCGACCCCTCGAGCGCCGCGGCCGCGAGAGCGAGGCCGGAGGGAGGCAAGGGGGCGCCGCTCGTCGAAACGAGGCCGAGCGACGCGCCCGCCACGAGAGAGGCCGTGACGCCCACGAGGAGCATCGTGGCGACGACGTCCGAGAGGGCATCGTCCCCGAGGGCGCGCCTCGGGCGGCGTTCGGCGAAGCGGTCGCGACCATGGGCGGAGCGCGGCATCATGATACATCCTCGACGCAGCCGGCGAGGACGGGACGTGCGTCCCGGACCTCGCCCGACGCGCCGCGGGGGCGCGCGCTCCGCTTAATCTTTCGCGATGATCGGTGGACGTGACCACGTCAGGCTTCGGCGAAGCCGACGCGGGAAGGCGCCGCCGTGAACGCGGCCGCGGCGGCATCGAGGCAGGCCTCGTCGCAGATGGTCAAGGACCAGGAATCGGCCCCGAGGATGCCGCCGCAGCATGCGCACGTCGCGCTCATGAGACGGACGAGGACCGCGGCGGGCGAAAGACTGGCGTGAGATCGTTTGGGCCGTGATCAAACGATTGTGACGGATGCCCGGAAACTCATGGATGCGAGCGTTCCCCCCGGACGGCGTCGCCGTCAGCGGTCGCAAGGAAGAAGGCCGGACCGTAGCCAGGGCTGGCGGAGCCGAGACGGAAGGCGAACGGCGCCTCGTGCACCTCGTCGCCCATCGTGATGAGGAGGATCGGTCCATCGTCGAGCGGGACCAGCCGCGCCCTGAGGCCCGCGAACCGGCGTCCGGGGGGCCCCGGCCAACGCACCGGGATGTCGAGCAGGAAAGGGACCTCCTGCGCGCCGTCCTCCGCGGCCGCGATGGCGCTTTCGAGCGCGCCGAGAAGGCGCTCGAGCCGGTCGCGCATCTCCGCGGCGGCGACGCTTTCGCAGTGCGGGCAGAGGCACTGACTGTGGACGCGCAGCACGCGCTCCTCGACGACTCGGCTCACGCCGACGCGCGCGACGAAACCCCGCGCGGCCGCGACGCTCGTCACGTCGAGCACGGTGGGGGGCCGGAACGCGTCCCGAAGACCGAGGGGATGGGCGTTCGCGCGCGGCGCCTCGGGGGACGTGGGATGGGGATGGATCTCCAAGAAAGGCCTCCGACCCCGCCTCGACGCGGCGGCGGAAAGGAATCCCTTCGTCACGTTCGATCGGGCATCGAATGGCGCGCGTGTCCTGAGGGAATTCGAACGTTTCGACGCAGGAATTCTCCGCCGGGCTGTCGTCGGCGGCCCCGATGATCGCGAACCTGTGGCGCGAGGTCAAGGGCGCGGCCCGCACGCTGAAGCTCATCGGCGTCGTGTCGCTCGGCCTCGTCGTCGGCGGCATGACGGCGTACCTGGCATGGGGCCTGTTCGGCGGACACGTAGTGGCCGTCTGGGAACGCATCCCGCTCGAGGTCCGCGAGCTGCTCCTCCTCGGAGGCGTCCTCGTGTTCCTCGCGCTGACGTTCGCAAGCGTCACGCTCCTTCTGCGCGACGTGATCGGTCGGCGCCGCGCCGCGGCCCGCGCGCGTGAAACCGCCCCGATCCTCGAGTTCTCGGCCGGAAGCGTCACCGCGGCCGCGCTCGCCGAAGGCGAAGCGCTGCCGGCGACCGAACGGCGATTCGTCGCAAGCCACCGCCGGAAGTACGTCGTCCGGCCGAAGGACGCGTGGGGCTTCTCGAAGCGCGTGTGGGGCGAGCCCGTGCTCTTCCTGGAGCCGACGCGGGCCGGCGACTCGAAGGTCCAGCCGGCCCTGCAGCTCGCAAGCCGGGAGCGCGTGAAACACGCGAAGGCGCTCGAGCGCCTGAAGCGCGACGCGTCCCAGCTTTCGCTGCTGCGCGTCGTGGTCGGCGTCGGCAAGGGTTACACGAGCCTCACGCGCGCGCACGCCCTGAGGGAGGACTTCGCGCGAACGCCCGCGAAGCTCCGGATGAACTGCTTCGTGACCGACGCCGCGCAGCCGCTCACCGCGGAGACGCCCGTCGAGCCCGTCGTCGAGAGCGTCAAGGTCCTGTGAGGAAACCGCATGCACACCAACGGATTCAGGGGATCGAGCCTGCCGGGAAGCCGCCGCATCGCGCCGCTCGAGGTCGTCCAGCGCGTCGCCCGATCCGCGACGAGCGGGTCGAAGGGCGTCACGAACGACGGCCTGCTTGCGGATCACCTCGCGCGCTTCGGCCCGTCGGAGCTCAACCTCGTCGTCGTCAACAAGGGCGCCCGCACCGAGACGGACCTGGCGCTCCAGAACGTGCTCGACCTCTTCGACCTCGTCGTCCTCCGGACGACGCACGGCCGCGAGCCCGGCACGTTCGCGAAGGAGCTGATGCCAGGCATCTTCATGACGCCCACCGCGGTCCAGACGTCGATCGGCGAGTATGGCATCCAGGACGCGATCGAGCGCCTGCTCGAAGGCGTCGACACGTACGGCCCGCGTCCGCTCACGGCGCCCGCCGAGGGACACGGCTCGCCCATGATGTGGCTCATCTCGGCCGGCGACACGCGCCAGGGGGAGTCGCTCTACCGCCAGATGGACACGACGTACCGGCCGCACCGCCACATGTGGAGCCATCACGAGCGGCCGGGCGAGGACCTCCACTGGGCGATCCTCGTCCAGCTCTCCGACGCCGAGATCGACGCCGTCTTCCCGACGCTCCGCACCGAGCCCGGCTACGCCCAGTACGTCGAGCGCTCGGACCGCGCCCTCGCGAATCTCACGCCCCAGACGGGGATCATCCACGGGTGAAACACATGCGCACCACGCTTTCCATCGCCGCGCTCGTTCTCGCGACCGCCCTCGTGCCGACGGCCCCCGCCGCTCCGGCCGGGGATTCCTTCCTGTTCGTCACCTTCGAGCTGGGCGACGTGGTCGCGCGCGCCCCCTTCCAGGGGACGTTCCGCGCGACCTTCGCGAACGCGACGGCCGAGACGACGCTCGCGGCGCGCGCGGGCGACGCCCTCGCGGGAAGCCTTTCCCTGCCCGTCGAAGGCGGCGCGGGGTCCTGGTCGGTGGAGCTTGCCACGCTCGCCGGGGTTCGACTTCTCCGCGTGGGCGGCGAGCTCTCCGCGGAGGGCATCCGCATCCTCGGAAGCGAGGTGGATTCCGGTCGCCTCGACCTCCCGCGCGACACGACGAGCCTGCGCGTCGTGAAGGGGCACGTGAGCGCGACCGTCGCGCTCGTCGGCCACCTGCGGACGCCGGACTGCTGCAGCGCGACGCTCGGCATCGATGCCGACGCTGATGGCGAGATCAGCGCGGCGGAGTCCCAGACGGTCCGCGCGGTCGGACGCGAGGTGCGCGCGACGGTGTCGCTCGCGCGCGCCGCGCCGAGCGTGCCGTATCTCTTCACGGTGACGGACGGCGCCGGTCGCGTCGTCGCGCGCGCGAGCGGGACGTACTCCTTCACGAAGCTCAACGGCGTAAGCGCGAACGGAGAATTCGACCCCGCCGTCGTGGAGCACGTCACGGGCAGCGTCGACCGCGTGCCCCACCTCGTGCAGCACGACATCGGCTCGAGCATCCTCCTCCAGACGGTGGCGGGGAGCGCGAAGGAGACCGACGGGCCGCGCGTGTTCTTCACGATGGGCACGCCCGGCGCGACCGCGCCTGCCGAGACGCGGATCGAGGAAGGGGCGCCCCAGGAGACGGTCGCGACGGAGACGGCGGGAGAGCCCGCGCCGCGCGCCGCCTCGTGGGTGAGCGCGACGCTCGCGCTCGTCATGAGCCCGACGTTCCTCGCCATCGTCGTCGGCGCCTTCGTCGCGGCCTTCCTCGCCTTCGCCGCCCGGCGCATGCTCGACCGGACGGCGTAGGCGCGACCCGAGCGGGGCCGGGTCCGGCCCCGCTCGTTCTACGATTCGTTAAATAATCCAACACCATCTATCCGCCCCGGTCGAATATTTCACGGCCGCTCGAACGGGGAGGTCTCAACATCATCGTCTTTGGCACCCTCGGCTTCACGCCGGGCAAACTGCTCCCGACGGTCACGGCCTACGACGACGTGACCAAGCTCGTCTTCTACCACGACCACGCGGCGAAGAGCCGGGAGGCCGCGGAGCAGGTTCGCGCATTCTGCCGCGAGCGCGGCCTCGCGGCGAAGGCCATCGCGCTCGACGCGTTCGACATCATCCAGTGCGCGAAGGCGATGCGCGCGGACCTTCGCAAGGAAGGCGCGGAGAACGTCGTGTTCAACATCACGGGCGGGACGCCCGTCATCAGCGCCGCGGCGACGCTCGCGTGCATCCTCGAAGGCGTGCGCGCGGTGTACATCGACGAGCGCAGCCAGAAGGAGGTCCGGCTCCCGCTTCTGAGCCTTCGCTACGAAGAGATCCTGAACGAGCCCCAGCGCCGCGTCCTGCGCTTCGTTTCCGAGAAGGGCGCGAAGGGATGCGACCAGGCCGAGATCATGCGCGCGCTCAAGCTCAGTCGCGGCACGGTGAGCCACCACGTCACGAACCTGAAGGCGAAGCAGCTCCTCTCGAGCGAGGCCGACCCGAAGGACGCCCGCCGCGAGACGCTGCGCGTGCGCGAATCCGCCGCGCTCCTCCTCATGGGGCCGTGAGCATGGCGACGCTTCTGACCGGGCACGGCCTCGACCGCGAAGCCTTCGACGCCGCGCGACGGCTCGTCGGGCGATCGCGGCTCGTTGTCGTCACGGCCGACCCCAAGAGCGTCGAGATGGACGCGGTGCGCGAAAACGAGCGTCTCACCGGGGTCGACGTCGACGTCGTGGGCGTGGACGCCGCCGACCTCCTCGGGACGCTCGCCGCGGCGCGCGCCGCGATCCAGGCCCATCGCAAGGGCGGGGTGCGGGTGCACGTCGGCGGCGGGCCGAACCTCGTCACGACCGCGCTCATGCTTGCCGCCTTCGAGGAGGGCGTCGAGGCCTTCTTCTGCCACGCCCGCGGCGTGTCCCGGCTCCCGGTCGCCGTCTCGGTGAAGCTCGCGGACCGCATCCTCGAAACGGACCGCGGCGTGCTCCTCGCGCTTCCGGTGAAGGGCGAGGCCACGCAGGCGGCGCTTTCGGCGACCTCGGGCCTCGCGCCCGCGACACTCAAGGGAGCGCTTCTCCGCCTGCGCAAGGCCGGCCTCGTCCGCGCCGACCACCTGACCGCGTCGCTCACCGCGGCAGGCCACTACTATCGGTCGCACTTCGTCGCCGCGGGGGGGTCGGCGTGACCGTCCTCATCACGCAGGAGTATGCGTCCGAATTCGCGACGCTCAACAGCCTCTGGGCGGCCGCGCGCCAGCGGCGCTTCGTCCCCAAGGACGTGCACGTCTTCACGCCCGACGCGACGACGGACCGCGCGCGGCGGCTCGTCGACCAAATCGGCGTCGCGCTGCAGGCGCTCGGCGTCGAGAAACCCGTCATCCATCTCGTGCCCGTGAAGATCGACGATTTCGCGGCGATCCGCAACGAGGCCCTGCGTCTCATCAAGAAGGCCCAGATGGAGGCGAGGAAGGTGGCCGTGGACGTCACCCCGGGCCGCACCGTCGCGAAGCTCGCGCTCTTCGACGCGGCCCGAAGCGGCAGACCCGATCACGTGTTCTACCTCGACGTCGCGGGGTACGACTACCGCGACCTCCCGTATCCGCTCGTCCCGGCGCGCATCCAACGCGCCCGCGATCTGTCCGAGGAGGGCCTCGCCGATGACTGATCTCGTCGTCGCCTCGCACGAGTTCGTCGCGCTCCTCAACGCGCTCCACGACCGGCGGGAACGACTCGTCGTCCGCTATCCGTACTTCAATCTCGCGCTTTTCGAGTACGACCCGCGAAGCGGCGCCATCACGCACGGCGTTTCGGAGGAAGCGCTCGATGCCGCGCGCGAGAAATACACCCCCGCGAAGCCGAAGCTCGCGGACGATCAGCCTGCGTGGAGCGACCTGCGCGACGCGATGCTCTCGGCGGGATTGCTCCGATACGCGAACCACGACGAGGCGGCAGCGACGCTCGAGCGGGAGGCCGCGAACGCCGCGAATCCGTCGAACCCGAATCCGACGTTCCTCGCCTTCGACACGAACGCGCTCTACAACCGGCTCCCCGACCGCGGGCTGCCGCTCGACCTCCTCACGGGCCGCATGGGGTCGTTCCGCTACGTCGTGAGCGAGGGCGTCCTCGCGGAACTCGACCGCGCCATCGCCGACAAGTACAGCGAGGCGGACGTGACGTCGCTCGCGGCCAAGCTGCACGAGGGGCGCTCCGCGTCATGGCTCCGCGGGCGCTCGTTCAAGAAAGGCCGCAGGGCGAAGCTCGGATACGACGCGGTCGAGGCCTTCACGAAACACACTCGCGCGATGCGCGCAAGCTGCGAGCCGCTCGCCACCGACAAGGAGACGAACGATCGCCTCATCGCGCAGAGCTACGGCGCGTTCCGGCGCGCGCACCATGCGGACCTGCTCCTCCTCACGTCCGACGGCGACATGACGCGGCACGCCCAGGCGGCGGGGGTCAAGAGCCTCCACCTCCAGCTCCCGCGGGAAACGGCCATCCCGCAGGGTTTCGTCGACGAACGGACGCTCGCGCGCTTCGTCCATGACCTAGCGGTCGCCTTCGGGGTCGTCCACCTGAGCGGGTTGAACGCGCGGCTCTGGGGCGACTGGAGCGCGAAGACGCCGGCGCACGGCGCGGCCGAGATGCTGCGCGTCGATCATGGGGGCGGCCCGGTCATGGAGACCTTCGCGCGGGACGTCGAGGCCTCGCGGGCCATCCTCCGCGCCCGATCGGTCGTTTGAGTCGGCATCGAACGATCTGAAAGAGGGCCGATCCCGTTCGGGCTCCAATCGGGGTGTGATGGGATCCACCCTCGCCGACGACGACCTCGACGACGCCTGGAAGCCGCGAGGCGCCGCGCCCTTCGACGGGGTCGAGGCCGTCGCGTTCGACCTCGACTGCACGCTCGTCGACATCCTCCGCCTCAAGGAACGCGCCTGCGAAGCGGCCGCGTGGGCGCTCGCCGACGCTGGACTCGACCTCGACCCTCCCGTCGCGGCGCGGACGATGATGCGGCTGGCCCTCGAGCAGGGCATCGACCGCGACGACGTCGTGGACCTGTTCCTCCTCGACGCCTACGGGACCGTCGACCCGTCGCTCGTCATCCTGGGAAGGCATGCGTTCGACGCGGCCGAGGAGGCCGAGGCCCGGCCGTATCCGCGCGCGCATCGCACGCTTCTCGAATTGAGCCGACGCGGTTACCGGCTCGCGCTCATCACCGACGCGCCGCGCCACCGCGCGCTCAAGCGCCTCCAGGCGTCGCGGCTGCGCGCCTTCTTCGAGGACGTCATCACCGTCGAGGACACGCCCCGCGGCAAGGTCGACAGCCGCCCCTTCGAACGAGCCCTCGCGCGCCTCAACCTCCCGGCGAGCGCGCTTCTCATGGTCGGCGACAACCCGCGCCGCGACGTCGGGCCCGCGAAGGCGCTCGGCTGCCGCACGGCCCTCGCAACGTACGGTCTTCAGCCCGATTTCGCGAGCGATCACCCCGCGCACCGGGCGGATCGCGAGATCCGTCAGCTCGACGACCTCCTCGCGCTCGTCCCTGATCGGGTCCCGCGAAGGCAAATGGATTTACGGTCCGGTGGCGTCGCTCTGCCCGTGGCCGCCGCGACGGCCCCGACGACCCCGGGGGAAGCACCATGACGAAGACGCGCATCACGCTCTACGGCGGCGTCAACGAGATTGGCGGCAACAAATTCCTCGTCGAGGAGGGCGACGACCGGATCCTGCTCGACTTCGGCATGAGCATCGGCGCGCGCGGGAACTACTTCGAGGAGTTCCTCAGGCCCCGCGCGAACGCGATCCTCCGCGACCTTCTGCGCCTCGATCTCCTCCCCGACGTCGACGGGATCTACCGCGAGGACATGCTCACGGTCGCGCGCGCCGCGACCGACAAGGACCTCCCCGAGAGCGCCGACGCGTGGCGCCGCCGCAACGGCGGGCGCAACTTCGTGCACGGCATCCTCGTGACGCACGCGCACGTCGACCACTTCCAGGACCTCTCGTTCGTCGACCCGCAGATCCCCGTCTACTGCTCGCCCGTCACGAAGGGCATGATCGACGCCATCCAGGACGTGAACGGGACGGACATCGAGAGCGAGATCTCCACCGTTCGCCGGCGCGAGCTCGGCACGAGCGGGAAGGGCGCGACGTTCCCCGATCGACCGACGGTCGACACGACTGACGGGGTCCGCGACATCCGCACGCTCGCCGAGCAGGAGGTCCACCACGTCGGTCCTTTCAGCGTCGTCCCGATCCCCGTCGACCACTCCGTCCCCGGTGCGTGTGCCTTCTTCGTCAAGACCCCTTCGGGGAAGCGCATTTTCTACAGCGGCGACATCCGCTTCCATGGCCGCCTGATGGACCGCACGAGCGCGCTCCTCAAGGCCACCGAGAGCCTCGAGCCGGACGTGATGCTCTGCGAAGGCACGCGCATCGACCACGACGCAGCCGACAACGAGGAAGGCGTCGAGCGCGGCGTGACGGAGCTCGCGCAGGAGGCGAAGGGACTCGTCGTCGCGGAGTTCGCATGGAAGGATACGACCCGCTTCGACACGCTCCAGCGCGTCGCGAGCGCGACGGGGCGCCAACTCCTCGTGGACCCGCGCACCGCGTATCTCCTGAAGCGTCTCGAAACAGTGCCAGGATTCCCCTCGCGAAGCGTCGAGAATTACGACAACGTCGGCGTGTACCTTCGCCGCAAGAAGTCGATGCTTGACGAGCCCGGCGACTACGAGAAGCACGAGGCCGGCTACCTCGCGGACTGGGGCGACCGCAGCGCCGACATGAAGAAGGCGTGGAAGGACCGCGACGAAGGCTACCTCTCGCTCGGCCTCCACCACTTCTTGAACGCGAAGCGCGCCTTCGACGTGCTCGACAACCCCGACCGCTACATCGTGCACCTCTCGTTCTGGGCCTCGAACGAGCTCTTCGACCTCGCGCCGCCCGCGGGATCGCGCTGGATCCGCTGCTCGACCGAGCCCTACTCGGACGAGATGGCGATGGATCTCGCGCGGCAGCGCAACTGGCTCGCGCGCTTCGGGATGGAGCACAACGTGAAGGCCTCGAAGGCCGACGCCGACGTCCTCGTCGCGAAGACGGGCACGACGCACGTCAGCGGCCACGGCGGCGCGCAGGACATCCTGAAGCTCATCCGCAACGCCTCGCCCGGGATGCTCGTCCCCATCCACACGCAGGAGAAAAGCCTCGATCGTTTCGCGGGCCTCGCGGGCGACGTGCGGACGTTCAAGGGGCGGACGTACGCGAACGCGGCGAAGGGCGAAGTCGTGGTCGAGGTCTGATACGCGACCGGCGTCGTGCCGCGGCGGGCGGCTGCGCGAGGGCGTGGCCACGCGGCGGACCCTCGCATGACGGGCCCGGCGGAGGCAAACCCGGTGGTACTCGCCCGCAAGCTGGACGGGGCGGATTCGACGTATCCTCGGTACGTATCGCTGTGGCGTTACCCTGTTGCCCACGTCGCGCCATGACGTCTCGATGACACCGCCGCCGAACTTGCGCGCGAGCCCCCGCCCGTCATGGCAATCGCCTCGATCCGCGAGGGCGACCGTTTGGAGGATCTACCGAGAGGAGATGCGGGGCCTCCCCCGGGGACGATTCGCGCTCGCGGGGGCCGCCGCGGCCACGGCCTTCATCGGATTCCTCGCCGTCGCCATCGCACCCGAACTGCTGCGCGCTTTCGGCGTCGTCGCGTTTCTCGTCGTCCCGGCCTTCGTCGCGCCCTTCGCCGCCGCCCGCATGTCGGCTCCGCGCGCGTCCCGCCTCACGCACAGCCTCTATACGGCGCCGATCACCCAATCCCGATGGTTCGCGGCCAACATTCTGGTGACGGCGAGCGTCGGGGTCTTGTACCTCGTCACGACGGCGCCCATTCTTGCCGTCATCGCTTGGCATCTCGGCGCGGGCGGGGAGATCTTCCAGGACTTCGTCCCCATCGCGATCGGGCTCATCCTCGCCTACACCGCCATCGGCACGTTCCTCGGCATCGTCTTCACCGGACGCTCGCTCGCCGCGCCCGTCGGCCTCGCGGTTTCGATTGCGGTCGTGTCGGTGATGAGCGGTGTCTTCATGGCTCAGGTGCTCCAGGATCCGGCCCCGAACCGAACGCTCCTTGCGATCCTGCACCTCTTCCCCCACCCCAACCTCCTTGACGCCGTATCGAGCGAGGCCAGCGGAGGCCTAGCACCGGTCGACCCCGCGAAGGCCATCGTCGCCCTCGCCGTCACCACCCTCGGCTTCACCCTCCTCTCGGCATGGGTCTACCTTCGCGGTCAAGGTCCCGAAGATTGGGAGGCATCGCCGCGCCACAAAGGGTTGACAACCCTGGTCGTCGCCGCGATCGTCCTCGCTCCCGCGGCCGCCGCCAACGACGAGTACCGAATCGCGGAGCCGAGCGCGCCCCAGGTCCACATCCCCGGGGCGCGTCCCGTGAACATCCTCGCTTCCCTCGGGGAACCCGGAGCGAGCCCTCTCGAGCTGGATTTCCTGAACCCCCACCTCGAGACGGCCGATGATCCCCTCGCGGTCAACGAGGACAACGAGCGTCACCTCGTCCTCCTGCTTCCCGTCGATCCATCCATTCCGGTCACGAACCTCACCGTGGAGATCACGATTCCCGCGGGACGGGACAACGGAACGTACCTGTCGCGGAACTTCACGTTTGAGCAGGTCGCGCGCAACGAGACGGCACCGCTCCCTGGCGCCATCGTGAACGGCCCCATCGAAGGCGTCGTCTTGCGCCTCCCCCTGACGGTGAATCCGGGCGACCCGCACGGATTTTCCAAGAACTTCTACGTCGCCCACATCCACGCGAAGTACGATGTCGCCGGCGAGAACAAGACGCGTCATGCGCACGCCGAAATCCCGATCCACGCCGCGGTCTCGGATGCGTCCGAGCATTTGCTCATCGCCTCCTTGCCCGCGCCCCTCGCGTTGGCCGCCTTCGCCTTCGTCCGACGCCTACGCATCTCGTGAGATGATCCCATGAAATACGCCATCGAAACACAGAACCTGACGCGCCGATACGGCGAATTCGTCGCCGTCGACGGCGTGAACCTCGCGGTTCCCACCGGCACGATCTACGGCTATCTCGGGCTGAACGGAGCCGGGAAGAGCACGACCATCAAAATGCTCACGACCCTCATCCGCCCCACCGCGGGCCACGCGACGGTCGCGGGTCACGACATTGTCAGCGAGCCGCTCGCCATCCGCGAGATCATCGGACTCGTGGGCGACGAAGGGGCCGACAGCCGGCCGTCGTGGACCGGCCGGGAATATCTCGGATACTTCGCCCGCATCCGCGGCATGCCTCGCGCGGAGGACGCCGTTCGCGAGGCTCTCGACGCGGTGCGGCTCGACCCCCGCTTCCGCCATCGCGCCATCGCCTCCTACAGCACGGGCATGAAGCGGCGGGTCGATCTCGCGCGCGCCCTGCTCTCCCGCCCTCGAGTCCTGTTCCTCGACGAGCCCACGCGGGGACTCGATCTGCCCTCCAAGCGCGAAACCTGGGAGCTTCTTCGGCGGCTCGCGCGGGAGCAGGATGTGACCGTCTTCCTGTCGAGCCACGACGCGACCGAAGTCCACGAACTCTGCGCGAACATCGCCATCGTCGCGCGGGGTCGCCTCACCTACAGCGGCCCGGCCGCGACGCTCGGGAGCGACCCGCGCGCGTTCGAGGCCGCCCTCATCAAGCTTCTCGAAGGCACCGGATCTGAAACTCCACAACCGACCCGTCAGGAGGAAAACGCATGAAAGCTCATCTCAGCCCAGTCAAACCCTCGGCGCGCGGACGACACGTCCTCATGGTCGGCGTCGTCCTGCTCGCGATCAGCGGCTTCTCGTATGCCCTTGCGAGCGCCGACGTCGACCGGAACGACTTCGTCCCCGTGGGCGCCCCGACGGCGCGCGACGGAACGGCGTCGCGGACGTACGCCGTCCCACACGGCATCGACGTCCTCGACAGCGGCACCATCATGGGGATGTACCGGTTCCCGAACCGCTCGGGAGACGTCTACGTTCTCGGATGCGACGACCACCAGCGCTTCCTCGCCGGGACGCCCCTCAGTCCGAGCGCGACAGTCTTGCGCGGCGTCACGGAAGGGATGTTCCACGTCAAGGCCGGCACGCTCCCATCGCGCGCATCCGACGGACATTGCGCGAGTGACGTCTACGTCATCCTGACTTGGAGCGACCGAGGCGACTGGCGATCGAATCCGCCGAGCGCCGTGACCGAACTCGTCCAGAACCCCGAAATGGAGGGGTGGCTTCCGATGGTCCTCATTTCTGTCGGGACCACGGGAATCCTCGCCGCGCTCTCGGGCTTGATGATCCAACGGCGCGAACGCCGCGGCCCTTCGGGACGGTAACACGTGACGACGGGCGTTTCGTCCGGGGATGGCCGAGCCATCGGCCGTGGTAGGGTTCGAAAAGCTGAAATGACGCCGCGGTCGCTTTCCGCGCAAGCATGTCCCGTGATCCCTTGACGCAACTTCGAGGAGATTCATCGACTGCGGTCCATCAGGGCACTGCCGCGCCGATCGCTCTTGCTGGCCTGGTCCTTTTGGGGACCAGCCTGTTCCTCTTGGGCCTCCTCGCCAGCTCCGCGCGCGAGATGCCCTTCGAGTCGATCGGGAACGAGACCGTCGTCAATGAAACGGCGCGTGTCACCCTCGGCCTCGTGGGCCATTACTCGATCCCCCACGACAGCTACGTCGAGGCCACGTACCGCTTCCCCGTGAGCCCGGGCGACGCGTATTTCCTCGATTGCTGGGCCTACCTCGACCTTGTCCAGGGTCGGCCCGTGAGCCCGGAAGCGCCGGTCATCCGCGGCATGCGCGAACACGAGTTCCGCGCACCCGTCGAGGACATCATCAATCCCCCCGCGCGCCTCCTTGCCGGGGAGGCCGTCGATTCCTTTTACGCGGACCCGCGATGCCCCGGTCTCTACGCCGTCTTCGAATGGCCTGCTTCGGGAGACTGGCGCGCCAACCGACCGGAGGCGCGCGCGCAATTCGTTTCGAGCGCGCTCTTCGATTCGCCCTTTTCCGCCGTGCTGCCCGCCCTCGCGGCCCTCGGCGCGATCGTCGCTTTCATCGGCTTCACCCTTTGGACGAAGGAGCGACGAGCTCGCGAGCCATCCGTGGTGACCCCTGAGGAGACCACGGCCGAAGCCCTCTACCATTTCGCGATCCGCACGGAGGCGTGGCTCGTCCGGACGCGCCGATATCTCCTCATGGCGGGGTTCCTCGGGATCTTCCTCTGGTACCCCCTCTTGCTTCCCTGGGCGTGGCAAGTGGGAGACACCGTCGGCGGAGCGCCGTGGGCGCGATGGGCCTTCGTCGCGGGTGCCGCCGTCCTCCTCCTCGGCCTCACGGGCATCTGGCTGCGTGAATTCCGCGCCCTGGACCGCGAGCTCAGCGATTGGAGAAAACGAGTGGCCCGACTGCGCCGTCGAGAAGAGGAGCTCATGGCGCAGATCGAGTCCTGAGGCGGACACCGATGGCCGACCTCGAACGTCCCGACCTGTATGTCGTGGCCCGGTTTCTCGAACGGCTCTGGCGTGACCAGCGCGTCTACCGGAAGACGGACCTCCAGTTGGCGGTCCGGCTCAACTATCGCGTCTACAAGAAGTATCTTGATTGGATGATTTCCAAGGACCTCATTGCGGTCTCGCGAGACGCGGAAGGAGTCGAAAGGATCGCCATGACCCCGAAAGGCATGCGGACCTACGATGCCTTCGTCGGCACCCTTCGGGAATTCGTGGGCGACGAACGGTTTTGAGCCTTGGCCGAAGAGCCGATCGCGCGATCCTGGGCGATTCTTGTACAAGCCGGTCGACGGCCGCGGGGCGACGGCGTGAATTCGAGGTCTCGCACAGCGTGGGAAATGGAGCGCAAGGCCCGCGTGGTCAACTGACTTGGTGACATGGGTTGGGATCGATTCAACTTCTGGAGGAGAAAAGGCCGCGGAAAACCTGACGGGAACGGCCCCGTACGAAAAACAGGCGAAAACCTGCCGGCTAGAGAAGGCAGAACCAGCTTATCTCCCGCCGCGTATTCTCCATGGACGAGGGGTTCGGCGCGAAGCCTGCTTTGCGCCCCCGGTCCTCCGTCCTCGACGCTCGCCAGCCACGGGAGATGTATCGCCCTCCCGCGGGGCCTGCTCGAGGACGGGGCCACCCTTCGCTTTCTTGACTCTGACCACCATCATGGAGCCGCGATCGAGTGCGGCCGGGACGCCGTGCCCTGGTTTTGCCACCACGACGTTGACGCACCCTTCCAGTAGGAACCGGGGAGGTAGAGTTTGCTCGGGAACGCGAACTCAACTTCGTTGTGGAACCCGTGACGCCAGACGGAAGACGCTCGGAGCGAGACGGGCACGACGCACGTCAGCGGCCACGGCGGCGCGCAGGACATCCTGAAGCTCATCCGCAACGCCTCGCCCGGGATGCTCGTCCCCATCCACACGCAGGAGAAAAGCCTCGATCGCTTCGCGGGCCTCGCGGGCGACATGCGGACGTTCAAGGGACGGACGTACGCGAACGCGGCGAAGGGCGAGGTCGTGGTGGAGATCTGATAGGGACCGCGGACGGGCCACATGGCCGCGTACACTCTACACGTCGCGGCCGACAGGGGCGAGGGTGCCGATCCCGCGCACGGATCACGAGATCCCCATCCTCAACGAGGGCGACGCCGACCACCTCGACCGCCACGGAACGATGCGCCGGAATCTCGCGATCCGCGTCGATCGACTGCAGGACGAGGCTCTGGTGGCGAGCGCGCGAGGGTCCACGGACGGTGCCCCGCCCATGACGCCGATCCGGGACGTCCCGAAGCGTTAGCGCCGCGGCGACGCGCCGTCGAGCTTCCCCATCTGCGCCTCGAACCATCCGTTGTATACGCGCAGGCTTCGGGGAAAGATGACCTCGACGCCCGCGACGCCCGTCACGTCGAGCGCCGCTCGCTGCACCGCTTCCGCGTGCGGGACGGCGTCGAGGTGGCAGAGCACGTCGAAGGGCCCCGGGACGGGGCCCGGGTGCACGGGGTGCAGGTCCGCCACGACGAGGGCACCCGGAAGCGCGCGCAGGCCTTTCGCGACCTTGCGCGGGTCCGCGTCCTTCGCGAGGGTGACGATGAGTCGCCCCACGCTCCCGCCCGTGTAGCCGCCGAAGTCGAGCACCGGGACGAACCACACGGCGTTCGACGCGACGAGGCGCTCGTAGCGCCGCGCGAGCGTCTTCGCGCTCACGCCCACCTTCCGCGCCGTCGCGTCGATCGTCGCAAGCGGCGCCTCGCGGAGCGCCTTCACGATGCGCCAGTCGAGATCCGTCAAGTCGGCGGTCGCGCGCGGGGTCTCGATCGGAAGACATTCCTCGACCTCGTTGACGCCGGGGAGGCGCGCCATGAGCCTGCGCCGGCGCTCCAGGAGGCGCGGCTCGTCGATCACGAGATCCACGACGACCCAAGGCCCGAGGTGATCGAGCGCCACGACGACGCCGTCGACGAGGTCCAGCTCGTCGAGGAAGCGCGCCTTCGCGCGAGGGTCCTCGATGCGGACCCCGCACGCGCCGAGCCGCGCGCCGAAGAGAGAGGGGTTGGGCATGACCTCGTAGCGCTCGATGAACCCGTCCTTGGACCAGCGCTGGATCCGCGCGCGGACCGTGGTGCGGGCGAGGCCGACGCGGCGCGCGATGGTCTCAAGCGAGAGACGCGGGTCGAGGTTCCCCCAGAAGAAGACACGCTCGCGGAAGACCTCCCGCATGATGGCGATGTCCGTCGCGTCCACGGCCGCGGACGGTCGGCGCGCGACATAGCCCTTTCCGAAAGCGGGCGCGCCCCCGAACGAAACGGAACCCGCGGCGACGGCGGAGCATGAACCGTCGGGCCCTCGATCCACGCCCTTTTCTCCGGCATGGAATCTCCCCGATGGATCCCATGCACACCGCCGGCTACACGTACGGCACGGCCGCCGTCGCACGCTCCCCGGTCACGATGAAGGACCTCGCCGACCTCCAGGAATGCGTCGGGTGGACCCCGCGAGACGAGGCGGCGCTCCGGAAGGCCGCGACGTTCCTGCCGCAGCACCTCGACGCGATGCTCGGTCAATGGCAAGGCGTCTTCGGACGCATCTTCGTTTCCGGATTCGTCGGCAAGGACGGCCAGCCCATCGACCGCTACCTCCAGGCCGCGCACGGCCGCCTCGTCATGTGGCTGAAGGACACGCTCGAGCGTCCGATGGACCAAGCGTGGCTCGATTACCAAAACGAGATCGCCCTCCGGCACCATCGCAGCAAGAAGAACCGGACGGACGGCGTCGAGTCCACCGACGTCGTGCCGCTTCGCTTCATCGTCGCGATGGTTCACCCGATGAGTGACATCCGCAAGTTCCTTGCGCTCGGCGGCCACACGCCGGAGGAGGTCGACGCCATGCACGCCGCGTGGGGAAAGTCGCTCACGATCCAGGTCGCGCTCTGGTCGAGACCCTACGCACGCGACGGCGATTGGTAGATCGTTCGAAGCGCGGGCAAACAGGCCACGGCAAGGGCTACAAGCCCCCGAAGCGCTCGTGAAAAGGACCTTCATGCGCATCGTGGCCTTCGACACGGAGACGACAGGGACCGATCCCGAGAAGGACCGCATCGTCGAGATCACCCTGCTGCCGATCGGCGGGTCCGCGCGCACGTTCCGCGTGAATCCCGGCGTCCCGATCCCGGAAGCCGCGACCGCGGTGCACGGCATCACGGACGCCGACGTCTCGGAGGCGCCGCCCTTTGCCGCGGTGGCCGCGGAGGTGCAGGGCCTCATCGCGGACGCCACGCTCCTCGGATACAATTCCAGGGGCTTCGACACGCTGATTCTCGACCGCGAGCTGCGGCGCGCGGGAGAGCGCGGCATCGACCTCGCGACGGTGCAGGAGATCGACGTCTACCGAATGTGGCACGCGCTCGAGCCGCGCACCCTCGCGGGCGCGGCCCTGCGATGGCTCGGCGTCGAGCACGCGAAAGCCCATGACGCGAAGGCCGACGTGGAGATGACGCTCGACGTGTGGCGCGCGATGTGCAAGGCGGCGGGCCTCGACGAGGCGTCGAGCGTGAAGCTCACGCGACCCGACAACGAGATCGACCGCGCGGGCAAGTTCGTGATCAACGACGAGGGCCGCGTCGTCTACAACTTCGGGCGCTATCAGGGCCAGATCGTCGCCCATACGGATCCCGGGTACCTGCAGTGGATGTCGAACCAGGATTTCCCGACGTCCACCAAGGCCGCCGTTCAGGAGCTCATCCTCAGCAAGGGCGACCACCCGAAGGCCCGGCGCTGGCGCGAGGCCGGTCACAAGGAACCTGCGTGAACACCCGGGGGCTGGCCTCCGAACAGGTTCGAATCCCCCCGACTCCCGGTGCCCGTTCATCGTCCAACCACGCGGGGCGCAGCGCGGCGGGCGAACCCGGCCGGCTAGAAAAGGCAGAACCAACTTATCTCCCGCCGCGTATTCTCCATGGTCGAGAGGTTTGGCGCAAGGCTCGCTTTGCGTCCCCGGTCCTCCGTCCTCGACGCTCGCCAGCCACGGGAGATGTATCGCCCTCCCGCGGGGCCCGCTCGAGGACGGGGGCCACCCTCCGTTTTCTTGACTCGAATCACCGTCATGGAGCCGCAACCGTGTGCGGTCGTGAGGCCATGCCTTGGTTTTGCCACCACGACGTTGACACGACGATAGCGTAGGAACCGGGGGGATAGAGCTTGGCGGGGAACTCGAATTCAACTTCGCCCGTAGGCCCGGTGACGCCCGACGCAAGGCGCTCGGAGCGAGGCCGGCCCAGCACGTCGACGTAATGCAGATCCACGGCCACGGGCGCCTGCGCCACGGGACTTCCGTCGGCGAAGGTGACGTTGACCTTGCCCTCGCCGTCTCCTCGCAGGAGACCGCTCATGGAGCCAGCGGCGTCGTTGATCTCGATCTCAACTCCGAGCCGATCGACCACGGGCAGCGCGAGCGCCCCGACGATCTCGCCGACCGTCGCGAGGATCGTCGCGTTGCCGGTCCGGGTCGATAGGAACTTGCCCGTGGTGCTGATCTGACCGAGGTCGGTCGACCATTCGAGACCGGACGCGGGCACATCGTTCCCGAAGCGGTCGTGACCAATCGCGCCCACCGTCAACGGGCGCCACACATTGGCGACCGCCGCCGGCGATACGACGGTGATCTGCGCGAGTGGCCCGGCGTGCACCTGGACGACGTGAACCGGACTCGCGACGCCGTCAGCGTGGACCTGGATCTCAGCCGTGACCGGAACTGTCGGCGCGGCGTAGCGCCCATCCGCTTGGATCACTCCCCTGCTCGCGGTCCAAGTTGGCGTGAAGAGAACGGAATTGTCGAATGCGTCGAAACCGAATGCGTCGAACTTGATTTCGCTGCCGACCTCGACCGCCGTTGACCCCGTCACAGCAAGGCGGGCCAAGGGGCCCGGAATGACGACAAACGAGAGCGAGGCCTCCACACCGCCCTCCCGAGCGACGACCGTGTCGTGACCCGCAAGCGTGGGGGCTCTGTATTGCAGGCCTTCCATGAAACCTCGCTCGGCGGTGACGAGCGGGTCAGCCATGACCGGGTTGCGGTATCGGTCGAAGGCCTCAACGATCAAGGCATAGATGCTCCCCACCACGAGAGGCGATTCCTCGAATCGCAACTCGAAACCGTTGATGGGCCCCGGAACCACGCTGTAATTCCAGCAGGCTTCAATGCCATCGATTTCGATGCAAGTTTTCGCCGTGCCCGCCTGGGTTGGAACCGCCTCTTCGAACGATCCGGTGGCACGGTGGATGAGGTTACGGTGGAAATCATAGCCATCGAAGCGGAGCGTCATCACGGATCCTGCCTCGACGCTCTCAGGGCCGGACAGGAGGAGGAGATCCAAGGGTCCCGCCACCACATCGATCAGCGAATAGCCGGCGATGGCGCCCAAGCGGGCCTCGATCGTGCAGGCCTGATCCGCCATTGTCGGGGCTAGGTAGCTGCTGCCCGTGACGGACCCACACGAAGCCGTCAGTTCGGGTTCAATCGCGACCGCATTGCCGAACGCGTCGAAGCCCACGACCACGATCATTAGATATTCACCCGCCGATAGGGTGATCGCCTCCGGTAGCACCCGCAGCGTCGCAAGGGGCCCGGCGACGACTTCGACGAAGAGAGAGACTGCCACGCCGTCAACGTGGGCGTCGATCTGATCGTATCCGGCGACCTCGGGCGCAGCGTAGATGCCGTCATCCGCTTGTCCGCGGTGAGCGATGAGTGCAATGGACGTGGCGACCTCGTTCTCGAAACGATCGAAGGCCTTCGCGACCACCGGATAGGATTGTCCCGCGACGATGGGCCCATCCGGCAATTCGACCGCGACGCGGGCAACAGGTCCCGGCTGAACCATGACCGATGCGCAGACCTCGATTTCATTTTGAGAATGACAGAGGCGTATCTCGCCCGCTCGTGTGGGAGCCTCGAAAACGAGGACGGAGGGGTCAATCGGCACGCGGTTGGCGTAGCGGTCGAAGCCGATGAGCGCAAACTCGACGCGCTCGCCCACCTCGACCGGAAAGGCGAGGATCTCGATGGACGCGAGAGGGCCCGGGAGAACTTCGACACTCGCTCGGCCTTGGATAGATTCCGCCGTTGCAGCAATGACACAGCTGCCAACTTCTCGTGGCGCTACGTAGAACCCAGTTGCGTCTACGGCCCCACATGTCGCGCTCCAGGTCAATTGGATAGGGATTTCGTTCCCGCGCGCATCGAATCCCTTCGCGGAGAAGGGGGCGCTTTCACCTATGCGCATCGTCAACATTGAAGGGGCGGTTTTGATTTCCGACAGGGGGCCATGAGGCGCCCGAACGCGGATACTCGAAGTTGCAGGTCCCTCTCCTAGTTCATTGACCGCGGCGGCGCGGATTGAGACCTGCTCACCGTCCAGCAAATTCTCGATCGCGATATTCGTGGACGTTCCGACCGACATTGTGGGCATCGGTCCACGTTCCTCGGACTCGATCTGGATACGGTAGCTCGTGACTGGCTTGCCACCGTCTATCGCCGGCGCTGCCCAAGTTAGGGTGATCGAGCCTCTCCTTGGGCCGCTCTCGCCAATGAGCGCTTGGGGGACGCCAGGCACTGAGAACGTCCTCGCGCTGACGACCTCCGACCGAACCGATTCGCCAATAGAATTCTCGGCTGAGATTTGATAGTACAGCGCCAAGCCGTCTCCGTGACCGGTATCGGCATAGTTTGTTCCGCTGATCACTGTCGCGAGATGGACGACGTTATCGGGCGCGATTCCGCGATAGACGCGATACCCAGTGATGGGGTCCCCGCCGTTGCTCGAGGAGGGGGCCCACGTCACAGTCACCTGCCCGCGCGCGGGACCGGCTGTCGCGGTCGTGTCCACAGGCCCGCTGGGCGGCGCATCGCCGAAGACCCGGAGAATTTGAGAGGTTTGGCCAGCGCTTGAGTAGCCGCCGAAGACGAGAGTTTGCAGCGCGCCCTGGTATACGGCTGCACTCGCATAACGGCCTGTCGGCAGATTGACCGCGAAATTTACGATTTGATCGCGCACGGGGTCGTAGCGCAATATCTGAGACGTCGCGCCATTGTTGTAACCGCCCATGACGAGGACGTTGAAGCCGTTCCAAACAGCCGCGGGACTTTGCCGACCAAAAGGCAGAGCAACGGACTTTGTCCTCACGGCGCCTGAAGTTGGCGTATATTCGACGATGCTTGGATCGAGGTAGCCCTGATTGCCCTCGTAAATGCCGACGACATAAGCCTTGTCGCCCGTCCAGGCGACTGAATGGCTAGAAGAGCGACGTGGCAGTACCTCAGGAAGTGTCGTAACGCTTCCATCGCCTGGGTTGAACTTCACGATCGCATCGATGTCGTTGTAAGACCCAATTCTTCCCCCGAGGACATAAACGCAACCGCCGGGACATCCTCTGGCGGGAAGGTCTCGATCATCCCAAAACGCGGCAGACCCGCCGCGCGGCGATGGAAGCTTAGAAGCGAGGACCGCGACCGTGCCGGTGGAGGGTGTGAATCGCGTGATCTTATCCGAATAGCCCGTCGCCGTTTTCCCTCCGATGATATATGCGTGCGTGCCATCCCACGCAACGGCTGACTCGATGACGGCTTCAGGCAGCATAGCTGCAAGGAGAGTCGCGGTTCCCGCAGGGTCGAACCTGATGATGTCGCGCGTGAATCCCCCGGCAGTGTTGGTGCCGCCAAAGAGGTACACAGCCTCGCCGGTCCATACCGCTGCGGCGAAGGCCTTCGGACCGGGCAGCGTTTGAGGGTGGACTTCGACGGTTCCAGCCGAAGCCGTCGGGACGAGGACCAGAAGGATGACCGCGAAGCCTGCCGATTGAATCGCCTCCTTTCCCCGGAATGAAACCAGACGCCCCACCCAAGGGGTGACATGTCAATGTCACTATTTTAATTTTCGATTCGGCACGCTCACTGAAATGACGGACGCCGTCAGCGGACGCCGGCCGCCCGCAACTCGATGACCCCGCCCGCCCGCCGCGTCTCGATGAGCCTCAACGCCTCGAGCCGCGAGAGGTGCCATCGCACCGTCGAGCGCCCGAGTCCGAGCCGCTCCGTGAGGCGCGTGGACGTGATGCCCGGCTCGGCGCGGACGGTCTCCAGGATCTGGCGCGCGCGATCCGCGCGCCCGACCACGACCCGCGTGAACGGCTCGCGGGCCTCGCTCGCATCGCTTGCGAAGTGCAGGGTGCGCTCGCCCCATCGTCGGGTGACCACGTACTTCTGCTGGACGAGGACGCGCAGGTGGTACGCCACGGTCTGGCGCCGGACGCCCACGATGGGAACGAGTTCCGCGAGCGTCAGGCCCGGTCGGCCGTCGATGGCCTCGAAGATCGCCGCTCGCGTCCGCTGCTGGAGGATCCGATGGCGGACCAGCCGGCTGCTTGCGAGGAGGCCGACAAGCCAGCCGACGACGATTGCGCCCGCAGCGACGAGCGCCAAGGCCGTGGGGCTTGAAAGAATTGAGGCGGGATCGGCGAACGAGGCGATCGTCGCTTCCTCTTTCGGGACCGGCGTCGCCTCCAGGGGCGCGTCCGCAGGTCGGGGGGGCGCCGGGGCCGGCGCCCCC
>Ga0247719_1000061_pt1 | contig 72582 bp, 82 predicted proteins | sample 41E_DmetaG_FD_189046 | JGI IMG/M metagenome (GOLD analysis project Ga0247719, IMG submission 189046) | Soil microbial communities from hillslope of Landscape Evolution Observatory, University of Arizona, Oracle, AZ, United States - 4-1-E_D | ecosystem: Engineered > Artificial ecosystem >...
GGCCTGGGCGGCGGCAGCAGGCGCCGGCGGCGCCGGTGGGCGGCGGGGCGGCGGTGGCGGCACGGGCCGCGTCGGCGGCGTCTCGCCCAACAGCGGGCCCAGCGCCGGCACCTTGGGGATGGCGGCGCGGATGGTCTTCAGCGACGCCTCATCGGCGCCGTTGGGCAGGCCCTTGGGAACCAGACTGCGCCGCACCGGCGACGTCAGCGCCGCCTCCAGGACGGCGAGCCAGCGGTCGGGGGCGGTGTCGGCCGACATCGCCTCGCCGGCGGCGGTGCTCAGGCCGGTGCTCAATTCAGGAGGAAGGCGCAGGCCCTGTTCCGGTGCCCGGCTGCTGACGCGGAGGGCCCGGACGACGCGGCCCTCGCCCAGGCAGGTGGCGATCTCATCCGTCCAGGCTTGACGCTCTGCCGCGCTCCGGCGCTCCAGCCCCTCGCGCAGGCGGGCGGCCAGGGCCCGGCTCTCCTCATCGCGCCCGCCGGCGTCGGCGCCGGCCACAACCGTTCGCAGGTCGCGAAGGCTGATCTCGTCGAGCATCCCCGCCGCCGCCTCTGCCTTGTCGCGCCACTCCGCCGCCTGGATGCTGCGAAACAGCTCCTCGGCCAGGCTGAGGATGGCGTCGGCCTTGATCTCGGGGCCGCCGGCGGCACGGGCCTGCTTGTTCTGCTCGTCGACCGCGGCCCGGACCCCGGCCAGCCCGCCGCGCATGACCTGCTCGGCGATGGCCCGCTGCTCGGGCGCCAGCCCGCCCAGCATGGCGTCGCGGTGAGCCCGTCCAGGCGACAGGCGCTTGGCCGGCGGGCGGGGCCGGGCCGGAGGTGCCGCCGCCGGCGGGCGTGACGAGCGCTCGCGGCCCGCCCCCTCGCGGGGCGGCCGGTCGCGCCGAGCGCCTTCCCGCACGCCGCCTTCCCGCGGCGGCCCCCCGGGACGCTCCGAACGGGGCCGCTCGGGCCGGTCGGGCCGGGCCCGCTCCCGCGACGTGCCGGGGCCGCCGGTGCCCCGGCCCTCCCGGCGCGCACCTTCGCGGGGCCCCGCAGCCGGCGTGGGCGTCGCTCGGGGGCGGGTGGCACCGGGCCCGAGGGGTCGGCCGTCGGGGCCGACCGGTCCGCGCTCGCCCCGCCCACCGGGCCCACCTCGACCGCCTCCGCCGAACCCGCCACCGCCGAAGCGGTCGCCGCGCTCTCCACGCCGGCCCCGCTCGCCGCCCTCACGCTCGGGCTTCAGCGGGCTATGGGTGACCAGCGCCTCTTCCTTCCCCGACCCCAGGAGCTGCAGCGTCTCAGGCGCCGCCTTCTTGGCCTTGGGCGGCACGACCGACGTCACGTTGATGCCGTCGAGGTCGAAGTCGGCCTCGGCCTTCAGCACGTCACCGACCTTGGCCCCGTCGTAGAGCACGGAGCCCTCGAGAACGCCCTTGGGCTGCCGGGCGCCGGCCGCCCGCCACGTCCAGGTGCCGTCAGGACGTGAGCTGGTCAGTTCGATGTCGATGCGGGGCATAGAGAGGCCCAACCTAGCCAACCGGCTGAAGCGGTGGCTCATTGGGGGGAGGTTTCCCGGGCGGGTACGAACGGTAGGACGATTTCGCTAGTCGCTGACGGCGACACGACACGACGACGAGGTGAGCCCCATGGCCCAGCAGTCCACCACCGACCTCCGGCCCACGGAGGGTCACGCCCTCGTCACCAGCCAGGGCCGTACGTCGATCGCGGACTCGGTGGTGGAGAAGATCGCGGGCGTGGCCGCCCGGGAGGTTTCGGGGGTCCATGAGATGGGCCGGGGAGCGGCCCGGGCGTTCGGCACGATCAAGGAGAAGCTGCCCGTCGGCGCTTCCGGTCCCAACGTCACCCAGGGCGTCAAGGTGGAGGTGGGGGAGCGCCAGGCCGCCATCGACATCGACCTGGTGGTCGACTACGGCGTGTCGATCCCCGACGTCTCCCAGTCGGTCCGCGACAACGTCATCCAACGGATCGAGCGCATGACCGGCCTCCAGGTGACCGAAGTGAACGTCTCGGTGGACGACGTCTACCTCGGCGACGACAGCCCGCCCGAGCCGCCCCGAGTCCAGTGACGGCAGGCCGCCGCGATGGCTGATCTGGAAGCGGTGGCAGCGGCGGCCAAGGCCTGCCCGCTGGTGGCCGGTCTGAGTGGAGGCCGCTTCGGCGAGATCGCCACGTACCTGCCGGGCCGGCGCATCCTCGGCCTGCGGGAGGCCGACGGGACGGTCGAGGTCCACGTCGTGGCTCGGTGGGGCACGCCCCTCCCGGAGCTGGCCGAGGAGGTCCGCGCTGCGGTCACGCCCCGCGCCGGCGGCCTGCCCGTCGCCGTCTTCATCGAGGACATCGAGCTGCCCGGGGACGCCTCGCCGGCCGAGTTGACGGAGGCCTCGGTTGCACCCTCATGAGGTGCTCGGCGTCGGGCCCGATGCCAGCCCCTCGGAGGTGACCGACGCGTTCCGGCGCTTCGCCCTTCGCAATCATCCCGATCGCGGTGGTGACCCGGGCCACTTCCAGGCCGGCGTCGAGGCCTACCGGCGCCTCGCCGGTCGCCACCGGGCTCCCGCCAACGTGACCTTCCACCGCCGGCACCGGGCCGGCATCCCGTCTCTGGTGCGTGCCGCCGTGCGCCGCATCCGCCCGTAAACCCAGGAGGACCAATGCAACCCACCATCGTCGGACTGTTCGTCGGTCTGCTGCTCGGCCTGGCTCTGGCCTTCGACGGCTTCGGCTCCATGCTCATCGTCGCCTTCTGCGGCGCCGTCGGATACGTGGTCATGAAGGTGGTCCAGGGCGAGATCGACCTCACGCCCTATCTCGGGGGCGGCGGGAAGATCCGCAGATGAGCGCCCCGGCGACCGCCGAGCTGCCGAAGTCGCCCCTCCTCACCAGCCGGGGGGAGACCATCATCGGCCCTATGGCGGTCGAGAAGATCGCCACCCGGGCCGCCACCGAGGTCGACGGCGTGGGCGGCGTCCTCCAGACCGGGCTGTCCCGGCTGCTCCCGTGGTCGATCGGCAACGACAGCCCCGCTCGGGCCTCGGCCGAGGTCGGCACCGACACGGTGACGGTGGACCTCACGGTCAACGTCCTGTACCCGCACCCCGTCGCGGCGGTGACCAACGAGGTGCGCAGCCGGGTCATCCGGCGCCTCTCGGAGTTGTGCGGGCTCCGGGCCACCGAGGTGAACATCGCCGTCCCCGCCCTGGTGACGCCGCCCCGGGGCACCCGCCGGCGGGTGGAGTGACCGTGCGCATCGCCAACCGCGTCCTCGCCGCCGTGCTGGGCCTCGGGCTGCTGGTCGGTGGCCTGATCGTCGCGGTGGAGATCGTGGTGGCCGGCTTCGACCGCCGGCCGTGGGTCCTGCCCCACGACGACTGGTACCGCAGCGCCCGCCAGCGCAGCTGGGACTCGGCGCCGCCACGGTGGATCTTCATCGGGCTCGTCGCCGCCGGCCTGGCCCTGCTTCTCCTCCAGCTCGCCCGCCGGCGTCCGGCGGCGCTGGCCCTGACCCCGGGGGCCGTGCCCGCCGACGTCGGCCGGCGCAGCCTCGAGCGGTCGCTGGACCGGGAGGCGGCGCGCATCGACGGCGTCGCCGCCGCCAAGACCAAGATCGGCAAGGACAAAGCCGAGGTGGTCGCCACCTCCAACCGCCGCCAGGCCGGCGACCTCGAGCCTGCCGTCTCCCAAGCCCTCGACCGGAGGCTGGCCGCCATCGGCGTGGCCCGGCCTCCCACCGTCCGGGTGAAGGTGCAGGGGAGGGGTGACCGGTGAGGCGAGGCCCCGTCCGCTTGAACTCCGCCGTGCTCACCTTGCTGGCCCTCGCCCTCCTCGCCGCCGGTGGCTACGGGCTGGCCCGTGGCTACGGGGCGTTCGGCGACGCCCGGGCCGGTGACCCGTTGCTCGGCGAGAGCATGCGCGACTTCGTGGCCGACAACAGCGACTGGTTCTGGCCGCTGGCGGCGGTGCTGTCACTCCTCTTGGCCTGGTTGGGCCTGCGCTGGCTCCTCGCCCAGCTCAGCACGGCCACGGTGGGGCGCCTGCCGGTGCGCGCCGATGGGCCGGGCCACACCGAGCTCCTCGGCTCGGGGGCCACCTCGGCCCTGGCCCGCGACATCGAGGACTACCCCGGGGTACGCAGCGCCTCCGCCCGGCTGGTCGGCGACCACCCCGTCCCCGAGATAGCGATCACCGTCGACGTCCATGACGACGCCGACGTGGCCGCCGTACGCCGGCGGATCGAGGACCACGCCCTTGCCCGGTTCCGCAGCGCCCTGGAGCTGACCAAGCTCCGCTCCCAGATCCACATCCGCCTGGCCGACCGCGCCGGTCGTTCCGTGCGCTGAGCCTCTTTACTCCTCGTACAACAGCCCCTACGCTCCCGCCCGATGGGGGTGCTCGGTGCCGGCGTGATCGAGGACGCCCGATGAGCGCGAGCACCGACGGGCTGGCGGAGGTCCGGCTGCTGCGACTGCCGCTCGAGGTCTGGCAACGAACCCAGGAGCACGTCGACGGTCTCCTCCGGGAGTTCGCCCTCATCGCCCAGGACGAGGAGGCAAAGCTGGCGACACCGGGTCGCCTGTTGGGTCTGGTCCAGCAGCTCACCGCGGGCTTCGGTGGCTTCTCCGAGGCCCAGCGGGCAGCCATGGAGGAGGCGCTCCAGCGGGGGGAAGCGGAGATCGACCTGACCTACCAGGTACCGCCGGCGGCGGCCGGCGCCGCCCGACAACTGGGCGACATGCTCGACGAGGCCGACGAGTACTGCCGGAGGGGTGACCACCTGCTGACCCTGGCCGCAGGCCCGGAGGAGCTCCGCTTCCGGAGGTGGTTCATCGGCGAGTTCGTCGACCAGCTCGGGGGCGCGGCCCCCACGCCCTGGCCCGCCTACGGCTGAGCTGCCCTACGCGGCCCGGAATCGAGGCACCGTCATGACCACAGAGGTCCCCTTGGCGGGGAACGAGGTGACGGAGACCTTCCCTTCATGGGCCTCGACGATCGACTTCACGATCGACAGGCCGAGGCCCGTCCCCTGCACGGCGCCGCTGCGGGCGGTGGAGGCCCGGAAGAACCGCTTGAAGAGGTGCTCCTGCTCGTCGGTCGGGATCCCGATGCCGGTGTCCTCGACGCCGATCTCCACCCCCGGACCGGCGCAGACCGCCCGGACGGTTACCCGGCCGCCGTCGGGCGTGAACTTCACCGCGTTGGCCAGCACGTTGATCAGCGCCCGCTCCAGCTGCTCGCCGTCGCCGGCGACAGGGGGCAGGTCGGCGGCGACGTCGACGACCAGGTCGAGCCTTCGCTTGTGGAGCGGGGCCCCCACGGCCTGTATGGCGGCCTCGACGAGCCGGGGAACGTCCACGGGCCCGATCACCAGCCTCAGGCGGTCCGACTCGATCCGGGACACGGTGAGCAGATCCTCGATGAGGGCCATGAGGCGGCGGCCGTTGCGCTCGACCACCGTCAGCATGCGGTGCTGGTCGGACGAAGGCTCACCCAGTTCCTCTGAGAGAAGCACCTCGAGGTAGCCGAGGATGCTCGTCACCGGCGTGCGCAGCTCGTGGGAAACGGTGGATACGAAGTCGGACTTCATCTCGTCCAGCTCGTCGCGCTCCATCACCGAGCCGATCACGTTGACTACTGAGGCGAGGAAGTTGCGCTCGTGCTCGGTGAAGACCCGCTCGGGGGCGGCGGACACGACCAGTCCGCCGTACACCCGGTGACGCACGGTGATCGTCGCCCACACTCCGGGGCCGGCGCCGGCGCCGCACACCTGGGCGCACTCCGATCCCTCCAGCGGGACAGGATCAGGCGCGTTGAGCGCGTTGGCCCACGCCGGTGCCTGGCCGACCGGCACCCCGTGCCCCGACAGCGATTGGGGGACGGCCGCGTCGACGACGAGTCGCCGCTCGGCGTCGCGGTACTCCAGCAGGGCGGCGAAGTCCACCTGCAGCGTCCTGGCGACGGTGGTGACCGCCAGCTCGATGAGCTCGCGGACGCTCGCCGAGGAGAGGGCGACCCGGCCCAGCTCCACGACGTCGGCCTGCTCGGTGGCCTGCGCCGTCCGCTCCGCCAGTAGCTGCTCGAGACGGGCCTTGGCCGCCTCCCGTTCCGAGACATCGGTGGAGATACCGATGATGGCGACGATCCGCCCGGTGGCGTCGGAGACCGGCGTGTCGGTGACGTCGGCGAGGAAGGTGGAGCCGTCGCGCCGCCACATCCGCACGATGCCACTCCAGCTCTGGCCGCGCAGGACGCCGCTCAGGATCTCGCTCGGGGAGTCGCCACCGACAGGGATCGCGGGCAGCACCTCGCGGGCGTAGCGACCGACGACCTCCTCGGACGACCATCCGTACAGGTGCTCGGCTCCCGGGCCCCAGTAGGTGATGGCGCCACTCAGGTCGACGGCCACGACGGCTTCGCCGACGGCGTCGAGGAGGTGGGACTGAAAGCGGTGGCGCTGCTCGCTCTCCCGCAGCGCCTGCTCGGCCCGGTGCCGCTCGGTGACATCGGTCGCAACCCCGATGGTCCCCATCGGCTCGCCGTTGTAGTCGACCACCGCGGTGTAGGTGACCAGGGCGGGAAACGTCGATCCGTCCCGGCGCTGCAACACCAGGTCGCCGGTCCAGCTTTCTCCCCTGTTCAGGCGGTCGGCGATGGCCCCGGCCTGCCGCTCGTAATCGTTCGACGGCACCACCTCGCCGATCGGGCGGCCCGTCGCCTTCTCCGCCGACCACCCGTAGAGCCCTTCGGCGGCGTGGTTCCAGTAGATGACGGCTCCTCCGGTGTCGGTGGCCACAACCGCCTGGCCCACGGCGTCGAGCAGCTTCGCCTGCAGGCGCACCGACTCCTGGGCCTGGCGGCGGATGGCGATGTCCCGGAAGGAGGTAACCACGCACCGCCGGTCGTCTCCGGTGATCTCGACCGCCCGGCTGTTGATCTCGATCCAGGTGAGGGTGCCATCGGGCTTGTGGACCCCCATGACGACCCCGCTCACCGGTTCACCCGTGGACAGCACGCGCATCGCCGGGTGGTCTTCGCCGGGGAAGGGTGAGCCGTCCTCGTGGATGGCGCGCCACCGGGGGTCGATCGAGGTACGGCCCCTCATCTCGTCCTCGGTGAGGCCCAGCATGTCGTGGGCGGCCTGGTTCACCATCTGGATGACCCCCGACGCATCCTGCACGACGAGACCCTCGCCCAGAGAACCCACCAGCGCCCGGTAGTACGCCTCGCTGTGGGTGAGGGCGGCGCGGGACTCGGCTCGTTCGATGGCGTAGCAGATCGCCCGTTCCAGCAGCCGGCTCTCCAGCTCCGACTTGAGCAGGTAGTCGTCCGCGCCCCGATGGACGGCCGCGGCGGCCAGCAGCTCGTCGTCGCGCCCCGTCAGCACGACGACCGGCGTGTCCCCGGCGGTGGCGAGGGCGGCGTCGAGGGCGTCGAGGCCGTCGGCGTCAGGCAGGCCGAGATCCAGCAGCACACAGGAGAAGTCGTCCACGACCAGCTCGGCCAAGGCCTGCTCCAGGGTCGAGGCCCAGGTGACGTCGAAGGAACCGCGCCCGGCGAGGACGGACCGGACCAGGCTGGCCTGGCCGGCATCGTCCTCCACCAGCAGCACCGGCCGGTGCCCGCCAGGCCGGGGACGCCGGCCGAGATCGGTCGTGGTGACCGACATCACCCCGACCCAGGGAGGCGGACGATCGAGAGCCAGAAGCTCTCGATCGAGCGGACGGCTTCCAAGAACTTGTCCAGCTCGACCGGCTTGGTCACGTAGCTGTTGGCGTGCAGCTGGTAGGCTTTGAGCACGTCCGTCTCGTCCGATGACGTCGTGAGCACGACCACCGGGATGGTGGAGAGGTCGAGGTCCTGCTTCATCTCGGCCAGCACCTCCCGGCCGTCCTTGCGGGGCAGGTTGAGATCGAGGAGGACGAGTTCCGGTCGCGCCACATCCTCGTAGGGCGACTCGCGGCGGAGGTAGGCCATCGCCTCCTCGCCATCGGCGACGACGTTCAGCTCGTTGGCCACCTTGGCCTGCTTGAGCGCGTGACGGGTCAGGCTGACGTCGCCAGGGCTGTCCTCGACCAGGAGGATCTGGATGGGAAGGGGTCCGCTCATTCCACTCCTTGACGATCGGGGACGGTGAAGCAGAACGCAGCGCCGCCGTCGGGGCCGTCCTCGACCCAGATGCGCCCGCCGCCGCGCTCGACGATTTTACGGCAGATGGACAGTCCCATTCCCGTGCCCTCGTACTGCTCCCGGCGGTGGAGGCGCTGGAAGAGACGGAAGACCCGCTCGCGGTGCTGTGGCGCGATGCCGACGCCGTTGTCCGAGACGACGAAACGCCATTCGCCGTCACCACGCTCGGCGTGTACCCGGACCACGGGGAGCACGCCTGCGGCTCGGAACTTTATGGCGTTGGCGATGAGGTTGGCGAAGACGCGGCCAAGCTCGCTGGGGTCGCCATGGACGACGGGCAGCGTGTCGACGTCGATGATCGCCGAAGCCGAGTCGACGGCCACATGCAGGCCGGCCACCGCGGCATGCACCACTGCGTTGGTGTCCAGCTCGGACATGGGGTGCTCGTCACGGCCCACGCGGGAGTACGCCAAAAGGCTGTCGATCAGCGCTCGGAGGCGGGCAGCACCGTCCACCGCGAAGGCGATCCACTCGTCCGCCTCCTCATCGAGTTGGCCCTTGTACTTCTGGGCCAGCAGCTGGACGTGGCCGGCGATGACCCGGAGCGGCTCCGACAGGTCGTGGGACACGACGTAGGCGAACTCCGCCAGTTCCTGGTTGGAGCGTTCCAGGGCGACGTTGCGCCGCTCCAGCTCTTCTTGGGCTCGGGCGGCCGCCTGTTCCGCGGCCCGCTGCCCGGAGACGTCCACCGCTTGGATGACGACGACGCCGGCGGCCTCGCCGCCGAGCAGGAGAGGTCGACCACCGGGGTCGCTGGCGAGGGAAGCGGAGAGGCTGACCCTGACCTCACCGCCGTCGGGCCGAAGCCACCGGGCTTCGGTGACGGAAGGTAAGCCGCCGGCGGCGACCTCGGCGGTCATGGCCTCGTAGGCCGCCAGATCGTCCTGGTGGACCACATCGGCCATGTGCAGCGCCAAGACGTCGTCCCGGCTCCGGTCGAGCAGCCGGCAGAGAGCTGGGTTGACCCACCACACCGCGCCGCCGGCATCGACGAGCGCCATGCCGACCGGGGCCGTCTCGAGGACGGAGTACGACAGCTCGACATGGTCACCATGGAGCGGGAGCCTCACGCCGAAGGGCGCCAGGCGCCCTCCCGCCCAGGCCTCGTCGGCGGAGAGGCTCACCGTCTCTGGGCCCTTCTGCTCGTCGTCATCGCCGTTCTCCTCCTGTTTGCGCTCCACCGGTCGGAGAGCACAGTCACCGACACAACTGCATCGGCATCAGTCGACCCGAGCCTGACGGTGTCGGCATAGCGCGTTTGTACCGATTTGTCCGTGCCAGCGGCAACGCTACAATTCCCGTCCGTTTTGTCGACTCTGCACCGCTCGCTGTTGGTGCGAAGGGACTATCAGCGACCCCTGCCGTCGTGCCGACAAGCAGGGCATGACCACCACGGCGGCAGTCCCGGCCCAGCTGTGCCAGCGCTCGGTCAGCGCCACCGAAGGCCACCAGCACCTCGTCGAGTTCTACGAGAGCGACGCCTACCTGGCCGGCGCGGTCGCGAGCTTCCTCGAGCCCGGCTTCGCCGAGCCCGGTGCGGTGATCGTCGTCGCCACTCCGGGCCACCGATCGGCCTTCGAGACAGCCCTTGCCGCATCGGGCGTGGACATCTTCGCCGCGGCCGCCGACGGCCGCTACGTGAGCTTCGACGCCGCCACCTTGCTGGCCCGGTTGCTGGCCGATGGAGTTCCGGACGCGGGTGCCTTCAGCCGTGAGGTCGGCGGACTGCTCGAGGGAATGGCAATCGCTGGCCGCAGGCTGCGCATCTACGGCGAGATGGTGGCCCTGCTGTGGGAGGCCGGCAACGCCGCCTCTGCCGTTGCCCTCGAAGACCTCTGGAACGAGCTGGCGTCGTCGTACGACTTCGAGCTGCTGTGCGCCTACCGGCTGACCACCTTTGACAACGAGAGCGATGCCCTTGCGTTCCGACGGGTCTGCGAGCAGCACGAGGCCCGTCCGGAGCAGGTCCTCCTCGCCGAGCTGGCCTACGCCGACGCACTGACGACCGTCATCAACCGCCAGTCGGCGACCCTGGAGGGCCCCGCCGCCCGCACGCGCCGGCAGCGGGGGAGTGACACCCTGGCCCTGGCCACGTGGCGCAGTGGCACGCAGCTCATGGCCTCACCCGGCGGGCGCGTCCTCGGCGGCATTGCCGCCACCGAGGTCGCAGAGGCGCCGTTCACCCCGTCTCACTGAGCATCCCGCCCTACGGGCATCTGGTCGTCGGGCCGGCGGCGCTCAGGGCCGAGGTTCGGCAGGAGTACGCGCGCCGGCACGGATTTCGAGCGCCAGGAGGATGGCGGCTGCGGCGACGGCGCGGGCACCGGGATCTTCCCGGCGGCGCCGGGTCGGCGGCGTCCGGCGGAGCAGCTCGTCCACGTGGGCCACCTCGGCCGCGATCGTCGTCGCCCTCCGGGCCCGCTGTGCTTCCGAGGTCGCCACGGCCTGGCCCAGGTGGGCGACGGCGCTCCGGCGGCTGGCCTCTCCTCCGAGCATCGCGTAACTCTCACTCGGGATGACCGTGGAGTGCGAGGCGCAGATCCGCTCGAAGTGGCCGGTGGGGGCGCTGCAGTCCCGAGCGAACGAACGGATCGGGTAGGCGCACAACACCATCAGCCCGAACTCCTCGGCCAGTCCGCTCCACAGGTCTTCCAGGGCCAGAGCAGACATGTCATCGCCGGCGTTCCACAGCAGGGTGACCATCTCGCCGTAGACGCGCACCCGCCGGCCGGCGGCAGAGGCGCACGCGGCGGCATCGCGCACCATCGCCCGCAGACGCTGCGAATCGGGCGCGCCACCGCCCATCACGAAGTCGAGCTGTTGCGCGGCATCGAATGTCAGGTAACGGTCGGCGGCGACCGCCGCGTTGACGTCGACACTCGATGCCCGGAGCGCAGCACCAAGCGCCCGGCGGTGGGCCTCGGTGGCCACGATCACTGCGGTGTCTCCGTCGTTGAGGGCAGGACCGAGGAAGCCGGCGACCGTCCCGATCAAGTAGTCCTCGCGTTCGTAGAACTCGACGATGTGCCGGCACGGGGAGGTGTCCGGCGGGCCGGTAGCCGTCCGGTTGCCCATGCCGGGGGAGCCCATGGGCTCAGGGCTCGAACCGGTAGCCGGCGCCGGGTACCGTGCGGATCCACCGAGGGCAGTCCCTGCTCGGCTCGATCTTGTGACGGATACGACGAACGTGCTCGGTCACGGTCTTGGAGGTCTGCCAGTCTGGGGACGAGTGCCAAACCTCCGAGAGCAGCTCACCGCGGGAGAAGACCTGCCGAGGTCGGGAGGCAAGGTGGGCCAGGAGGTCGAACTCGAGCCTGGTCAGCGGGACCACCTTCTCGTCCACCACGACCTCCCGGACCCCTTTGTCGATCCGCAAGCCGTTGAAATCCAGTGATGCATGGGTCGAAAACGATGGATCCGCCGTGGCGGCCGCTGCGGTAGCCAAGGGGTACCCGTGGTTCTCGTACGCCCCGTCAACACTCGCCGTAGGATTGCTCATACGGCAGGTATCGGGCTCTGTCCGATCCGTCCCAATAGCGCGACTGCGCCAAAGTGCTCCCTCATCTGAGTCAGCCTGCGGGATCGGGGAGGCGCCAGGGATCAGGCGACGGCGGCTGTCCTCGCCAGCACGGCGTTGACCCGGAGCAGCAGCTCGCGAGGGCTGAAGGGCTTGAGGATGTAGTCGTCCACACCGGCGGCGAGGCCTCGCTCGACCTCAGCCTCGTGCGCGTTGGCCGTCACCAGGATGATGGGGATGCCCGCAGTTCGGGGGTTCCCCCGCAGCGCCTGGCAGACCTCGATGCCGGTCAACTTCGGCATCATCCAGTCGACGAGGATCAGGTCCGGAGGCGCGCCGGCGGCGGCTGCGTCGAAGACCGCGGTGAGCCCGGCGGCACCGTCGGATGCGCCGATGGTCCCATAGCCGGCGCTGTGCAGCCTCCACGTCATCAGTTCCCTGATGTCCTCGTCGTCATCGATGATCAGCACGCTCTGCATGAACGGGACGCCTTCCCTAAAGGTGTGACTCTTGGGGTGACGGTCGGCGCGCCGGAACTCCGGGTTGAACCAACTGTGCCGCGTTGGCGGTGCTCGGGCGGAGGCCAGCCGCCTCAGCGACGCCATGCGGATCTACGAGGACGCCCTGCGGCTTGTCGCCGACCACGGTGACGTCGTGCTTCGAGGCACCGCGGACTTGCACGTGGGGATGACACCAGATCTCTTGGTCTATGTCCGCGTCGTCGCCGACGAGGGGCCGACCCTTGACCAGCAGCGCCGCGGGAACGGGTGCCTTCCACGGCCGAGCCGGTCGTACCGTGTCGCGTCAACGGGCGAGGAAGCCCCCGTCGACGTAGAGCTCGGATCCCGTGACGAAGGAGGCGTCGTCGCTGCACAGGAAGGCCACCGCAGCCGCCACCTCGGAGGGCTGGCCCAGGCGGCCCATGGGCGTGAGCGCCACCATTCCCGCCTCGACCTCCGTCCCTTTGGCCTGGGCGAGGATCGGCGTGTCGATGAAGCCGGGGTGGACGGAGTTGACCCGTACGCCGCTGGTGGCCCAGTGCAGGGCCACGTTCTTGGTGAGGATGCGCACCGCGCCCTTGGCCGCGTGGTAGGCGGGCGAGGTGCCGAAGCCGCCGCTCGCGCCGAAGATGGAGCTGATGTTGACCACCGAGCCACGCCCGGACGCCTTGAGCAGGGGGGCCGCCGCCTTCATCCCGTGGAACACGCTCGTCTGGGTGATGGCGATCGTGCGGTCGTACTGCTCCGTGGTGGTCTCCTCCAGGACGGCGAGGTCGCCGATGCCGGCGTTGTTGACCAGGATGTCGAGGGCCCCGAACTCGTCCTTGGCCCGCTCCATCGCTCGCTCCCAGTCCTCCTCCGAGGTCACGTCGTGATGCAGGTAGGCCGCCGCGCCTCCCTTGTCCCGGATGTCGCCGGCTACCGTCTCGCCGAGCTCGTCCTGGATGTCGGTGACCAGCACCGACGCCCCGTCCTCCGCCAGGCGTCCCGCCGTGGCCCGCCCGATGCCGCTCGCGGCGCCGGTCACCATCGCCACCCTGCCGTCCAACCTGGCCATGTCGAGCTCCCCTTTTCCTGGGTCCGGCGCCGTCACGGGCGCTCAGGGAGTCCTACCCCGGAGTCGGCCATCCCAACTGTGAGGATGACCGAGACCTTTGTCACGAAGCGCAGCATCAACCGGCAGTCGCCCGCAGGTCATGCCGCCATGGCCGTCGGTTGTCACCCGGCTGACCAGGTCGAGGCCGACGCGGCGCGCTGGTCGGCAGCGGTCATCTCTCAGATGGATCTTCGCCTTCTACGACGTGGTGTGGCAGGGGCTGCATCCGGTGCTGGCGGCCCTGAGCGTCACGAAGGAGGCGCCAGCGTGGACATCCCTTGCCGGTGGGAGGACAAGGCTTGTGGATCTGCACAGCAACCGTCGGTGCATCGGGGAGGGGGGAGGGGAGTGGCCGGCGCCTTGACATCGGAGAGGTGACCGCCATGACTGGAAAAGGCCGTGCGTCGCCCCGCCCGGATGCCATTGGCGATGACCACCACCTCGGCCAACTCGTGGACCGCGACCACCGCAGCAAGGCCGAGCACGCCGGCGGCGGCCAGGGGCACCAGTACGGCCAGGATGGTGCCCGAGAGGAACAGGTTCTGCCGCATGATCCTCGCCGCTCGGCGGGCATGGCGGAAGGTTTCCGGCAGATGTCGCAGGTCGTCGCCCATGAGGGCCACGTCCGCCGTCTCGATGGCGACGTCGGTGCCCATCGCTCCCATGGCGATGCCGACGCTCGCGGTGGCCAGCGCCGGGGCGTCGTTGATCCCGTCTCCCACCATGGCCACCGGGGAACGAGCGGCAAGGCGCTCGACGGCTTCCGCCTTGCCGGCAGGAAGCAGACCGGCGTGGACCTCCTCCACGCCGGCGCTTCGCGCCAGTGCCCGGGCGGTCCTCTCGTCGTCGCCCGTAAGCATGGCCGTCGTCATCTCGAGGCGGTGTAGCGCAGCGACGGTCGCCGCGGCCTCCGGTCGCAGCTCGTCACGCACCGCGATCGCCCCCAGAGTCTCGCCGCCCCGCTCCAGCAGGACGAGGGTCGACCCCTCTGCCTGGAGCCTCCGGACCTGCGGGCCCATGGTGCCGACGTTGACGTAGCCCGGTCGCCCGAGCCGCACGGGCTGCCCTCCGATAACACCTTCGACGCCGCTGCCGGGGACCGCCTTCACGCCTTGCGCAGGCGGAATGGACGGCGCAGCGGCGAGGACCGCGGCGGCGAGAGGGTGCTCGCTGGCGGCTTCGAGGCCGGCGGCAAGCGACAGGATCTCTTGCCGTCCGACGCCGTTTGCGCTCAGGACGTCTCCGACCTGAGGGCGGTTCTGCGTGAGTGTGCCGGTCTTGTCCAGCGCCACGGTCCGCACCCGCGCCAGGGCCTCCAGCGCGGCGCCGCCCTTGATCAACACACCTGAGCGGGTGGCGGCGCCGACGGCGGCCACGACGGTGACGGGAACCGAGAGGGCAAAAGCGCACGGGGCGGCAGCCACGAGCACGACCAGGGCCCTGAGCAGCCAGATATCCGGATCGCCGAGGAGGCTCCCCACGACGGCCACCAGGGCGGCGACGATCATGACGCCGGGCACGAGCGGGCGGGCGATCCGCTCGGCCAGGCGCTGGCTGTGTCCCTTGCGCTCCTGGGCCTCCTCGACCATCCGCACGATGCGAGCCAGCGAGTTGTCGTCGGTCGAGGCGGTCACCTCGACCTCCAGGGCCGCCCTTCCGTTGATGGCGGCGGCATAGACGGCGTCCCCCGGGCCTCGCTCGACGGGGAGCGATTCGCCGGTGATCGCCGAGAGGTCCAGAGCCGATCGTCCGGTACGGATGATCCCGTCCGTGGCCAGGCGTTCACCAGGACGGACGAGGAGCCGGTCACCCGGACTCAGCTCTCCTGCTGCCACTGCCCGGGGACCGTCGGCGGTGAGGACGGTGGCCTGCGGTGGCACCAGGTCGAGGAGTGCCCGTAGTCCCTGGCGGGTTCGCGCCACGGCGTAGCCCTCCAAGGCCTCGGCGACCGAGAACAGGAAGGACAAGGTGGCGGCCTCGGCCACCTCGCCCAGAAGTACGGCGCCGATGGCTGCGATTGCCATGAGCGTGCCGACTCCCAGCCGCCCTTTCATCAGACCGCGCGCCGCCTGGGGCACGAAGGTCGACCCTCCTGCGACGAGTGTCCCGACGAAGCCGGCGGTGGCCAGCGCGCTGACATCGGCAGCTGCGCCAACCATCCCGACGACGAGACCGACGCCGGCGACGCCAGCAGCCCGGATGGCCGCGACGTCACGGAGACGGGTCGGAGAGGTGGCGACCGACTCGCCGCCACCGCAACAAGTGTCGCTCACTGGTTAGCTTCCTCCGCTCGCCGCTTGCGACGGCCACCCCTGCGAGTCGGTTCGGAGTACTGCCCTCACCAGGTCGGACCCGACCTCGGTAAGGGCGTAGATGACCAGCTTCCCGTCCCGTCGCGAGCGCACGAGCCCCTGCGCTCGGAGGGCCCGCAGGTGGTGGGAGACCAGGTTCGTGGCTCGCTCGCTGATCCAGCTCAGATCACACACGCAAAGCTCGCCCGCTTCCTGCAAGGCCACGGCGAGGGTCAGTCGCGTGGGGTCGGCCAAGCCTCCGGCTCGGCCGGCAAGCACCTGCGCAGCTTCAGGGCCGAGGCGGTTCTTGCGGATGAACTCCGCACGGGGAAGGTCGAGGCAGAGCAGCTCGCAGCCCTCATCGGCCATGACAACATTCTAACCGCCGTTGGACCGTGCGCCGGCTCGAATCATCACCGGCGCCGGGAGCCGGTGTCTATCCATGGCCGCCTGCGTCTGCGGCGAGGCCGGATGTCGCAGACGAGCCTGCGGTGTGAAGTGAAGCGAAATTGGCAGCGCGGCGTAGCAAAAGTGACAGTTCATGCGTAGGTGCATGAGTACATGCGTTCACGCATGCTAGGCTGAGAGCTATGCCGAAGACGATTCAAGTGCGCGACCTCGACGACGAGGTGTACGAAGCACTGAGGCGGCGTGCCGCCGAGGCAGGGCTCACGGTGCCGGAACTGCTGCGGCGGGAGGCCACCCGGCTCGCCGCGCGGCCGACGGTCGAGGAGTGGCTCGGTCGCACCCGCCGGCGGCCGTCAAACATCGAGCGGGCCGACGTGCTCGCGGCGCTTGACGAGACGCGCGGCGAGTGGCCGGATGCTGATCGTTGACGCGTCCTGCCTCTACGAGGTCGTCGCTGACACTCCTCGAGCTGACGACGTCCGTGCCCGTCTTCTCCAGGATCCCGAGCACGCCGCTCCGTCGGTCATCGACGTCGAAGTCATGAGCGTGATCCGCCGGGACCACCTCAGCGGCCGGCTCGACACGACAGCCGCGGCCCAAGCCGCAGCGGACCTCCGTGACTGGCCAGGTGAACGAATCGGCCACCGACCATTGCTGGACAGGGTCTGGGAGCTCAGAGGATCGCTACGGGTGTGGGACGCCTTCTACGTTGCCCTGGCCGAGGTCATGGAGGCAACGCTCATCACCTCGGATGCCCGGCTATCCCGTTCGGCGGGCCCCCGCTGTGCGATCGACGTGGTCTGACGAGGTTCTTGCCCATCGACTGACACGAGTCCTGCGTTCCCACGGCCAAACGAGGTGCGCTGCACATGCGGGAGCGCTTGCGCCGATGCAACCGCGTGCCTCAGCCGCCCATAAGATAGGTTATGTAAACCGCACCAGCCGTTATTCGATCCCGTCAAACGGGAAAGGCCGCAACGAGTGCGCTTGTACGGCGCTTTCTACAGCTTTGGGCTCGTGAGAGTCGCCCTCACGGAGGGGCTCCAAGGGCCCGGCGCAGCCCGATGGCTGTGTCGCTTCGTGCCCTGACAAATCCTCTCATCGCTCTTGGTGATCCTTGCGCTTCTCGCGTCTGATGGGAAATAGTCCCCTCTAACGGGAAGGGGGTCTGGGGGAGCAGAAGGGCGGGAGCAACGTGGTGCCGCTGCGTGCCGTGGTGGCGCCGGATGACGGCCTTTCCGTATGAACGGAACGAAAAATTCATCGGACGAACAGTGTTCGGGCATTGGGGGAGTGGTCGGCGAAGATGATCAGCTGATCGACAACTCACCATCGGCAAGCCTCCGACGTCCGTTGCCGTAAGGAGCCCGTAGCCGTCGAACACTTCGTCGATGTCACCTCGCGTGTTGCGTTGTCGTCGCCAGAGCGGCCGCAACACCGGGAGCGAGCCCGCAGCAGCGACCGCCTCGGTGAAGGCGCCAGGCTGGGGTGCATCGAGGGCGACGGCGACCACGCCGGGGGCTTCGACCGCGATGGCGAGTTCTGTGACGGTGGACACCTCGACCAGCTGCACTTCGGTCCCAAATATCCGCTCGAGCTCGGCGACGCGAGATGCGAGGCGACGCTGCAGAGGCAGCGGCCCGAGCCGGACGACGACCGTCATGAGGGGTCATTCTGCGTCGAGGGGGCCATCCTCCGGGCGATACGACGGCCGGGGTACCGTTGAGGCGTGCCCACAGCGCCCCAAAGCCGACCAGGGCGGTACGCCGAGCTGGATGCAGGCCAGCTGGCCGACGTCGTCGAGCATGCCTACGAGCGTGACGAACTGCCGGACTGGGAGCTCGTCTTCGAGTTGAGCCGGCGCGCAACGTCCGCTGAGGCGAGCGATGTCGCCCGCGGGGCCGTCGGGGCCTCCCGCCAGGCATAGACCGAGGCTCGGTTTCCTCTCCAGGCGCAGCATTCCGGCGTTCCGGAATCCGGGGATAATGCCTCTTATCCCCGAAATGCTGGAAACCCCCCGGATTAGCGGTGAAGGCCATGGGCGCGCTGGTGGTGGATGCCTGAGGCCGGGTTCCGAAGGTCTGGAGTCCCGGCGTACTGCTGAAGCGGGCTGATCTCCTGACGGTGGGTGGGCTTTACGTGAAGTAGGCGGCACAACAGCGCCCACTGGAAACATTCAGCGGCGGCGAGAACGGGCCTTGGGCTCCCTAGGGCCCAAGGCCCCCACCGCGACCTCGACCCATGCGTCGAGAAAGCGTGAATCGCTCAGCCGGCCCGGCCTGACACCAAGCATTGCCTCCATCAGCCCGAAGAAGGCCAAAGCGCTCAGGAGCACCCCGGCGGTCCCCTCAGCATCGTCGACATGGACGACCCCCGATTCGGAGAGCTCGGTGAGCCAGTGCGCGAGCTGGGCGAAGCCCACCTGCAGGCGCTCATCGATGAAGCGACTGCTCAGGGCCGGGAATGCCGGGAGGTCGCGCCAGGCGACGCGAAGGCTGTCCTGGTCATGGGCAAGCGTCTTCAGCACGAGGCCACCGACGTGGCGGAGAAGCTCGTCGAGCTCAGTCCCATTTGGGCTCGGTAGCTCGACGGTGGCGTCGCGGCCTTGGGCGATGAAGCGATCGATGCCGGCTTCCAGGAGCGCCTGCTTGGTTGGGAAGTGCTTATACAGCGCCCCCGAACCGGGCGTCATCCCCGCCGCCACCTGGATCTCCGCCACGGATACCGCCTGGTAGCCGCGCTCAGCGAAGAGGCGCATGGCGTGGCCCAGGATCTCTTCGGCGCGGGCTGACCGACCGGGCGGCACGGCCCGATGCTACGCGGTCGAGAGGCGCAACTGGGGCTCCTCGCCGCCCTGAGGCCGCACTCACGAGCCGCAACGCCCGGGAATCAGTGCGGCCACTGGTTGGTTAGAGAGAAAGTACTCTCTCTCATCTCAGCTGAGAGGGAAAGACAAGGGTATTTCGAGGAGGACCTGTTGCAGATCTTCGTCGCTGGGGGTACCGGAGTTGTCGGCCGCCGTGTCGTGCCGGCTCTGCTGCGGGAGGGCCACGAGGTCAGCGTCGTTGCCCGCTCCGCAGAGAAGGTGGCCGCCGTGGGCGCCCTGGGTGCAATTCCCATCGAGGTGGGGCTGTTCGACGCCGAGGCCCTTAGAGCGGCGGTCGCTGGGCAGGACGTTGTGGTCAACCTGGCCACGAGCATCCCGCCCTTCTCCAAGGCCGCCATGAAGGGCGCCTGGAAGATGAACGACCGCATCCGTCGAGAGGGGTCGAAGAACCTCGTGGACGCGGCCCTCGCAGCGGGGGCGAGTCGCTACCTCCAGGAGTCGGTCACCTTCTCATATATCGACGCCGGCTCCCAGTGGATCGCCGAAGACCACCCCACGAAGGCGAACTCGATCACCGCCTCATCCCTCGACGCCGAGGGCGAGGCCCGCCGCTTCGGGGCCTCGGGCGCCTCCGCCGTCATCCTGCGCTTCGGGTCGTTCTACGGTCCCGACAGCGGCCACACGGCCGCCGTCGTGAAGTTCGCCCGCCGAGGGTTCGGGACCACACCAGGGCCTCGGCACGCTTACCTGTCCTCGATCAGCACCGACGATGCGGCGGCAGCTGTCGTCGCCGCTGCTGCCGAGGCGGCAACCGGCACCTACAACGTCGTGGATGACAATCCGGTGACCCGCGACGAGTTCGACAAGGTTCTCGCCCGGGCTGTGGGAAGGGAGAGGCTCCGGCCGCTGCCGAACATCGTCGAGCGACTCATGGGCGACAAGCTCGATCACGTTGTGCGCTCACAGCGAGTGTCCAACAAGGTGCTGCGGACAGCCACGAGGTGGCAACCGAGGTACCCGAGCGTGCGTGAGGGGATTCCCGCCATCGTGGCGACCATGACCGCAGGCGCGATGTCGCCGCCGGGGCCATCGGCCTCCTCTGCCTAGAGCTGGTCGCAGTCGAGGACAGCTATGGCACGGTTCGAGCCAGATCGACTGGTCGGTCAGGTACCACCGCAGGGTCTTCGGTACCTCACGCATGCCATCGCCGCCGGGACCGTGGTCGCTCAGGAGGTGAAGGTCACCTACTCGGGTCGCGTACGACTGAAGCCCGAGCGACCGTGGCTTCCCTTCCAAGCTACCGAGCTGCTCCGGGCCGGACGCTCTTACCGGGTGTCCGCGCGGGCGGGACGGGGCCCACTTCGAGCGACCATAGAGGACGTCTACGAGGGAGATCGCGCCCAATCCCGCCTAAGGGCATTCGGGGTCGTCACCCTCCGGTCCCAGGAGGGCGACGATCTCGTCCGTTCGGCGCGCGGGCGTCTGGTCGTTGACTCCACCTGGCTCCCATCGGCCTTCCTCCCCTCCCTCGGGGTCCGGTGGTCCGATGACGACGCCGGCGTACGCCTAAGCGTCCCCGTCTACGGGGAAGACGTCGACGCCGTCCTGGACCTCGGACCAGACGGTGACTTGCGGGCCATTCGTCTGATGCGCTGGAGCAACCTCACCCCCGACGGCCGCTACGCCTGGGTTCCCTACTCGGCCCGGGTGGAGGCTGAGCGCACCTTCGGCGGCTACACCATCCCGTCCGCGGTCACGGCCGCCTGGCACCTGTCCTCCGACGAAGGGTTCGACTTCTTCCACGCAGCGGTGTCCGACGTTCAGTTCCGGCCGTGAGCACTGACGACGCCGCAAGCCGCCGAACCCGCACGGCAGTCTCCTCACGCCCAGCTGCGGAGGGGCGCGCTGCTGGCCACACGCAGGAGAGGACGCGCCCGCCGGCGGGGACGGGGCCCAACTGAGGCGATAGACAGAGAACATGCTGATCCACGTGGTGGCCGACTACGGCCACGGAGATCTGGCGTTTGCCGAAGTCGCGCAACGCCTCTGTCTCCAGCTGCCAGAGGCGACGCTCGTACTGACCCCCGTGCCCGCCTTCGACACCGTCTCGGCCGGGTTCTGCGTAGGTCAGCTGGCCCTCACGCCCGGGCCGGCCGACCGAGTCGTCTTCCACAACGTCGCCCCCCGGGCCGACACGCCGGACCCTCGCCCCGGCAACCAGGGGGAGCGCCTCGTCTGCGCCCGGCTGGACACTGGCGTGCTCGTCGTCGGCGCCAACGCCGGTTACACGTTCTCATTCCTGCGCGACGAGGCCCTCACCCTGCGCGAGGTCCGGTGCTCGTCGGCAGGCAGCCAGTTCCGCTCCAGGGACTTCTTCCCGGAGCTGCTCGCCCGTGTGATGGCCGGTGACGAGAGCGTGCTCGGAGAGCCGCTCTTGCCGGACGCGGTGGCAGAGCTCCCACAGCGGCGGGTGGTCTACGTGGACGGCTACGGGAACCTCAAGACGTCCTGGTTCTCGGCACCCGTGGCGAGCGGAGAACGCGTGGAGGTCACCATCGATGGGCAGACGGCGTTGGCGACGGTGACCGACGGCACCTTCGAGGTCGCCGTGGGCGAGTTGGCCTTCGCTCCCGGCAGCTCGGGCTGGCCTCGTCGCCACGCCGCCCCGCTTCGCTTCTTGGAGCTGTTCCTGCGAGGCGACAGCGCGGCCGAGCGGTTCGGTCGGCCCCGTGCGGGGACCACTGTGGAGGTGCGCCCGGCGACAGGCCCCGGTGTGAGCCTCGGGCGTCACGGGGGTTGTGCTCTTCGCTGAGGCCTTGGTCACCATGCTCGTGCGCCTCGACGGGCACCGGTGGTGTCCCCGTGTTTCGCGAGCTGACCAAAGACCACGACGCCCGGCGCCGGCAGGGCAGGTGGGGGCCAGCGCCGTGGCCACCTCGGTCATGGTGAATAGACCCGTGCCGTGTCGCTGGACGAGCTTGCGGTAGCCTTGCCTCGCCGCCGTTGCCCTTCAGAACCAGGGATGACTCCGTCGATCGAGGGAGCATCCTATGTCCGAAGACGCACGCAGTCAGGCGATGAGGGCGCTGTCGCAGTTCCTGGTGTCGGACGCTTCGGTGGGCGACACGTTGCTACGCGTGGCGGAGATCACCACCCGGGCGCTGCCGGCGGCGGAGATGGCCGGGATCTCGATCCTCGACGCGAAGGGCAACCCTACGACGGCGGTATTCACCGACGCCGAATCGCCGGAGATCGATGCCGGTCAGTACAAGTCCGGGGCGGGTCCCTGTCTCGACGCCTGGCGGCTGCAGTGCCCGATCCGGATAGACGACATGTCTGTGGCTGCCTCGGACTACCCCGACTTCGCCCGGCTCGCGCAAGAACGCGGCGTGCAGAGCACATTGTCGTTACCTCTTATCGCTGGCGATAGCGGCGTGGGGGCGATGAACCTTTATGCCAAGACCGTGAGGGGCTTCTCGGAGAAGGACGAAGTCCTGGGCTGTGACCTCGCCGCCGCTGCGGCCATCGTGCTTGCCAACGCCACGGCCTATTGGGACTCACGGCACCTCGGCGAGCAGCTCACCGAGGCGATGCAAAGTCGAGCCGTGATCGAGCAGGCGAAGGGCATGCTCATGGCCCAGTCCCCGGGGATCACTGCCGACGACGCCTTCGATGTGCTGCGTCGAGCCTCCCAGCGCGAGAACGTCAAGCTGCGAGACATAGCAACGCGGATCGTCGAGCGCCGAAGCGTGTCGACTGACGGGTAGTCCGATGTTTGGGCTGGAGCCTTCTCGAGGCACTCTCAACATCGCCGAGGGACGTGAGCGCCTTGACCTGACCGCTCACGATGTATGGGTCGGCTACTTCGCCATCGGTGGCAATGGCTCATTCGACGACGTTGAGAGATGGATTTCGAGCGGGCGCGACGTCCCGAGAAGGGAACACAATCTTCTGGCCCAGGCTCTCAACGACCGGTTCTGTGTCCGAGGCCTCGATCATCCCGTCGGCTATCGAGAGTCGCCTTGACCCCGAGCCCTGGCCCTCAAGTATCAAGACACTAGAACGTCACGGGTGCCCAGGCAGCTCAACACTCTTGGCAGTCGCCCGGCCGCGTTGAGCTGGACGATCCGCTTGCGACAGGTTCCAGGCGGTGTTGACCAGGGCCACGTGAGAGAAGGCCTGGGGGAAGTTGCCGACCAACCGCCTGGTGGTGGGGTCGTACTCCTCCGACAGCAGGCCGACGTCGTTGCGTAGCGACAGCAACCGGGTGAAGAGGCCAACCGCCTCATCATGGCGGCCTTGAAGTGCAAGGTTGTCGGCCAGCCAGAAGCTGCAGGCGAGGAAGGCGCCTTCGCCCGAGGGCAGGCCGTCCACATCGGTGGCGCGGTATCGGTACACCAGCCCGTCCTCGCACAGTTCACGCTGGATGGCCTCCACGGTGCCCCGCACTCTGTCGTCGTCCGCCCCCAGGAAACCGACGAGGGGGATCATGAGGAGACTGGCGTCCAGCTCGCTCGAGCCGTAGGACTGGGTGAAGGTGTTCCGTTCGGGGTCGTAGCCGTTCGCACAGACGTCGGCGTGGATCTCCTCACGCAGCCGCCGCCAGTGGGCTACCGGACCCTCCCGGCCGGACCGTTCCACGGCCTTCACCGCCCGGTCCACCCCCACCCAGGCCATCACTTTCGAGTGGGTGAAGTGCCGGCGGGGCCCTCGTACCTCCCAAATCCCCTCGTCGGGGTCTCGCCACGCCGATTCCAAGAACTCGAGCAGTGCCCGCTGCAAGGCCCACGACGGGTCGTCGGGCGCGATGCCCGGGCGGCGGGCCTGGTGGAAGCAGTCCAGCACCTCCCCGTAGACGTCGAGCTGGAATTGACCGGCAGCGGCATTGCCCACCCGGACCGGCCGGGAACCCCCATAGCCCGGCAGCCAGTCGAGCTCCAGCTCGGGCAGGCGCCGCTCCCCGACCGGCCCGTACATGATCTGCAGGTCCGAGGGTCGTCCGGCCACCGCCCGCAGGAGCCAGTCCCGCCACGCCGCAGCCTCGCTGAAGTAGCCGCCCAGCATGAGGGCGTAGACGGTGAAAGTGGCGTCCCGCAGCCAGCAGTACCGGTAGTCCCAGTTGCGCACGCCGCCCAGCTGCTCGGGCAGCGACGTGGTGGCCGCCGCCACGATGCCACCGGTAGGCACGTAGGTCAGCGCCTTGAGCGTCAGCAGTGAGCGGCCCACGGGATCGGACCACTCACCGCGGTAGGAGCAGCGGTCGTACCACTGCCGCCACCACGACTCCGTCTCCGCCTCCACGGCGAGGGCGTCGATGGGCCGCGGCGGCGGCTCGTGGGAGGGATGCCACGTGAGCACAAAGGGAATCCGCTCACCGGCGTGGACGGCGAACTCTGCCACGGTGGTGAAGCCTCGACCGTGGGTGTCACCGGGGTTCGCAGCTCGGGCCCGGCGACGAAGGACAGCCGGCCGGCCTCCCGGCGTACCCAGGGCACGATGGAGCCATAGTCGAACCGCACGACCAGCTCCATCCGCATCGACACCCGGCCCCGAATGCCTTCCACCACCCGCACCACATCCGGGTTCTGTTGGCGAGGCGGCATGCAGTCCACGATGCGGACCTCGCCCTCATCGTTCGCCACCCGGGTCTCCAGCACCAGAGTCCCGGGCAGGTAGCGCCGAGTCGTCGACGTGACAGGAGCGGCGGGAGCGAGCAGCCATCGCCCGTGGCCTCCGTCGCCCAGGAGCGCGGCGAAGCAGGCCCCCGAGTCGAAGCGAGGCAGGCACAGCCAGTCGATGGAGCCGCCACGACTCACCAGGGCAGCAGTATGGGTGTCGCCGATCACGGCGTAGTCCTCGATGGGAGAAGGCACGGCGGTTACATGCCCTGTTCCGGGCCCACGGATCCGCGCCGTGCCCTCTGTATCGAATGAGGGATGCAAACCGCCTCGGTCCGTTACAGACGCGTTCAACCCGGTCGAACGCCGGCGAGAGTTCCGCCGCCTTTCGCCGGCGTCGCACGGTGGTGCCGGTCTCCAGAGAGGCTGTCCCAAGGAGGTGGCGCTGAAGCCGGCTCGTCGGCATGATTCGATTGTTCAGCGGGGTAGGGGATCGCCGTGATGGAGTCGACGTTCACCCTGGTTCGGGTGCGTGGCATCCCCATCGGCGTGCACTGGTCGTGGCTGTTCGTGTTCGCCATCGTGGTCTGGTCCCTGACCACCGCGCTCTTCCCCGCCACCTACCCCGGCCTCGACGGATGGGTGTACCTGACGATGGCCGCGGTGTCCGCGCTCGTGCTCTTCTCCTCGGTGCTGCTGCACGAACTGGGCCACGCCCTCCGCGGCCTGCGGGAAGGCCTCCCCATCGAGGGCGTCACCCTGTGGCTACTCGGCGGGGTGGCCAAGATGCGGGGCAACCCGCCCTCGGCCGGGAGCGAGTTCCGGGTGGCCATCTGCGGCCCCGTCGTGAGCCTGGCCCTGGCCGCCGCCTTCGGCGCCGCTGCTCTGGCCGGCAACCAGCTCGACTGGGCCGATCCGGTCCAGGGGGTCGTCGATTACGTGGCCCGACTGAATCTCCTCCTCCTGGGGTTCAACCTCGTGCCCGCTCTGCCGCTCGACGGCGGGCGGGTGCTCCGGTCATGGCTGTGGCGACGACAGCAGAGCTTTCTGGCCGCCACGCGCTCGGCCGCCCGTGCCGGACGGGCGTTCGGGCTGACGCTTATCGCCATAGGTCTGCTCGGGCTGTTCGGCGGCGGAGGCCCAGGCGGGATCTGGTTCGTGTTCCTCGGATGGTTCATGCTGCAGGCGGCACAGTCCGAGACCTCGATGGCCCAGGCCCGGTGGGCACTGGGAGGCATCCGGGTTCGCGACGTCATGACGCCCGATCCTGTCGTGGTCTCTCCGGACGCGTCGGTCGCCGACCTCCTCGATCGAGTCGCGCCGGAGCAGCGCTTCTCGACGTACCCGGTGGTCGATGGCGGCCAGCCGCAGGGAGTCGTTTCCCTTCGCAAAGCCGCCGCCGTACCGGCGCCGGAGAGGCATCGACGCCGAGTGGCGGAGGTGATGACCCCACTTGGCGGCATTCCGACCATCTCGGCCGACTCCGAGATTCTCGACGTGCTACCCCGGTTCGACGGTGGCGCGAGCCGGGCGCTGGTCACGGACACGGGGCGTCTGGTCGGGGTGATTTCGGCCGCCGACATCGTGCGGGCCGTCGAGGTGGGAGCGGCGAGACGCCCTCCCGAGCCTGCTCGGGGAGCCGGCTTCCTGGTCGGGGTGGCGGTGGCCCTCCTCATCCTGGGAGCCGGGGCCGCGCTCTATCACCCGCCATATGTCGTCATCGCCCCCGGCGAGGCGGCCAACGCAGCGGACGACATCACCATCAGCGGCATGCCCGTTACCCAGTTGAACGGCAAGTACCTGCTCACCAGCGTGCGCGTCAGCCAGCCCAGCGCCCTTCGTCTCCTGGTCGCCGCGCTACATCCCCAGCGAGAGGTGCTGGCCCTGTCGGCGGTGATCCCGCGCGGTGTGGAACCCGGTGAGTTCTCCCGTCGCCAGCGGGCGGTCTTCTCCGAGAGCCAGATGATCGCCGCAGTGGCTGCGGCCCGATCACAGGGCCTGGCGGTTTCGGTCAGCGGCACGGGAGTGGGGATCGTCGACGTGCTCAGGGACTCCCCCGCGGCCGAATCCCTCCGCGTCGGTGACGTGATCGTGGCCGTCGAGGGCCAACCGGTCACCGAGGCGTCCGATCTGTCCCGGATCATCTCTTCCCGTCCAGCCGGCACCAGCTTCGCGATCACCATCGAGCGCGGCGGCCAGCGGATGGAGCGCCAGGTCACAAGTCGACGGCTACCGCAGCTCTCCGGCGGCGTCGGCCTGGGCATCTCCATCGAGACCCGCGGCCTGAAGGCCGACCTTCCCTTCACCGTCTCCTTCGCCGAGCGCAACGTCGGCGGCCCGTCGGCGGGCTTGGCCTACGCCCTCGCCATCGCCGACATGCTCTCACCCCGCGACTACGCCGCCGGCAGGGTGATCGCCACCACCGGCACCATCGAGGCCGACGGCAAGGTCGGTCCCGTAGGGGGCGTGAAGCAGAAAGCGGAGGCAGCCGAGGACGCGGGAGCGGAGCTGTTCCTCGTCCCGGGCGGCGAGGTAGAGGAGGCGCCCAGGGCCGACGTGCCCGTGCGGGGAGTGCAGAGCTTGGAGGAGGCCCTGCGTGCCCTCACCGCCGCCTGACGGTCCTGCGCTCCGCTTCTTCCAGCAGGCAAGGGGTTGAGCGCCCCTCGCGGTTCGGGGCCTCTCGTCGTCGTGGCCAATAGGCGGGCCGGACGGATCGACGAGCTCAGTGAGGCCCTTGCCGTGCTGCGTACCGGCGTGCAGCCGGTCGTCGTTGTGGACACGTCGGATGCAACCCTCGACGAGGCCGTCCGAGCAGTCGCCGGTGGAACAGCGGTCGCCGCAGGGGGTGACGGCACGCTCCGTGTCCTGGTGGAGCACCTATGGCAGCGAGGGCTCCTCCCTGACACCGTCCTTGGACTGCTGCCCCTTGGGACGGGCAACGACTTCGCCCGTACCGTGGGAATTCCCCTCGGTCCCCAGGCTGCTGCCCGCGTTGTCCTGTCCGGGTGCGCTCGACCGTTGGACCTCCTAGCCGACCATGGTGGGACCGTCGCCGTGAACGCCGTTCACTGTGGAGTTGGAGGCCTTGTGGTGAAGCATGCCAGCCCGCTGAAGCCGTTGCTGGGGCGGAAGGCCTACAGACTGGCGGCGGCATGGGCCGGCGCGCGAGCAGAGGGCTGGGACGTGCGGGTCGAGTGCGACGCCCAGGTGTTGTTCGAGGGGAAGGTGCTCTTCGTCGGCATCGCCAACGGAAAGACCATCGGTGGCGGCTCCATGCTGTGGCCCCAGGCGCGCCCTGACGACGGGCTCGCGGACGTTGTGGTCGCCTCGGCAGGCAGCACCGTGGCACGGCTCGAGGCAGCGAGAGCACTCCGTTCCGGTGAGCCTGGTGGGGCGAACAAAGTGATGACCGGACGGGGGAAGTCAATCCGAATCCAGAGTCGGGCCATCCCGTATGTGGCCGACGGCGATGACTGCGGTTCTCAGTCAAGCCGGTCTTGGTCCGTTCACCCGACGGCGTGGCGGCTGCTGGTGCCGGCGCTCGAGTGATGCCGACGGCGGGATGTCCGCGAGGTCGACCCCGGGGCTCAGGACGGCCGAGGACTGTCGGAGGCGGCGACCCCGCCATTGGCGCCAACCACGGGGCGGACCGCCCGATCCGCCACCCGCTCTGGAGGGTTTTTAGGGAGGGGCATGCCGGCGGCCCGGTAGGCATCCTCGGCGTCGAGCGTCTCGGCCGCGACGAGCGCCTCCACCAGGCTGTCGAGCTGCGACCGGTGCTCGGCCAGCGTCCGCTGGGCTCGTTCGGCACCCTCCTCGAGCAGGCGACGAACCTCCGCATCGAGCAGCTCGAGGGTTGTCGGCGCCGGTTCGTCGCCGTCGAAACCGAACGTGGGTTGGTGACCAGGGCCGGGGAGGAGCGACACCGGGCCGAGTGCCGGAGACATCCCCCACCGCCCCACCATCTGGCGGGCCAACCGGGTGGCCTGCTCCAGGTCGTTCTCCGCTCCGGTCGTGACCTCGCCGAAGACCAGCTCCTCGGCCGCCCGGCCGCCGAGGGCGCCGGCGATTCTCCCGAGCAGGTAGGCGGCGGGGTACCCGTAGCGGTCGTCGTCGGGACTCTGGAAGGTCACCCCCAGGGCGTGACCCCGTGGGACGATGGAGATCTTGCGCACCGGATCGGCGCCGGGGGTGAGCATGCCCAGCAGGGCGTGGCCGGCTTCGTGGTACGCCGTCCGGCGGCGCTCCTCAGGCGACAGCACGATGCGCCGGGCGGTCCCGAGGACAATCTTCTCGAGAGCGTCGTTGAAGTCCGTCGTCTGCACACGGTCGCGACTGCGGCGGGCGGCCAGGATCGCCGCTTCGTTGATGAGGTTCTGGAGCTCGGCACCGACCATCCCCGGGGTCGACGCTGCCACCGCGTCGAGGTCCACGTCGTCGGCGAGGGGCACGTCGCGCACGTGGACGTCAAGGATCGCCCGCCGTCCCGCCCGGTCGGGCGGGCTGATCGTCAGCCGGCGGTCGAACCGTCCGGGCCGTAGCAGGGCGGGATCGAGTATCTCCGGACGGTTGGTCGCCCCGAGCACCACCACGCCTTCGGTGCCGTCGAAGCCGTCCATCTCGGTGAGGATCTGATTGAGCGTCTGTTCGCGCTCGTCGTGGCCTCCCACGGAGGTCGCTCCTCCGCGGGCCCTGCCGATGGAGTCGAGTTCGTCGATGAAGATGATGGCGGGGGCATCCTTTTTGGCCTGCTCGAACAGGTCCCGCACCCGGCTGGCGCCGACGCCGACGATCATCTCGATGAACTCCGAGGCCGACACCGAGTAGAAGGGGACGTTAGCCTCGCCGGCCAGGGCCCGGGCGAGCAGGGTCTTGCCTGTCCCCGGGGGCCCCGACAGCAGGACCCCCTTCGGCGCTTTGGCGCCCAGGCGGCGGTAGCGGTCCGGATTCCGGAGGAAGTCCACGATCTCCGCCACCTCCTCCTCGACGTCGTCGATGCCCGCCACGTCGTCGAAGCAGACCCGCCGGCCCCGCTCGGGCCGGTACCGCTGGGCCCGGGACTTCCCGAGGCCGGTGATCGCGCCCGTCGCCCCCCCGGCGCGGCGGGCGATCAGGAGGAACAGTCCGACCAGCAGCAGGGTGGGCCCGAAGCCGAGCAACAGCCGCTCCATCAGCGACGGTCCCGGCAGCGGTCGGGCGCTGACCTCGACCTCCTTCTGTTCCAGCAGCTGGAAGAGGTCGTCCTCGGCGAAGCTCGGGCGGTGGGTGGTGAAGCGGGTGACGGGCTCGCCTTTCTCGCCCGGCGGATACCGAACCTCCTCTGTGAAGCGGCCCTGGATGGCGTCGTCGGTCGACGTGATCTCGGCTACCTTGCCGGCCTCGACCTGGTCGCGGAAGAAGGTGTAGGAGATGTCGGTGCGGGCGGCGGGGGCGAGGAACCACGACGACAGCAGCCAGTTCACGAGGAACAGAACGGCGAGCAGAGCCCAGAACGACGGCTGTGGCCGGGTCGGCCGCCCGCCGGGCGGGGTGTCAGGAGGACCGGAGCGTTGGCCTTCGACCCGCCACGGAAGGCGCTCCCCAAAGTCGCCGCCGCGGCCGTCTCGTCGCCTCGGCGGAGGCGGAGGAGGCGGAGGCCGGCGGGAGTTCTCAGCCGACGTCGACATGGCGTATACCGCGGCTGCACCTCAGCTTGACCACGCTGGCCTCCCCTCGCCATTCCGGCTCTGCCATCGTTCGGGCACGTGGTGCCGCTCCGACACGCTAGTCACCGGTGGAGGTCGTACGACCTCATGTCGTTCGTGCCGAGGCTCAAGCATGGACGTGCTTCATTGCCGTCTCGCCTGTAGGTGCCATTCGTCGGGGACGGCGCGCAGGCTGGCGCCGGCCCGGAGATCACCCATCGCCCGGCGGATCAGGGGATGGAGGTCGCGACTTGGAAGGACGAGCACCAGGCTCGTTGCCTGATCGGCTCGCCACGCGTGGAGCTCTGCGGCCATGGGGACGAACGTGGGATCGAAGCCGACCGAGCAGGCGGCCAGGAGGGCACCTTCGCTGTCGGTACCCGTAGCTGGCGCCAGGAGCGGAATGCCAAGGTCACCCCGCGGCGAGGGGGGCGCAATCGGGCGGAGTCGGATGGCGTTGATGAGATCCGGGCAGTCGAGAACGCAGCGGCGCAGCCAACGCTCGCGGGCCAGTTGATTGAGGGGGTGCGCGAGATCACCGGAGCGGCGGGCCTCGATGGCGACCTCGACCACCGATGACAACGCTTCCGCCGAGGCCTGGTCGCCCCAAAGCAGCCGGTGGCCGAGGCGGTCGTGCTTGCCAATGCCCACCTCAAGCCAGGCGCCGGCGGAGTCGGTGCAGACTCGCCCCACCTCCAACCCCAGCACCTCGGCGCTCAGGGTGCCCCACTCGATCACGGCCTCCGCGCCGGCGGACTCGATGACGGGAATGAACGGCTCAGCCCGAGGATCAAGGGGCGGTTCAGCCGGAAGGGGCGCGGCCGCGACCTGAGCAACCTCGGCACCGGAGACCGCCCACACCGTGACCGAGGTCCGGAAGCAGGCGGCTTGGCGGGCCGCTGCGCCGAGAGCCGGGCTGTCTTCGCTGAGCACGTGGACCTCGGCGGCATCGCGGTGCAGGGCCCACAGCAACGCTCGGGCGAAGCCCCGGCCCGGGTCAGCGTCATCAATGAGGACCCAGGCTCGGCCGTCGCTGAGCACCGCCATTCCGCCGGCTGCCGCCGTCGGCTCGGCGCTCGCCACCGCCGCCCAGTAGCGCTTGAGAAGAGCCCGCAGTCTGGCGGCCAACAGCATGGCCCGCCGCTCTGGGTCGGGCGGGTACGGCGTACTAAGCACGGAGCTGCCTCGTTTTGCTGCCAACGTTCGGCGCGGCCTTAACCCTGAGTCATCTCAAACCGGTTGAAGGGATCGGGTCGCCAATGCCACTCGTCGGCGGGACAGGGTAGGCTGGCAGTGCCTCCTGGGCTGGATCGAGCTCGGTGGCGCACGGGTCCTGCCCCTTGGTGTGACCCAGCAAGGGGTGGTCGAAGTCCCGGCGGGGATCGGGCACGGGGATGATCATTCCGTGGGTACACCTCCGAGAAAGTCGAGCGGCTTGTCGACAACTACCGCCAAGCTCCCGCGGACACGTGTCGGCCGGACGCGACGAGGATGGGGCCGGGGGCCGGCATCCATCCTCGGAGCACACCGTGGGAGGCGGGAACCCGAGTGCGCTCTCGGGACCGAGGGCGGCGGAACCCTCGTCCCTGCCGACAAGAACGCCATGCCTCCTCGAGCGGTTCCATGACCTCCATACGGGTGCCTCTGAGATCGATCGGCGACGTGGAGGTCCAACTCAGAACCTGCCGCCCGTAAAGGCGGACTGTCGCGTTCCACCGACCTCCACCTCGGACCGCTTCAGACGCCAGGCCAGGCTGAGGTAGAGCGCCCCCGATATCAGCGCGGACCAGCCGATGGCCCAGGTGATGGCCAGCGCGCCGGTGCCTGGCGTAACGACCAGGGCAATGGCGAGCAGCACCGACACGGCGCCGACAAGCCCGAGCATCCACTCGTTGGCGATCAGCCTACGCAGGCGGATAGCCGCCGCCACCTCCAACGCCCCCGTGATCAGCGCCCACGCCGCGATCAAGTACAGCAGCACCAAGGCGGTGATGTGCGGCCATATGAAGGTCAGCAAGCCGGCCACGATGCTGACGATCCCCTCGAAGATGTGCAGCGGCCGGTGCACCTCGGCGCCAGGATCGCCCCGGAGCACCACCACCAGGATCGAGATGCCGTCCACGAGGACGTACGCCCCCCAGAGCCCTACCAAGGCCCACAAGGTCAGATCAGGCCATATGAGCGCAAGGAAGCCGAAGAGCACGGCGGCTGCGCCCCGAACCGCCAGGCTCCTCCAGTCGCCGATCAGCGCAACCAGCATCGTCGGTCAACCTCCGGTTTTCTGTCGTTCGAGCCCGTCCGCGCTCGCGCCATGGACAGAAGCGACGCCCTCGGCCGCGTCGAGACCCGCTCGCAGTTCATCTGTGCTGTCGTCGCCGGCGGCCGCCGCGTCAGCCGCAGCGTCGAGGCGCGCCGCCGCCTCCCGGGCCGCTTGGCCCGCCGCTGCCTGCGGCCCTTCTTCGCCCGCCTCCATGTCCTGGCTCAGGTCCAATGCACGTCCTAGACGACGGAGCCGGCCGCCCAGCTGGCGCAGAGCCTGGGCCATCGACCGCCGGTTCTCGCTGGTGCCTTCCTCCGGCGCTAGCCGCTCCCACGCTTCCACCTGCTCCCGCAGGCGACGGACCTCTTCCCGGATCAGGGTCGGCTCCGACGCCAGTTCCCGCTCCCAGCCGATCTCCTCGAAGAGGTTGCGAAGGACGGAATGCGGCAGGATCTCCATGTTCCCCGGCAGGCCCACCAGCCGACGAAGAGCGGTCACCAGGTGGCGCTGTGCGGCGTCGGCTCGCTTGGCCTCCTCGACGAGCAGCGGTACCCAGTCCGGGCTGAGGGGCCACCGACAGCGCGGGCACTCCCCTGTCTTCTCCTCCACCACCTCGTAAAGGAAGAAGTCACCCTGGCACCGGCGGCAGCGGGCCTGGATGGGAGCGGCGGCCGGGATCACGCGGCCTGCTCCTCGACGTCGGGGTTCTCGTAATCGACCACCAGCTCCTGTCCCTGGACGTCGACACAGATGCGGGCCCCGTCGCGGACGTCGCCCCCCAGCAGGGCCCGGCCGATGCGGGTCTCCACCTCATGGGAGATGTAGCGGCGCAGGGGGCGGGCGCCGTAGACCGGGTCGAACCCCTTCGCGGCGATGAGCCGACACGCCGCCTCTGTGACGTCCAGGGTCATGCGACGCTGGACCAGCCGCGCCCGGAGGTCGTTGAACAGGAGGTCGACCACCCGCTCGATCTCGGCCATGGTCAGGGGCTTGAACAGGACGATGTCGTCCACCCGGTTGAGGAACTCCGGGCGGAAGTGCCGGCGCAGCTCCCCCATGACCCGTTGGCGGGCCTCGGGCTTGATCTCCCCGTGGCCGGTGACCCCTTCGAGCAGGTGCTCGGAGCCGATGTTGGAGGTCATGATGACCACGGTGTTGCGGAAGTCCACCGTGCGGCCGTGGGCATCGGTGAGGCGCCCGTCGTCGAGCACCTGCAGCAGGGTGTTGAACACATCGGCGTGGGCCTTCTCGATCTCGTCGAAGAGCAGCACCGAGTAGGGCTTGCGGCGGACGGCCTCGGTGAGCTGGCCGCCCTCCTCGTAGCCGACGTAGCCGGGAGGAGCACCGACCAGGCGGCTGACCGTGTGGCGCTCCTGATACTCGCTCATGTCGATGCGGACCATGTTCTCCTCGGTGTCGAAGAGGGCGGCGGCCAGCGCCTTGGCCAGCTCGGTCTTTCCGACGCCGGTGGGGCCGAGGAAGACGAACGAGCCGATGGGCCGGCGAGGGTCCTTGATCCCGGAGCGGGCCCGGATGACGGCGTCGGCCACCAGCTGCACGGCCTCGTCCTGGCCCACCACCCGCTGGTGGAGGACCTCGTCCAGGCGCAGCAACTTCTCCCGCTCGCCCTCGAGCAGCCGGGTGAGGGGGATCCCGGTCCACCGGGAGACGATGGAGGCGATCTCGTCCTCGGTGACGACCTCCCGCAGGAGGCGCCGCTCGCCCTGCTTGGACTGCAGCTGCGCCTCCTCGGCCGCAAGGCGGCGCTCCAGCTCGGGAAGCCGCCCGTGGCGCAGCTCGGCGGCCCGGGAGAGGTCGTAGGCGCGCTCGGCCTCCTCGGCCTCGCGGTGCACCTGCTCCAGCTCCTCGCGCAGGGCTTGCACTCTGCGGATGGCATGGCGCTCGGCCTCCCACTGGGCCCGCATGGCGTCGGCCTCGGCCCGCAGGTCGGCCAGCTCCCGGCGCAGCTCACCGAGGCGCTCGGCGCTTGGCCGGTCCTTCTCCTTGGCAAGGGCCGCCTCCTCGATCTCCAGGCGCATCACCCGCCGGGTGGCCTCGTCGAGCTCGGCGGGCATGGAGTCGATCTCGGTGCGGAGCATGGCGCACGCCTCATCCACCAGGTCGATGGCCTTGTCGGGCAGGAAGCGGTCGGAGATGTAGCGGTGGCTGAGCACGGCGGCTGCGACCAGGGCGGCGTCTTGGATCTTCACCCCGTGGAAGACCTCCAGGCGCTCCCGCAGCCCCCGGAGGATGGAGATGGCGTCCTCCACACTGGGCTCGTCGACCACCACGGGCTGGAAGCGGCGCTCCAAGGCGGCGTCCTTCTCGACGTGGCGGCGGTACTCATCGAGGGTGGTGGCGCCGATCATGTGCAGCTCGCCCCGGGCCAGCATGGGCTTGAGCATGTTGCCGGCGTCCATGGCGCCTTCGGCCGCGCCCGCGCCGACGACGGTGTGCAGCTCGTCCACGAACAGCAGGATCCGGCCCTCGGCCGCCCTGACCTCGGCCAGCACCGCCTTGAGGCGCTCCTCGAACTCGCCCCGGTACTTGGCCCCGGCCACCAGCGACCCCATGTCGAGGGCGAAGATGGTCTTGTCGCGGAGGCCCTCGGGCACGTCCCCCCGCACGATGCGCTGGGCCAGGCCCTCGACGATGGCCGTCTTGCCCACGCCGGGGTCGCCGATCAGCACCGGGTTGTTCTTGGTCTTGCGGGACAGGATCTGCACCACCCGGCGGATCTCGGCGTCGCGGCCGATGACGGGATCGAGCTTGCCGGCCCGGGCGTCGCCCACCAGATCCCGGCCGTACTTCTCCAGCGCCTCATACGCCACCTCGGGCATGGCCGAGGTCACCCGCTGGTTGCCCCGCACGGCGGTGAGCGCGGCCAGGAACGCCTCACGGGTGATCCGTTGCTCCTTGAGGAGGCGCCCGGCCGCGGTGGCCGATCCCTCCTCGATGAGGGCCAGGAGCAGGTGCTCGACCGAGACGTAGTCGTCCTTCAGCCGCTTGGCCTCTCCGTCGGCGGCATCCAGTAGCCGGGCCAGGCGCTGGGTCAGGAACACCTGGCCCGGCGCCGCCCCGGGACCGCTGACCCGGGGCCGGCGGCCGAGCTCGGCCTCCAGTCCGCCAGCCAGGCCGGCCACGTCGCCGCCCGCTGCGGTCACTAGCCGGGGGACGAGACCCTGGGGCTGGTCCAGCAGGGCGGCCAAGAGGTGCTCGCCGTCCACCTCCGTGTGGCCGAAGCGCAGCGCCTTCGTCTGGGCGTCGTGCAGCGCCTCCTGGGACTTCTGGGTCAGGCGGTCGGTCTCCATCGGTCAGCCTCCTCGGGTCGGGAGGGCCGGGCGCGCAGCGCGGCCTCGAGCTCCTCGATGCGGTCCAACAGGTCGAGCACCAGGCCAAGGGCGGCGTAGTTCAAGGCCAGGCCCCGGCGCAGCCGCTCGATCCGGGCCACACGCGCCAGCTGGGCCCGGGCGAACCACAGCTCGCCCTCGGCATCGGCGGTGGCATCGAGCAGCCCCAGGGCCACCAGCCGGCGGACGAGTTCGGGATGCATCCCCGCCGCCCGGGCGAAGCCTTCCAGGCCCAGGCGCACGGAACGGACGATGGCGTAGCTCACCGGTGGCCCCTCGGGTCGAAGGTCGAGGTGTTGGCCAGCTCCTGGAACAGCTCCCGCTCCTGGGCGGTGAGCTTGGAGGGAACCATGATCTTGACCTCGGCGTAGAGGTCGCCCGCCGTCCCCTTGGGATTGGGCATGCCCTTGCCACGGAGCCGCAGTCGCCGTCCACTGGAGGAGCCGGCGGGCACGTTGACCTTGGCCTCCCCGCCCGGTGTCTCAACCGCCACCGTTGCTCCCAGGGCCGCCTCCCAGGGGGCCAGCGGCAGGTCGACATGGATATCCCGGCCCTCCACGCGGTAGCGGGGGTGGGGGGCGATGCGCACCAGCAGGTAGAGGTCGCCGGGGTTGCCACCGTCGCTGCCGCGCCCGCCCTGGCCGCCGAGGCGGATGCGCTGGCCGTCGACCACCCCGGCCGGGATGTTGACCGTGTAGGACCTCGTGCCGGCCCCGCCCGAGAGGGTGATCTGGCGCTGGCCGCCGGCGTAGGCGTCCTCGACGCTGAGCTCGATCTGGGCCTCCTGGTCGGCGCCGGCAACGGGCCCCCGCCGGCCTCGGGCGCCTTGGCCGCCCCGCCGAACAGGCCACCGAGGAGGTCGTCCAGGTCGATCCCCTCGAAGCCGAAGCCGCCCAGGTCCTCCGTGCCCCCGAAGTCCACCCGCACCCGTTGCCCGCCGGCACCCCGGCCTCCGGGCGACGCCCAGGCGGCGCCGGGGTCGAAGCCCTCCGGCACCTGGCGGAACTGGGCTCCGAAGCGGTCGTAGCGGGCTCGGGTGTCGGGATCGGAGAGCACGTCGTAGGCCTCGCTGATCGCCTTGAAGCGCTCCTCTGCTCCCGGGTCCTTGTTGACGTCGGGGTGGTACTTGCGGGCCAGCTTGCGATAGGCGCGCTGGATCTCCTCCTGGCTGGCCGTCCGGGACACGCCGAGGGCCTGGTAGAAGTCCTCCTCCACCATCAGCCCGCCTCCCGGGTGGCGACGACCACCGCCGCCGGGCGCAGCAACCGCTCGCCGTCGCCATAGCCGGGGCGAACGACGCGCACCACCGTCCCCGGGGCCACATCATCTCGGGTGGTCGTGCCCACCGCCTCGTGGCGAGCGGGGTCGAAGGCGACGCCGACCTGGTCGTAGCGGGCGAACCCGAGGCGACCGAGCACGCCGACCGCCATGTCGCGCACGGCTCGGACGCCTTCGACGATGGCGGTGGGATCGGCGCCCGCGTGCTCGACGGCCAGCTCGAGGTTGTCCACCACCGGGAGCCACTCGGCGGCCACCGACTCCCGCTCGCCGGCTCGGGCCTGCTCCATCTCGCGCTGGTAGCGCTTGCGCACGTTGTCGAGGTCGGCCAGCGTCCGCCGCCAGCGGTCCTCCATCTCGGCCAAGGCGCTGGTGCCGTCACCGCCTTCGCCGGTCGAAGGCCAGTCGGTCCTCCCCGTCTGCGGCTCGGGAGGGTGCTGCTGGCTCAGCTCGTCGGACTGCAGTTCGGCGGACACGGTGCCTAGGAGGAGGTGAACTCCGCGTCGATGACGTCGTCGTCGCGCGCCGCGGCTGAGGGGCCGCCGTTGCCCGCCGCCCCTGTCGCCGCGCCGGCCGCCGCCCCTGCTCCCAGCCCGTGGTAGAGCTGCTGCAGCTCCGAGGTCAGGGACCGCAGCCGGTCCAGGTCGGCCTCCTCGGCCACGGCCTGGCGGGCATCGGCGACGAGCATCTCGGCCCGGGCCTTGTCGTGCACCGCCACAGCCTCGCCGACCTCGGCCAGACGCCGCTCCACCTGGTAGGCGGTGGCGTCGAGCTCGTTGCGGGCATCGATCAGCTGGCGGGTGCGGGCGTCCTCGGCCCGGTGGCGCTCGGCATCGGCCACCATTCGCTCCACCTCCCCCTGGTCGAGGTTGGTGGTGCCGCTGATGGTGATGGCCTGGCTGGCCCCGGTGTCCTTGTCCCGGGCGGTGACGTTGAGGATGCCGTTGGCGTCGATGTCGAAGGTGACCTCGACCTGGGGGACCCCCCGGGGAGCGGGGCGGATGTTCTCCAGCCGGAAGCGGCCCAGCACCCGGTTGTCGGCCGCCCGTTCCCGCTCGCCCTGGAGGACGACGATGTCGACGCCGGACTGGTTGTCCTCGGCGGTGGAGAAGACCTCGGCGCGCCGGGCGGGGATGGTGGTGTTGCGCTCGATGACCTTGGTCATGACCCCGCCCAGTGTCTCCACCCCCAGCGACAGGGGGGTGACGTCGAGGAGCAGGACGTCTTTGACCTCACCCTTGATGATGGCGGCCTGGAGGGCGGCGCCGGCGGCCACCACCTCGTCGGGGTTCACCGTCATGTTGGGGTCCTTGCCCCCGGTGAGGCGCCGGACCAGGTTCTGCACGGCCGGGATTCGGGTCGAGCCTCCGACCAGGATGACCTCGTCGATGTCGGCAGCGGTGACCTTTGCGTCGGCCATGGCCTGCTGCACCGGCCCCAGGCAGCGCTCGACCAAGTCGGCGGTGATCCGGTCGAACGTCGCCCGGCTCAGCGTCGAGGTGAGGTGCTTGGGCCCGTTGGCGTCGGCGGTGATGAACGGGAGGTTGAGCTGGGTCTGGGTGACCGAGGACAGCTCGACCTTGGCCTTCTCTGCCGCCTCGAACAGCCGCTGCAGTGCCTGGGCGTCGCTGCGCAGGTCGATCCCGTACTGGCCCTTGAACTCCTCGGCCAGGTGATCGACCACCCGGCGGTCGAAGTCGTCGCCGCCCAGATGCGTGTCGCCGGCGGTGGCCCGGACCTCGACGACGCCGTCGCCCACGTCGAGGATGCTGACGTCGAAGGTGCCGCCGCCCAGATCGAAGACCAGAACGGTCTCGTGCTCGCGGCGGTCCAGCCCATAGGCCAAAGCGGCAGCGGTGGGCTCGTTGATGATGCGCAGCACCTCCAGCCCGGCGATGCGCCCGGCGTCCTTGGTGGCCTGGCGCTGGGCGTCGTTGAAGTAGGCGGGCACGGTGATGACCGCCTCGGTCACCTTCTCGCCCAGGAACTTCGAGGCGTCGTCGACCAGCTTGCGAAGCACCTGGGCTGATATCTCCTCCGGGGCGTACTGCTTGCCGCGGATCAGGAAGCGGACCGCATCGTCGGGCCCCGCCACCACGTCGAAGGACACGGTGTCGATCTCGTTCTTCACCTCGGCGTAGCGACGGCCTATGAACCGCTTGGCCGAGTAGATGGTGCCCTTGGGGTTGAGGATCGCCTGGCGGCGGGCCAACTGGCCGACGAGGCGCTCTCCCTGCTCACTGAAAGCCACCACCGACGGAGTGGTCCGGGCCCCCTCGGCGTTGGCAATGATCGTGGCCTGACCACCTTCGACGGTGGCGATCACCGAGTTCGTCGTGCCCAGGTCGATTCCGACTGCCTTTGCCATGTGTCCCTCTCCTTCATCCTGCTCGTGCGTTGTTGAACTGTCCGTCCCTCACCTCACCGGCGGTCGGCCGTGAGGCCGGAGAACCCGTAGGGCCGGGCCAGTCGTCCTCGGCCGATCGCCCTTCGGGGGCAGGCGCACCGGGGGGTCGGCGGGCCTCTGGGCGACTGGCCTCCCCGGAAGCCCTCCGCAGAGATCCCTTCAGCTGGCGTATCTCGCCGTCTTTCAGCCTCAGATGCCGGGCCACGGCCTCCAGTAGGGCCAGCGTCTCAGCCACCCCGTCGGCGTCAACGTCGAGCTGTCCGGCCTGGTCCAGCAGCTCCTCGGTCACGGCAGCCTGTTCGACGACGCGCAGGTGGTAGCGCTCAAGCGCCGCCAGCAGCGCTGCGGCCTCCGGAACCTCCGACGGTCCGGTGACCTCCTCCGTCCAGCTCACAGCCATGGCCATCCACCTGCCCTTCATCGCTCCCGGCAACAGGGCCCGAGCTAGGTGACCTTGATGCGGCGGGGACGCTCGGAAGCCGCCTTCGGCACCCGTAGGGTGAGCACGCCGTCGGACAGTGAAGCCTCGACGCCGTCCTCGTCGAGCGCGGACGGCAGGCTGACCTCGTAGTGGAACCGGCCCACACTGCGGGTTCGGCGGCGCAGGATGCCAACCCGCTCGCGCTCCTTGCGCTCGCCCGAGACCGTCACCCGTCGGCCGGACACCTCCACAACGATGTCGTCCTTCCTCACCCCCGGCAGCTCCAGCTCGACGGTGTAGGCGTCATCGGACTCCTCGATGTCGGCCAGTGGGGTGAACCCCTCCGCCAACGACGGCAGCTCCATGCCCAGGACACCGCTCAGCTGCTGACTCAGCCGATCGAGCTCGGCGAAGGGATCCGAGCGCTCGATCGCACCATTTCCACCGCGACGGGCCGGAAGTGTCATGTCATCCTCCTCACAAGTTGTCGGGCCGCAATGCCGGACGTCGAACCGGCAGCTCTCCTCCGCCACGCACGACACTGGGCCATAGCTGTTCGTCCTTCCGCGCCGGTCTCCTCAGGAGCGACACCCCAACTGAACCGTCCCCATAGAGGCGCGCATGCGCCGACGTCCGCCGGCCCGGGTTCCGGCGCGACGGGATCCCAGGCCCAAGGGCCGCGGCACCAGCGCGGCTCGTCCGAAAAACGGTTCCCCGCACGGTTCTCGATCGAGGGGCTGACGGCCCAACCCTTCGGCCTCGTGGCGAGGCCACTCGCTCGGCCACCACGTTTAGTTCTCCTACCGGCGGCCGTCAAGGGCACGCCAGTCATCGGGGTGCACCACGTAGTGCCTGGCAGGAGTTCTGGTGGGTTCGCTGACAAGACGCGCCTCTCATATGCATGTCCGGGGGGACGAGGAGGGCCACCGGCGGATCGTGGGAACGCTGGCGGCCCTCCCTCGCCGGTTCAGGAAGTACTGGAGCGCTGTCGGTCCGGTGTCGCCTCGACTGCGCCCGCCAGGCGTGATGCCACTTCGTCCGCCACCTCCACGTCGGCCATGACGTCATAACGACCGGCCTGCAGCCCACTGACGGAGGCGAAGTCCCGCCGTCCGGCGGTGAGGGCGTAGGCCCCGACGCCGAACAGCGCTCCCATCAGGGCGCCGAAGACAAGCCCGTACAGCAGCACTCCCAACGCCGAGACGCCGGCGTCATCGGTGAGGAACAGCGCGAAGATCAGCCCGAAGAGCGATCCCGTCCACGCGCCCGCCGCCGCGCCGGCGGCGGCCGCGCTGGCGAAGGACAGTCGGCCGGTCACCTGCTCGACCGTGCGAAGGTCGCTGCCCACGATGGACAGCCGCTCCACCGGAAAACCTTCGTCGGCCAAGAGGTCGACGGCGCGCTCTGCCTCCGCATAGCTGGCGTAGGTGGCGACCACGCGCCGGCTGACGGCATCCGCGTCGAAGTTCATTCTCCACCCTCCTCCGCTCGGCAATTCCAATACCAGGAGCGAGGGGCACGCCGTCGCCGTGGCTGGCAGCCCAAGCGCCGGGCTTCCTCGCCGGGGCTGACTGCTCAACCGCGAGATTCTCTACCCTGACCTTCCCATGAGTTTTCACTTCCGACAACTAGAAATTTGGATCGCAACCGCCCAGCACGCACCCATGGGCGCGTGCTGATGGCAACCCATCGGCGCCGGTGTGTCTCCTGAGCCGCTCACCGGCGCACGAGGAGATTCAGCACGACGGTGGCGATGAACGACACGAGCAAGCAGGTAGCCAGTGGGACGTAGACCCGCACTCCGTCACCGCCGAAGCTGAAGTCGCCCGGGAGCCGGCCGAGGCCGGCCCGACCAGCGAGAACCAGCACGACGCCGAGCACTGCCAGCACGGCACCGACGCCGATGAGCGCCCTCCCGATGTCGGTCAGGGTCATGCTGCCACCTCGAAGAAGTCGGGGGCGAGGGGGCAGCTCATCGCCCCTCGCCCGAGGTGCTTGTGCATCAGGTGCGGGCGGGGTGGTGCTGCCGCCACCGGCCAACCCGGAGGTTGCGGCTGGCGACGGCCGCCAAGCCGAGGCCCAGCGCAGCCACGACGGCGGCGACGCCCCACTCCTCGCCGGCCAGCGACCAGCCGAAGACGTGGTCGAGGGAGTACCGGCCGGCGCCGGCAAAGGCGGTGGCCAACGAGGCGACGGCGAGGGCCAATGGGTACTCATAGCCACCGGCCTGGGCGAAAAAGCCCTTCTCGCGGTGCACCGCGAGGATGGCGCCCACCATTACCGCCGCCACCACGGTGGCGGCCAGGGGTGTCAGCAGCCCGACGGCAAGGGCGAGGCCGCCGAGGAGCTCAGCGCCGCCGAGAAGCCAGGCGTAGGCCTTGGCGGGTCGGAAGCCGAGTGACTCCAGGAACCCGGCGGTACCGGCGATGCCGTGACCGTGGAACCATCCGAACAGCTTCTGAGCGCCGTGGGCGGCGAGGGTGGCGCCAACGCCCACACGGATGAGCAGGATCGCGATGTCCATGTCCGTCCTCCTTTCCGTTCTCCACTGGAGCGATCCGGTCTTTTCAACAGCCGCCGGAATCATCCCCTTCCCGCTGCCGTCTCGGCGACGGATCGCGCCACCCGCATGCTCGGTACGGATGATTTGCTGTTGGGTTGAGGGCCAGTCTGGAACCGGACGGAGGTCAGGGGCCCTCTGCGAACCAGGAGGCAGCGATGAACGAAAAGCCCGACGAATTGAAAGGCGGGGCCAAGGAGGCCGGCGACGTCACCGACGACGCGCATCTCAAGCGAGAGGGCCATATCGACCGCGCCGGGGCCAGGATCAGGGAGATTCTCGAGGAGGCCAGGGCCAAAATGGACGACGCAGTCGACAAGCTCAGCGCCGAGCGGGCCCGGGCCAAGAGCAAGGAGATTCTCGACGAGGCCAAGGCCAAGGTGGACGATGCCGTCGAAGCGCTGAAGTCTCGGCTCCGCAGCGACGGGTAGCGGGTTCCGAACCGGCGCCTACCTCTGGTGACCAGGGCGCAGTCACACCCGTTACCCCAAGCGGACGATCAACGCGAAGAGGCAGCCCGGGTTCGGGCTGCCTCGCAGGTTCTCGGGGGAGGCGGCGACTCAGACGGCCAGTCCAGGCCCCCTGGAGCGGATCTCCTCGGCGGCCCCCCGGAGCATGACGCCGGCTACCGCGCCGATGACGCCTCCGAACACCCCTGGGAAGAAGGCATCCGAGACGCCCATGGCCAACATTCCACCAGCGATCGCTCCTGCGATACCGAACAGACCGAATCCGAGCCATCCCAGAATGTCGGAGCTGAGCACCTTGCCGATCCAGGCGGCACCGATGCCGATGAGGAGCCATGAGACAATCAAGAGCACGAGCATTTCGTCCTCCTTTTATCCGAACACAGCACCTTGTCGATACTCTCAGTCCGATAAAACGTTGCACGCGTCGACCTTGTTCCCCCAAATGAGCCACTGTGGCGGTCGCTGAGCCGGCTTGGAGCGGCTATCGGCTCGCCTGGCTGAGCGTTACTGGGGCCGAGCGCTCCTGGGGGCCGCGCTGCCACCGCAGCTCGACCCGGTCGCCGGGTCTGTGGGCCCGGACCGCCCCGCTCAGGTCCTCGGGCGAGGAGATACGCCGGTCACCGAGGGCGGTGATCACGTCACCCGCCCGCAGCCCGGCGGCATCGGCGGGCGAGCCGACGGTGACGTCGACGACCAGCGCGCCCTCGCTGGCCGACAGGCCGAAGCGCTGGCGGACATCGGGGTTGACCGGGTAGGTGGAGACGCCTAGGAAAGCCCGGCTCTGCCCCCGTCCGCCCCGGCGGAGGTCCTCGAGGAGGGGCACGAGGGTGTCGCTGGCGATGGCGAAGCCCAGGTTCTGGGCGCCCACGCCACCGGCGGCCTGCTGGATCACCGCGGTGTTCATGCCGACAACCTCACCCGCGATGTTGGCTAGCGGGCCGCCGGAGTTGCCAGGGTTGATGGCCGCGTCAGTCTGGATGAGGTGTTCCAGGCGGTCGTTGCCGTTGCCGATCGAGCGGTCGAGAGCGGAGACGATGCCCGTGGTGACGGTGGGGCCACCGGGCAGGGCCAGCGCATGGCCAATGGCCACCACCTGATCCCCGACCTGCAGGTCGCCCGAGCGTCCGAAGGCCACGGTGGGAAGGTTGTTGCCGCCCTGGAGCCGCAACAGCGCCACATCGCTCCCGGCGTCGGCGCCCACCACGGTCGCATCGTAGGTGCGGTCGCTGTTGGCCAGCTTGACCTGGATACGGCTGGCTCCGGCCACCACGTGGGCGTTGGTCAGGACCTCGCCGTCGGCGGAGACCACCATGCCCGTTCCGGCGCCCTCGCGGGGCACGATGTCGAAGAAGCCGCCTGGCCCGAACCCGGTGGTGCTGATGGCCACGACTGCGGGTTGGACCTTGTCCAGGACGGCCCGGACGTCGCCGGGCTCGGCCAGTCGGCTGGAGGCCCGGCCAGCGGAGGCGCCGGGCGACGCCGGAGGATCTGAATCGTCCACCGCCGCCACCACGCCTCCTCCGACCAGGCCGCCCAAGATGGCGGCGACGAGGGCCACAGCAAGCCACCCCCATGGCTGGCGCCGGAGCGTCGCCGACGCCGGAGGCGCGGTGACCGGCGCGGCGTGGGGCTCCCGGTGGTCCATCACCGGGCCCCGCCGGAACTCTGGGCCCGCGGGATGGCCCCCTGACGGGCGGCGGCCCGCTGGCCACCGGGCGGGGCCAATGCCGATGTGGCCCGGGTCGTCGCCAGATAGTTCAGATAATCCATATACAGAACGTGGGGTTCGACGACCTTCTGCAGGTACACGAGCGCGAACCAGACCACGACCGCCAGGGTGGCCACAAGGAGTGGCAGGGCCAACCAATACGTCCAGGGAAGGGCAGCCAAGAGCATCGTCGTTCACCTCCTCGCGCGTGGCTCAAACCGTTGCTACATCGACATCCCACAACGTCGGCGGTAGCCGTCCTCGGCCGAGCCGGGCTGGGCGCCAACGGACCGAGCCGCGGCCATGACGCCGGGTTCGAGACGCCGGCGCCATGGCTTGGCCCGACAGGATCAGCTCTGCCGGACGGTCGCCGCTTCGGGGGCCCGGCGGGCCTGGCGCAGGAAGGCGGTGAAGCCGGCGCCGAAGAGGGCCAGGCCGAGCACGCCGAGGCCAACCGTGAGGGCGATGATGCCGCCGGAGCCCGACTCAGGAGACACCGCTGTGGCCGCCGGCGCCGTGGCCGGCGGGGTCACGTTCTGGCCGTTGGGACCCAGGACCAGGTACGAGGCACGGGCCGGGGTGCCGTAGGTGTCGACGCCCCGCTCGTCCTTCTGGGTGGCTACCAGCACGTAGTAGCCGGGCTGGCTTTCGGGCACGGTGAAGGTGGCCGAGATGTTGCCTGCCTTGTCGGGCTGGACTCGGGCCAGCTCGGCGCCGTCGACGCCGTTCCAGCGGAGCACCACGTCGGCCAAGGGGGCCCTCGTGCTGAAGGAGGACCCGGTGACCGTGACCACGTCGCCGGGCTTGCCCTGGGGCGCCGACAGGTTCAGGGTGGCCAGGTTGGTGCAGGCGAAGCCAACCGCGGCCGTCAGCAGGATCGCCGCCGCGGCCACTGCCGAGACGAACACTCCCTTGCGCTTGAGATTCATCGGTTGATCACCTCCGCCAATCTCAGACGGTGCACAGCACCGACATCCGGTTGTCCGAACAGCGGTCGCTGCTCGCGCTGAAAAACGTCAGGCGGGGTGGTCATGTTCCCGACAAGGCGCCTTGGGCTGGCCTCTACCGGCCGCTGGCGAATCGGGTAGGAGACCTTGTGAGCACGGGCCCCCAGCTGGCTATCCGCTTTCGAAGTAGGGAACGGGGTGGTCCTGCCCACGGTCGGTGAAGCGGTCGTTGAGGGCCTGGGCCAGACGGTCGTACTGCGTCCGGTCGGGGTGCAGGGCGCCGGCCAGAAATCCCTCCACATCCTGGGGCGACGCCGTGCCCCCTAAGAGGACGTAAGCCCACCACAGCTCGAGCACGCTCAGCCCGCAGAGCTGGCGCGCCGCCTCCAGTATCTGGCTCAGGGGCACCTGGGTCATGCCGACCGGCCCCGTCCATCCTCGCGCTCCACGATGTCCGCGGCCACGTCCCTCAGCTTACGGTTGCTTCGCTGGGAGCCTCGACGGAGGAGGTCGAATGCTTCCTCGCTGGTGCAGCGCTGGCGGACCATGAGGATGCCCTGGGCCTTGGCGATGACCTCTCGGCTGCAGAGGGCCTCCTGGAGCTGCTGGTTCACTTTCCCCGCCGTGGTGAGGTCGATGGCGTTGGCCAGCACTGCCGCCGCGTGCTGGGCGAAGCGCCCCGCCTGCTCGGCGTCACTCTCCCCGAAGGCCTCCTCCGACCGGCTGTACAGATTCAGGGCCCCGAGGATGCGGTCCTGGGCCCGCAGTGGGGTCGACAGGGTGGCCTTGAAGCCTGCCGCCCGGGCGGCAGCCACGAAGTCGGGCCAGCGGCCTTCCTCCCCCGCCAGCACGACGTTGTGGTGGCGGCCGGAACGGATGGCTTCGACGCAGGGCCCCTGACCCCGCAGGTACTGGCGCTCGTCGACCACCCGAACCTCCTGGGAGGTGGCGTTGGAGGTCTCGAAATGGCCGGTGCGAACCACCGACACACTGGCCGCGTCGGTGTGGGGAATGCTCGACGCGGCAAGGGAAACGAGCAGCTCCAGCACCGCGTCGACGGTCTTCTCGCTGAGGACAAGTTCGGCCAGCTGCGCCAGGCTGGCGGTGACTTCGGGGGAACCCCTGGTTGTCTCAGCCACCGAGGCACTCATGGACGTCCAGGAAGCAAGGGCGCCCCGTGCGTGCCGCTCCTGATTCGGGACGTGGGCCCACAAAGAGAGGGCTCGCCTGCATCTCGGCCAACGGAGTCTCCCCGACGGGGGATAGAGGTGTCGAGCAGGACCGGGAGCGCTGCTCGCCCCGACCAACCAGGCGCGTCTTCTACACGGAGCCCCCAGGCTAGTGCTGGGGCCTGCGTGGTGCACGCCGATCCGCGGCCTGCCCTTGACGGCCGCCGAGAAGGGGGGCTAAATGGGGGTGAACGAGTGAGGGCCTCCCGGCGAGGCCGAAGGGTTGGGCCGTCAGCCCTCGATCGAGATCCTGCGGGTAGCCGTCCTTCGGCGCGAGCCGCGGCGGTGCCGAAACCCAATTGGCCAGGGCATCTCGTCGCGCGGGATTCCCGGCGCCTCGGCGAACGCGCGCCTCGACTGAGAACGGTTCAGTTGGGACGTCGCTCCCCAGGGAGATGCGGAAGGAGGAATGGATGTGGACGGTGTCGAGCGTGGCGGTCGCAGAGCAACGCCCTGTTCCGGCTCGCCGGAGGAGGCCCACGCCCTGCGGCGCCTGCTCGTGAGGGTCGGGCGAGGCCGGGTCCGACATGGCGCGAAACGGGGGGATGCTGCCGGCGGGCCCCCCGGGCGGAGCAGACCTTCGGCTGGAGGCATGGTGGCATGGCGTTGCTGAGCCTCGCGGGCTGCCGGTTCGACTTCGCCATAGCCACCCGACAGTGGTGCGGATGGACCATCGTCGAGGTCGATGGTGAGCTCGACGTCTACACCGCATCGTTGCTTCACGCCCGGCTCGGCGCCCTCGCTGTACGGCATCCCGGGGTCGTCATCGATCTCTCCGGGGTGCCCTTCCTCGACGCCTCCGGGCTGGGCGTGCTGGTGGAGGGGCTGAGCAGGGCACGGGCCGGTGGCGGCACCCTTCGCCTGGCCGGGCCCTCCCGGCTGGCCCGGCTGCTGGAGATCGCCGGCCTGGAGGCCGTGTTGCCCATGTACCCCTCGGCCGAGGCGGCGGTCGCTGACGGCGATGGGGGGGACCAAACCGCCAACGGCACGCATGGAGGTGGGCCTCACCGTTCCCCCGGGGAGGACCAACGATGACCGGCCAGCCGGAGCCGGGTGGCTCCGGAGCCGGCGCTGGCGACGCATGCGTGTGGCCCTCCGGTCTCTCCGTCGTGATTGGCCGGGCCCTCGGCACCGTGGTCGTGACGGTCCGGGGGGCGCTGGAGGACTGCGCCGCCGAGCCTCTCGGGCGGGTGTTGCGGGACCTGGTGGACAACCAGGGCAACCGGAGAGTGGTGATCGACCTCCGCGCTGCCTCAGGAGTCAGTTCCGCGGTGCGGGAGGTGTTCGCCGCCGTCGGTTCCTCGGCGCGCAGGCGAGGGAGCAGCCTCAGTCTCCACGCGTCCGACTATGGGCGCCCGGTCCCTAAGGGCCGCAGCTACCTGCGCGCCTCCTCGGAATAAAGCTGAGTCTGTTGTTGTCAAATTTGCCAGAAACGAATCAATCGACACGAAAGGAGTGATCTGATGCTTATGCGATTCGAGCCTTTCCGTGAGATCGACCGGCTGACGCAGCTCTGGGGACAGGGCCGCCATGGGGTCATGCCCCTGGACGCCTACCGCCACGGTGAGCGCTTCGTGGTGGAGCTGGACCTTCCCGGCGTGGACCCCTCCTCCATCGACCTGACCATCGAGAAGAACGTCCTGACGGTGCGCGCCGAGCGCCACGCCCCGACCGCCGAGGGGTCCGAGTGGCTGGTCAACGAGCGGCCCCAGGGCGCCTTCAGCCGGCAGCTCTTCCTGGGCGAGGGCCTCGACACCGAGCGCGTCGAGGCCAGCTACGACCAGGGCGTGCTGACCGTGACCGTCCCCGTGGCCGAGGCAGCCAAGCCGCGCAAAGTACAGATCGCCGCCGGCAGCGGGCAGAAGGCCATCCAGGCCACGTCCGAGGAAACCAGCGCCGCAAACGCGGCGTGAGGCCACTGGGGCGGCCGCCAGCCGCGGCCGCCCCCACCGCCGTGGCATCACCGCATGACCGTTCAGTATGGAGGTGACGAACAGAATGGCTGTACCTGTCCGAAAGAGCGAGCCGGACGCGGTCCGATGGGAGCCCCTCGCTGAGCTCAATCGGCTGAACCAGCAGCTGGCCAACTACCTCGATCGTTGGAGCGAGCTCCCTTCCCTGGCCGGCGGCTTCACCCCGTTGGCCGACGTCGAGGAAAGCGAAGACGCGTACGTCGTGGAGATCGAGCTGCCCGGCGTCAAGCGCGACGACGTCGCAGTGGAGGTAGCCGGGCGGCAGCTGAGTGTGTCCGGTGAGCGCAAAGAGCGTGAGCGGGTCGGCATCCTGCGGCGGCGTACCCGCACGGTCGGACGCTTCCACTACGAGGTGGTCCTGCCCGGCGATGTCGAGGAGGACAGCGTGTCCGCCTCGATGGACGAGGGTGTGCTGACAGTCCGAGTGCCCAAGCCGGCCTCGGCGCGGCCCCGGCGCATCCCCATCAGCTGAGGAGGTGACTGCGTATGCGTATCGCTGCCACCTGCGAACATTGCGGGCGGGAGTTCCTGCTCTATCAGCTCTACAACACCAGCCCCGTAACGGCTGACCGCTGCCCCCACTGCTCGGCGCACCTGGGCATCGTGGGAGTGGCCCGGCTTGCGGCCTCGGCCGATCAGGCCCTGCACGCACTGGTGCAGTGCCTGAAGGAGTTCAGCGGGCGCAAGCCCGGCTTCCGCATCGACGCCCAGAGCGTGCTGGGGCCCGTCACCGAGGCAGTCGGGGCTTTCGCTGGGTCCGGCGACCGGTCGAAAGACGGGGCGGACAGGGCGGCATGAGGAGACGGCAATGGACGTCGCTTCGATCACGCTGCGCGGTCGCCAAGGACGGGCACGGACCGTCGATGACCTCACCACGCTCTTCGACCTCTGCCTGGTGGTCCTCGACGCCCGCCAGCCGTCGTGCTCTCGGGTGCTGCTGCCCGTCATCGAACGCATCGACGAGGTGCTGAGCGGCGCCGACTGCACCGTGGGGGTGCTGCTGGTAGCCGGCGATGAAGACGACGTGGATCGGACCCTCGGCTCCTTGGCCCGCCGGGTGGCGGTCTTCGTGGACCCGGAGGGACAGGCGGCTACCGCCCTAGGCGTGAGGGCAGCGCCGGCACTGGTGTGGATCACCACCGCGCCCGAGATCGGCGGTGCCGTCGAGGGATGGGATCCGCCGGCGTGGCGGCGGCTGCTCAACCGGCTGGCCCGCAAGCTGGCCTGGACCCACCCGCTCTTGCCCCAGCCCGGCGACCCCGCCCCGTTCCCGGCCCGCGCCCTTCGTCTGGAGGGTGCGCGGCCACTGGCATGACTCATACCCGAAAGGAGGGACCGACATGACTACGAACTTGCTGGAACGCCAACCCCGACAGAGGATCGGGCACCGGCGGCTCTTCTCACCGCTCCGGCGCAGCGCGAACGCCTTCAAGACGGCCGTGCTCCTGGGTGGGCTCGGTGGGCTGTTCGTACTCGTCGGCTCTCTCTTCGGCCGCGGCGGTGCCCTCTTGGGGCTGCTGCTCGGCTTGGCCGTGGTGGGCGGCTCCTATTGGTTCTCCGACACCATCGCCATCCGGGCGGCGGGGGCGGTACCGGTGAGCCCGTGGGAGATGCCGGAGTACCACCGCATCGTCCGCGAGCTGTGTACCGACGCTGGTCTGCCCTTGCCCAAGCTGTACGTGACTCCCGACCGTCAGCCCAACGCCTTCGCCACCGGTCGCGACCCGCATCACGCCGCGGTGGCCGTTACTCGAGGCATCCTCGACATCCTCTCTTGGGAGGAGCTCAAGGGCGTGCTGGCCCACGAGCTGAGCCACATCGGCAACCGGGACGTGCTCGTGTCCTCGGTGGCCGCCGCGGTAGCCACCGCTATCAGCTTCCTGGCCAACACCCTCATGTGGATGCCACTGCTCGGCGGGAGCGCCGACGATGACGAGGGACCGAGCCCCCTCGGCGTGCTGGTGGCCGCGCTACTTGCCCCGTTGGCGGCCGGACTGCTGCAGATGGCGCTGTCGCGGAGCCGGGAGTTCGAGGCCGACGCCACAGGCGCCCGCCTGCTCGGTGACGGTCGGCCTCTGGCTCGGGCGCTGGCCAAGCTGGACCGTGCGGCGCGCGTCGTCCCCATGGATGTCGACCCCGCGCAGTCGGCGAAGTACATCGTGAATCCTTTGACCGGCCGACATGTCAACTTCGCCAGCTTATTCATGACGCACCCGTCGACTGATGAGCGAATTCGTCGGTTGGTTTCGGGAGAGTGGGCCGGGTGATCCCAGGGACACCAACCCTCGAGGGACGCTGGCGTCCGGACACAACCGTCCAGGACCCGAGCCCGGCGTCCCTCGTGGCGACGCTAATGCCAACTATCCCCGGATACGGCGCGGCGCTGGTTATCCTCCGCCCGTGCCCTCCGCGTCCGCCTCGGTGGTCGAGCTGGCCGATGACTGGCTGACGGCCAAGCGGGCTCTCGAGTCCGCTGCCCAGGCGGAGAAGGGCCATTCAGACCGGGCCCGGCGGGCCGATCTTGAGCGCTGGTCGGTAGTCCTTGGTGAGGTGCGGGGCCGCTCCCCCGCTCCCGACCAGGCGCCCATGGCCAGCCTCATGCTGAGCGATCTCTCCGCGGAGGTGCTGGTCGGCGCCATGGCCGCAGCGAAGCGTCGGTGGTCCGACGCCACGGTGGCCCGCATGCTCTCCACGCTCCGCGGCTTCACCCGCTGGCTGCACCGGGCCGGCCACCTGGCAACCGATCCTCTTGACGGCGACCTCTTCCGGGCCCCGGCTCGCCCCGAACGACGCCCGAAGGCTCCCGACACCGAGGACCTCGAGCGGATGCTGTCCGCCGCACAAGAGGCGTCGAGCTCCCGGCAGCGCATGTTCTGGCCCACCAGGGACGCCGCACTTCTGCGCTTCCTGGCCACCACAGGAGCGCGGGCCGAGGAGGCGTGCGGGGTGACCATCGGCGAGTTGGACCGGCGCGCCGAGCGTCCGATCTGGCGGGTCGGACGCGCCAAGGGCGGCAAGGCCCGAGATGTCCCCCTCCCCCGGACCACCCTCGATGCCATCGACGACTGGCTTGCCGAGCGTGTCCGACCCGATGAGGGACGGCGGGCGCTCAAAGCCCGACGAGCCGATCCTTTGTTCGTACGCCCCAACGGAACACCCCTGTCGCCCCAGGCCCTGGACCGGGTGGTGCGCGGCCTCGCTCACCGGGCGGGCGTGGTCCTGCCCGAAGGGGCGGCGGCCCATGCCTTCCGCCACCACTACGGCGTCACTCTGGCCCTGCGCGGCGTGCCTCAGGCCGTCATCTCCCAGCTCATGGGCCACGCCGACCCTCGCACGACGGCGATCTACACCACCGTGGCCTCCACCCAGCTCATCGCCGCTCTCGACGACGCCGGCCTGCTCGACTGAACCCCGAGCTGGGCGCCGGGAACCGTGGTAGGACCGCGCCGTGCCGGTGCAGTTCCTCTCCGACGAGCAGGCCCGCCGGTACGGGAGCTTCCACGGTGACCCGTCCGCCGAGCAGCTGAGCCGGTTCTTCTCCTTCGGGCCGGCGGAGCAGGAGGACATCAATCGCCACCGGGACGACCGAGCGCGCCTGGGCTACGCCGTGCAGCTGGGCTGCGTCCGGTTCCTGGGCTGCTTCCCCGACCTCGCGGCCACGCCGGCCTCGGTCGTTCGCCACGTCGCCAACGCCGTGGCCGTGGAACCAACCGCCTTCGGCGCCTATCCAACGTCCAGGACGCGCTTCGCCCACGCCATCGACATCCGCACCCGCTACGGCTATACGGCCTTCGGCGAAGGGCTCCCGCACGAGCAGTTTCTCCAGTGGCTCGAGGACAGGGTGTGGACGGCAGCCGAGCGCCCGACCGTCCTGATCGATCTGGCGACGGCGTGGCTCGCCGAGCACAAGGTCCTGCTGCCCGGCATCACGACGCTGACCCGTCTCATCGCCGAGGTGCGGGACCGCGCCGCCCGGCGGAGCTGGCGCATCGTTGGTGCCCAGGTGGACGACGCGGACCGAGTCCGCCTCGAGCGCCTCCTCGACGTCGAGACCGACACGGGACTGTCGCTGCTGGAGCGTTTGCGACGCCCGCCGCGCTCCCCCACCATCGAGGGCCTGGTCGGTGCCCTCAACCGGCTTGGTGAGGTCCAGTGCGTCGCCGGTTCGCGTCGCCTCCGACTGGACGGACTGGGGCCGGGACGGGTGCGAGCCCTTGCCGCCGACGCGGCCACGGCCAAGACCCAGCGCCTCAGCCAGCGCACGCCCGAGCGTCGCCTGGCCACGCTCGCCTGCTACGCCGACCGCCTCTTGGCCGAGGCCCACGACGATGTGATCGACGTCCTTCTCATCGTGGTCCACGATTTGGCGTCGCGCAGCGAGCGGGCCGTCGAGCGTGACCGTATGCGGACGCTCGACCAGCTGGACGCTGCTGCCCTCGTCCTCCGCCAAGCCGCACTCGCAGTCCTTGACCCTGACGTCGCCGACGTCGAGCTGCGCTCGGCCATCTTCGGGGTGACCGGCCGCGAGGAGCTGCAGCGCGCGGTCGACGTGGTCGGCGAACTACTTGGAGCGGGGCCCGATCAGGTGCTGCAGCGACTGCTCGCCCGCTACCCCCATGTGCGCCGGTTCCTGCCTGCCCTCCTTGACCGGGTCCGCTTCGACTCAGTCACAGCCAGCCACCCGGTGATCGCCGCCCTGGACCACCTCCGTGCCCTTGAGGTTGGTGCGGAGAAGGTCGACGCTGCCCCTCGATCTGTCATCACTGAGGCCTGGCGGCCGCTGGTGGTCGTCGAGGGCCGGGTTGATCGGCGTGGGTACACGCTCTGCGTGCTCGACCGGCTCCGACTCGCCCTGCGCCGCCGGGATGTCTACGTCGTCGATGGCGATCGCTGGGGCGATCCGCGCCGGCTGCTGGTGGAGCCCGCCACTTGGAGGAGCGTCGGGCCCCAGGTCATGCGTACCCTCGACCTGCCCGACCGAGCGCCTTCCTACCTCGATCGCCTCGGCGCCGAGCTCGACACCGCCTACTTTTCGGCCGCCAACGCCGTCGCCGAGGACCCGATGATGTGGATGGAGAAGTCCGGGCATCGAGACCGTGTCCACGTTGCCCACCTCGACGGCCTCAGCGAACCGGAAAGCACCGCCGAGCTGCGTGGACGCACGCATGCGCTGCTCCCCGAGGTCGAACTTCCCGAGCTACTACTCGAGGTCCACGCGTGGACCGGCTTCCTGGACGAGTTCACCCATGCCTCGGGTGCGGCGGCCCGCATCAAGGACCTTGCCCTCAGCGTGTGCGCGGTACTCGTGGCCCAAGCCTGCAACATCGGCTATCGCCCCGTCGCCCGCCGTGACGAAGCGGCCCTCACCCCTGCCCGACTGGAATGGGTCGTCGCCAACTTCGTCCGACCTGAGACACTCGCGGCCGCCAACAATCGCCTGATCGCCTACCACCAGACCATCGACCTCACCCGGCGCTGGGGCGGCGGCGAAGTCGCGTCTGCGGACGGGCTGCGATTCGTAGTGCCTGTGCGCTCCGTCCACGCCGGTCCCAACCCGCACTACTTCGGCACCGGGCGGGGCGTCACCTACTACAACTGGTCCTCCGATCAGTTCACGTCGTGGGCGGCCATCGTCATCCCGGGCACCATGCGGGACAGCCAGTTCATCCTCGACGGCCTGCTCGACAACACCAGCGTGCTGCAGCCTCGGGAGGTGATGGCCGATACGGCTGCCGACTCCTACCTCATCCATGGACTCTTCCGGCTGCTCGGATACCAGTTCAGCCCTCGTCTCGCCGACCTGCCGGAGCGCCGCTACTGGCGGCTCAACCCGCGTGGGGACTACGGACCCTTCAACCGGGTGGCGACGAACCGCATCCGCCGCCAGCTCATCGAGGACCACTGGTCGGACATCTGCCGGGTCGCCGGCACGCTCCAGACCAAGGCGGCCACAGCATCGGATGTGATCCGTATGCTGCAGCGGTCGGGACAGCCGACGATGCTCGGCCGTGCCATCGCCGAGCTCGGACGCATCGTCCAGACGATCACCATGCTTGCCTACGTCTCTGACGAGGCGACCCGCCGGCGCGTCCTGGTGCAGTTGAACCGGACCGAGGCCCGCCACGATCTGGCTCGCGCTGTGTTCCACGGCCGCCGCGGCGACCTGTACCAGGCGTATCGGTCCGGGCAGGAGGACCAGCTCGGAGCGCTCGGACTCGTGGTGAATGCGATCGCCCTCTTCAACACTCGGTACATGGACCGGGCCATCGGCCATGTCCGGGACGGAGACAGGACCATCGATGATCACGACCTCGAACGACTCTCGCCGTTGGTTCGACAGCACATCGAGCTGCACGGCCGCTACTCGTTCAGCCTCCCAGAAACGGTTCGCGGCGGCGAGCTCCGCCCACTCCCCCGGCCCGGCTGATGAACTCTTCGTTCCATTCATACGGAAAGGCCATGACCTTGCGGAGGGGACGTTCGTCGAGATGCTGGAGGGCTGGCGCAACCAACAGCTCGCCCGCAATCTGGCGTTCGGCACAATCAACGGGCGCGAGGCCGACATCCGGAGGTTCGTCGGCGAGGCGGGCGAGTACCCGTGGCGATGGAGCCCGCAGCTCGTCGACGAGTGGCTGGGCGACCAGCGGGCGGTCCGTCACCTCCGCCAGTCCACGATCCGGTCGAAGGCCGTCACGCTGCGCCTGTTTTGCGACTACATCGTCGACGCGGCGTATGGGTGGCCACAGGAGTGCTGGGACCGATTCGGCACTCACCCCACCCAGGTGTGCCACGACTGGAACACCGCGACGCACGTGCAGGAGGCCGAGGGTCGGGCGGGCCTCCGCGCGTTCACCACCGACGAGCTCCAGGGGTTGTTCGACTACGCCGACAACCTCGTAGTCACCATCCGAGAGCGCGGGCGGAAAGGGTGGCTGAGCGCCTTCCGAGACGCCACCCTCCTCAAGGTCGCGTACGCCTGGGGACTCCGCCGGCGTGAGGTGCGAATGCTCGACGTCGCGGACTTCGGCGCCAACCCTCAGGCGCCGGAGTTCGGTCGCCTCGGCGTGCTCTACGTCCGGCACGGCAAGGCGATGAAGGGCTCGGCGCCGAAGCAGCGCAGCGTCTTGAGCGTGTTCGGCTGGGCGGCCGAGTGCCTCGAGGAGTGGATGACGGAAATCCGCCCGGCGCTGGCCCGCGGGCGGGGCCAGATGCTGTGGCCCACCGAGCGCGGCGGGCGGGTCGGCGAGACCCGCATCGAGGACCACTTCGGGTCCATCCGACGGGAACTCGGGCTGCCGGCGGAACTCACGTTCCACTCCTTGCGTCGCTCCTACGTCACCCACCTATCGAGGACGGGTTCGACGCCCGGTTCGTCCAGGAGCAGGTCGGCCACGAGCACGCTTCCACCACCTCGATCTACACGTGTGTGTCGTCGGACTTCCGCACGCGCTCGCTGCGGGCGGCCCTGGACCGCGCCATCGGTCCCCTGGGCCTCGATACCGGAAAGAGAGGACAGTCGTGATGGCATCGAACCGGTTTACCTGGCGGCTCCAGGAGCGGATGCACGAGCGCGGCATTCACCAGATCACCGCGCTGCAACGGGAGCTGGTGGCCCACGGCATCGACCTGTCGTCGTCGCAGATCCACCGCCTCGTGACCCAGACCCCCGAGCGGCTCAACCTCGAGGTCTTCTCGGCGCTGTGCGAGATTCTGGCCTGCTCCCCTGCTGACCTGCTCGAGGTCCACGCCACCGTGCGCCAGCGGCGAGCGGCTCAAGGCCCCAACGTGGTCGATATGGCCACCACGGTCCGGCCGCGCCGGGCCCGGGTCACCCGCCACAACGACGGTGGCTGAACACCGGCTGGCCACGTGTGCCCGCTGCCGGCGGCCGCAGCGCCAGGCGAGGAAGATCATGCCCGACGGGCCGCTGTGCGCTGCTTGTCACGCAGCCGCCGTCAGGACCCGGGGCAGCTGCGCAGCGTGCGGCACCTATCGGCTCCTCCCCGGGATGGACAGCGTGGGGTGCCGGTTGTGCCGGCCGTGCGCCGGCATCGACGAGGACTTCACCTGTCAACGGTGCGGCACCGAGTGGAACCTGGTGAACGGGATCTGCGAGTGGTGCCAGCTGGGCGACCTGCTCGACGAGCTGGTGGTCGGCGACGTCGACCTCCATGCTCTACGCGCCCGCCTACTTGCGGCGGCACGCCCCGACCGGATCATCATCTGGCTCTACGCCCGTCACGCCCGGGATCTTCTCCATCGCCTCGCCACCGGCGCCATCCCACTCACCCACGCAGGGCTCGACGCGTTCGAGAACCGTCGCTCGGCCGACCATGTCCGAGGGCTCCTGGTCGCCGTCGGCTTGCTGCCCAAGCGCGACGACGGGCTGGCTCGCTTCGACCGGTGGGTGGCGAACCACCTCGACGAGCATGCGGGCACGGCCGACGAGCTCAGGATGATGAGCCAGTTCGCCACCTGGAAGCTTCGGCCTGAGCTGATCAAGCGCGCCCACGGTCAGGCCGTGAGCGAAGGGCAGGTCAACGGCGCCACACAGAGGATCCGCGTGGCTGGCGCGCTGCTCATTTGGCTCCGTGAGCGAGGGCGGGAGCTTTCGGCGTGCACCCAGACCGATATCGACGCCTGGTTCGCCTCGCCCCCGTCCACACGAGTCCACGCTGTCCCGTTCCTGCGTTGGGCCATGGCGACTCGACCGCGCCCCCAAGCTCAAGCTGACGCGCCGGCGGTTCGGGAACGCTCGAGTGCTGGATCACGGCGAAAGGCTGGCGATCCTCCGTCGGCTGCTCGATCCCTCGACGGGGTCCATCGAGCATCGCGTTGCCGCCATGATGCTGGTGCTCCTTGGCCAGCCGTTCACAAGGACCGCCGCTCTCACCCTCTCGGACGTGATCGTCGAGAACGGGAACCTCAGCGTCCGCCTCGGCGAAGGCGTGGTGCCCGTTCCCCCACCGTTTTCGGACATGGTCTCTGACCTCATCGCCCGTCGCCCGAACCTCAACACCGCCAGCAACCCGACCAGCCCGTTCTTGTTCCCAGGCAGGAGCGCGGACAAGCACCTGCTCCCCTCGACGTTGCGGACCGCCGCCATTCAAATGGGCATCGACATCATGGGGGCGAGGAGCGGGGCGCTGCGCCAGCTCGTGCTCGACTGTCCGCCGACCGTCGTCGCCGAGGCCCTGGGCTACAGCCACCAGGCCATGGATCGCCACGCGCGCCGCGCCGGCTCGCCCTGGAGTTCCTATGCGGCCTTGCGCAGCGAGGACTCTGACGGTGCGGTGCCTCACAAAGCACGGGCTTGAGGTGGCGCCCGAGGGCCGCAGGCTCTACATCAACTGGTGGATGGTGCCGGCGATGCTGCTCATCGTGTGGCGGGCGTGGGTGACGGGTCAGTTCCTCTGGTACTTGCCGGTGATTGTCGGCGGGATCGTATTGGGCGTCTGGCTGAACCGGCGCGACACCAACACGGAGCGGGACAAAGGCCCACGTTGACGCAAGCACAACAGGGGCGTTCCACGCGTTCGTGATGGTGTCACCATCTACCTGTGTCCTCGTCGAACCGGGCCTTCGAAGCCTTTGCCGAGGCCGGGGTGTCGTGGGCGGCGGGAGGCCGCGGACAGCCTCTCGTCGATGCCGCCGCAGAAGCTCTTGCGGCTGGAGTCGATTCGCCGACCCTTCGTCAGCTCGCCGGCGCTCCCCGGGCATTCGCGGACGAGGAGGCTAGCGAGCTCGCGCCGATCGTCTTCGAGGAGCTCGGACTCGTCATCCAGGAGCGGCGGTCCCTGGAGGCAGTCGTGGCAGGTGCGCGCCAGCTCGCCCGTCAGTTCCTCAACGGGCGCCTTCGACCGCGGGACCTCGCGCGCGACCTCTACGCCATGTACGTCGCGGCCGGCTACCCGGAGGAGTTGGCGAACTGGTCCGGGATCGACGACTACTACGACATGCTCGAGAACGGCGCGATGGCGGGACGCATCGAGGACGCTGACGACGCGGTAATCGAAGAGGCGCGCGTTCTCGCCGAAGGCTGAGCCCTCGGATCGGGGAGGTATTCCTTTCCACCCGTCAGGAATATGGGCTCACACCAGTCAGTAGCAGCCGCCACGCTCAGCGCCGATGCGAAGGGATGTTCTCCGGTCGTGCCCGTTCCAGAGAAGCAGGGACCGGTGACCTGGACACGGAGTCACGCACGTGGGTCGGGGCTCACACGACGTCGGACGACGCCGCCAATCAGACGTGTTGGAGTTCTGGCTGCCTTGTCGCTAGCCGCCTGTCGACATCGCGCATGCCGAGCCCGATCAGGATGAAAATGAGGCCTATGGCGGCCGCCATGGCGGCGACGCCGTAGGCGACGATGGAGGTGAACAGCGACGCTCGAAGGAACGATGCGTTCATCGCCGACGCCCGGCGAGGATCCTCGCGGGGCAGTTGGGCGAAGGTAAGCCCGTCCGTCGACTCACGGGCGTGCTTGTCGATCACTTCGGCCTGGCACCAGGCCGTGAACGGTCCCTTCACCTGATTGCCGGCGAGGCAGGCGTCGTCCGGCGTGACGATGTTCTGTTCGTCCAGCTCGCTACGGACCATCAGGGCGGTCGCCGCTCCGGCGACGATCATCAGCGCCCCAAGCGCTACCGCGCACGTCGATGCTATCTCTCGTATTTTCATGCCTCCGAGGATTCCCGCTGCCCCAGGACGGAAACCCCTTCGGGTCTGGGCGAACTATTGGCGCCGTCCCAGTGATTTCACAGGTTCGGTGGGAACTGACGATCCATGACCAAGTTGAACTCCTTGAGCCGTCTGTACCGCGCCGTGCTCGCCGTGGCCGCGTCGATCATCGCCGGCGCCACGGCCGGCGCCGCCCTCGCCCAGAAGCCGCTCGTCGTCCGGTGCGACCCGCTGCCGAGGAGGCCCCGGGGCGGCTGAGCGGCGGAGCAATGCCGCCCCCGCGTTCGCCGGCGTCACCCCGATCTTCGGTCGTTGCTGAGCGGCCCGGGCCCGGGCGGCTCACAGGATCCTGCTGGAGGGCCCGTCAGGGAACGTCGTGGAGCTCCTCCAACCTGCCGGCACCTGACGGGCCCACGGATCTGATCGGCCCACCCTCCGGCTCGCTCTCGTCGACGTAGGGCTCGGCCATGGCGTGGGCGGGCGACACGAAGCGCCGGCCCGACACCGACTCGGAGCGGATCCGGACAAAGTGGGGGCGCTGGCCGGGCGCCCATGTCCGGAGGTGGAGGCGCCGGGCGCGGGCCAGGTCGTCCTCGTGGTCCAAGACCGCGGACCGGCCCTGGATCAGCACGCTCCAGCCGCTCTCGAAGACGGGATCGATCCTGTCCACCTGGAAGCCGACGACCGCGCCCTCGATGGCGGCGAGCAGCTTCGTCCCCGGGGCGGAACGGAAGACGACGTCGTCGTCGAGGAGGGCGAAGTTGACCGGGAAGGCCGCCGGGACACCGTCGACATTGACGACTACCCGGCCCACCCTGGTCCGTCGGAGGAGCCGAAGGCACTGCCCGCGGGGCAGCACCATCAGGCCGTGGTGGTCGACTTCCATACCGAAGCTTTACCCGCAGCCCACGCCGGCGAAGGTTTCCGCTCGGGCGCCGACAAGGCGCCGACCCGTCACCATCTCGGAGTGGATGCGGACGAAGTGCCCTGGGCACCCGGGAGCCCAGCTGTGCAGGCCAAGCGCCTCGGCGCGAAGGAGCTCGTCGCGCCGCGTCATGAGCGAGGCCCACCCCTGGACCAGCACGCTCCAGCCGGCACACAAGTCAGGGTCGATGCTGTCGGCTTCGAACGCCAGGACTGCCTTGTGGACCGCGGCACCGAGCTTGCTGCCGGTGGAGGTTCGAAACACGATGTCGCCGTCGAGAAGGGCGAAGTTGACCGGGAAGGCCACGGGAAGGGCGTGCTCGCTGACTACGACCCGGCCCACCGGCACCTTCTCCAACAGCCGGAGAGATGCGTCTCGGGACAGGACCTCCATGCCGCTGCGGTCGATCTCCATATCCGACACCTTGGACGAGCAGCCGTGCCGACGATAGGGCTGAAGGTCCCGATCCCGGGGACCGTCCGGCACCGGCGCGCCACGTCCTTCGGCCAGGTCGGTCATCATTGCGCGGCATGCGCCGGCCGTTGCTGTGGGGATTGACGGTGGTGGTCCTGGCCTCGTTCACGACCGCCTTCTCCCCCCACTCGCCGGCGACCAGCCGGGTCATCGAGAGCCCGGGTGAGGCGGTGGTGGGGGCGGTCGCCCTGGTCGTGGTGGCGGATCTGACCTGGTCAACCGCTCCCTCGGCCCTCGACGGGTATGCCAAGGCCAACGTGTCGATGCGTAGCGCTCCTCGTCGATCCGGTGCCGCTGACACCTACCTGACCGTGGGCAAGGGCGGCCGCTCGGCGGCACCGGCCGGCGCCGGCCCCGTCGACTGGCCGTCACTCCAGCGCCACGACGCCGGCCTCCGTCATGGCGGGAGGCTGGGGACGGTGGGCCAGGCCCTCCAGGACGACGGCCGGCGCTGGGCGCTGGTGGCCGACGACGCCCGGGCCGCGCCCATGGCCGCCAACGCTGCCGGCACCGTCCCGGCTACCCATCCCGGGACCGCGGACGGCCTCCGGCGCGCCCTCCGGGACCAGCCGGATGCCCTCTCCGTGGCCGTCCCGAGTCGGCGGCTGCCGGAGACGGTCGAGATCCTCTCGGGCGTGTGCACCATGGTCGTGAGTGCCTCGACCCCCGCCGAGAACCGGAGCCTGGGTGTGCTGGCCGTCTCCAGCCGGTGCGAGCTGGGTACCGCCGGCCTGGCGTCGCCGTCCACGCACCATGCCCATCTGGTGACGCTTCCCGACGTCAGCGCCACCTTCCTGGACCTCCTGGGGGTACCCGTGCCGGCGTCGGTCACTGGCGGCGCGACGACGCCCGCCGCCGCCGTGGGGCGATCACACCTGGTGGAGCGCGGGCAGCGGTCGTGGACCGCCGACCGGGCCCGGATGGTGTTCGTGCCCCTGTTCGTGGCCGTGCACGGCCTCGGCGCCGTCCTGGCCGTCCGCCGCCGGCGGGCCCGACCCTTGGTGGCCGCCGCCCTGCTGTCGATCCCGCCGGCCAGCTTCCTCATGATGCTGGTGCCGTGGTGGCGTGCCGGTGTGTGGGGCGGGTTGGTGGCCGGCGGCCTGGTGGCGGCGACGATCGCCTTCGCCGGCGCCCTCCTGGCCCGGCGCGACGTCGGCCTGGGCGCCGGCGCGCTGGCCGCTCTGACCGCGGCGGTGGTCGGCGTCGACGCCCTCTTCGCCAGCCCGCTCCAGGTCGACGCCCCGTTCGGCAACTCCCCCATCGGCGCCGGCCGCTTCTTCGGCGTCGGCAACATCGGGTCGGGATTCCTCGTCGCCGGCCTCGTCCTCGCCGGCGGTCTGGCCATCGACCGGTGGGGCCGGCGGGCATTGCCGTGGGTGGGGGCGTCGCTGGTCTTCGGCGCCGTCGCCGGCGGGGCGCCTGGGTTCGGCTCCGACGTCGGCGGCGTGCTCTTCGCCGTCCCCGCGTACGGGCTGCTGCTCCTCGGCGCCCGCCGGGTGCGGTTCGGCCTGGGTCACATCGGGGCCCTCGCCGCTCTGGCTGCGCTGGCCGTGGTCCTCCTCGCCGCCGTCGACCTGGTGCGCGACGCCGGCACGCAGACACACCTGGCCAAGATCGTGGGCGAAGGCGGCCTGAGCGACGAGGTCGTGCGCAAGGCCACCATGGCCGCCAAGACCGTGGCCATGCCGCTGACGCTGCTCGTCCCGATCGCCGGCGTGGTGTTCGCCCTGACTCGATTGTCCCCCGGCCGCGACGACGCCCTGCGGTTCATCTCCTGCGCCCTTGTGGCAGCTGCGGTGCTCGGCTCGCTGCTCAATGACTCCGGGATGATGGTCGCCGCCGCGGTGGCGGCAGTGGGGTGGCCGGCCGGCGTGGCCGTGGCCTCTGACCGGCGGAGGGATGACGTATGCGAACTTCCGCATCTGTAGACTGGCGCCGTGCCGGCCACCCTCCCGCTCACCCCAGCCGTTCCCGTGGAAGCGCCGCTCGACGTCGCCGCCGACCTCCTGCGGGCCCTCGCCAGCCCCCACCGGCTGGCCATCGTGCGTGAGCTCGACGGGGGCGCACGCTGCGTCCACGAGCTGGTCGACGCCCTGGGGGTGTCACAGCCGTTGGTCTCCCAGCACCTCCGGGTCCTGCGGGCCGGTCATCTCGTACGGGCCGAGCGCCGGGGCCGGGAGATCGCCTACTCGTTGGCCGACGCCCACGTCGCAGACATCGTCCACGACGCCCTCGTGCACGCCAGCCACCTGGAGGGCCCGAGTGGCCCTGAGAGCGGGGTGGGACTGCGGTGAGCGACGTCATGGCCAAGCGGGGCGACGACCACGCCGTGCTCCACGGCGCCGCCGCCGAGCGGGTCGCCGCCCTCGATCAGCGCTACACCGCCAGCCGGCGGGCACTGGTGCACGCCCTGCTCGAAGCGGAGCGCCCGCTGACCATCACGGAGATCCTGGCCGGGGCCAAGGGGATGCCTCAGTCATCCGCGTACCGGAACCTCACCGTGCTGTGCGAGGCCGGCGTGGCCCGGCGCCTCCCCGGGGTGGACGACCTGGGCCGCTTCGAGCTGGCCGAGGACCTGGCCGGCCATCACCACCACCTTCAGTGCACGTCATGCGGCACGCTCGTCGACTTCGCGGCGTCGGCCCAGCTGGAGCGGGCACTGGTCGAGGCGGCCCGGAAGGTGGCGGCGGAGACGGGCTACGACATCACCGGCCACCGGCTGGACTTCGACGGGCGCTGCCCCGCCTGCCGTTAGGCCGGCCTCCCCCGGCGCCGGCCCAGGTCCACGGCGGCCGTGGCCACGAAGGCGCCGGCGGCGACCAGGACGATCGTGCCACCGGGGGCCAGCGACGCCGCCCGGGCCAGGCTCAGCCCGGCGACGACCGATCCCATCCCGATGACCACCGCCCAGCGCAGGGTGGCCCCGAAGGACCGGGCCACCCGCTGGGCCGACCCCACGGGCAGGACCATCAGGGCCGCGACCAGCAGCACGCCCACCACCCGCATGGCCGCCACCACCGTCACTGCGGTGAGCGCGGCCAGCCCCAGGCTGAGAGCGTCGACGGGCAGCCCGGCGACCCGAGCCGCCTCCTCGTCCATGGCCACCGCGAACAACGCCCGCCAGATGGCGGCCACGGCGCCCACGATCAGCACACCCAGGACGCAGATGCTCAGCGCATCCGACGGGCTGACGGTGAGGACGGAACCGAAGAGGTAGGTGAGCACGCCGGAGTTGAGTGACCCGGCCAGCCCGGTCAGGACCACGCCGGCGGCGATGCCCGTGTAGAAGAAGACGGCCAGGGCCAGGTCGCCGCTGGCCCGTCGATGGAGGCGCAGCCACTCGATGGTGACCGCCCCGGCCACGGCCACGAGCAGCGCCGTCCACAGCGGGCTGACCCCAATGAGGAGGCCGGCGGCGACGCCGGCGAAGGCCATGTGGCCGATGCCGTCGCCCATCAGCGAGAGGCGCTTCTGGACGAGAAAGGTGCCGATGAGCGGGGCGCAGGCTCCCACGGCGAGCCCCGAGGCCAGCGCCAGCTGCATGTACCCGCGGTCGAAGGGCCACGGGAGCGGCAGGCTCACCTCGGGTGCTCGAGCCACATGGGAAGGTCGTGGTGGTGGACGCCCAGGCTCACGCCCTCGGCGGTGAGGTCGGCCGGCGGGCCGTCGAAGACGACGGCGCCGCCCCGGAGCAGGATGATGCGGTCCAGGTCGTCCTCGACTGCGCCCAGCTCATGGGAGACGAGGAGCACGGCCACCCCGTCGGTGTGGCAGCGGGTGACGAGCGCGTCACGGAAGCGGGACTGGGAGTCGGCGTCCACGCCGGCGATGGGCTCATCGAGCACCAGCAGCTCGGGGTCCGACGCCAGCGCCCGGGCGATGAACGCCCGCTGCTGCTGGCCACCACTGAGCTCCACGATCGGCGTGCGGCGCAGCTCGGTGAGGGCCACCACCTCCAGCGCCCGCTCCACCCGGCCGGCATCCTCCCGCCGGGGCCGGCGAGCCCATCCCCGGCGGGCCACGCAGCCCGACGCCACGACCTCCTCGACGGTGGCGGGCAGCTGGTCGACCACCACCGGCCGCTGGGGGACGTAGCCGACCCGCCAGCGGTCCTTGAGCTGCGCCGGCCGCACGCCGAACAGGCGCACCTCCCCGGCCTGCGGCTCGCTCAGCCCCAGGGCCACCCGGACGAGGGTCGACTTGCCCGAGCCATTGGAGCCGGCGAGGGCGACGAACTCCCCGGGGCCCACCGCCATGCTGACGCCGTCGAGGACCTGGTGGCGGCCGTAAGAGAAGGCGACATCGCCGACCTCCAGGAGCGGCTCCGGCCCGGTCACCTGCAGGCGAGGGCCTGGCGGAGGGCGGCCAGGTTCTCCCGCATGCCGGAGACATAGGTCCGGCCCGCCTTGGCGTCCTCGTCGGTCAAGCCCTCGAGGGGGTCGAGCACCGCGGTGCGCACGCCGGCCTCCCGGGCCAGGGACTCCGCCACCTTGGGCGAGACCAGGGTCTCGTAGAAGATCGTCGTGGTCCCGTCGGCCCGCACCTTGTCGGCCAGCTCGGCCAGGCGCTGCGGGCTGGGCTCGGACTCCGGCTCCAGGCCGGCGATGGCGTCCTGGGTGAGGTTGTAGCGCCCGGCGAGGTACCCGAAAGCGGAATGGGCGGTGACGATCGTGCGCCGCTCGCAGTTGGCCAGGCCGGTGGTGAAGGCGGCGTCCAGCTCGTCGAGCTCCTGGCTGTAGGCGCGGGCGTTGGCCTCGTACGTCGCCCGGTTGGCAGGGTCGGCGGTGGCCAGGGCGCCGGCCACCTCACCGACGATGGCCTTGAGCAGCGTGGGGTCGAGCCACACGTGGGGGTCGACTTCCAGCTTGTCGTCGCCGGCGCCGGCCGGGCGCAGGTCGGCGAGCCCGCTCAGCACGTCGAGCTTGGCGCCCCGGGCCCGCTGCGCCGCCCTCTCGACCGCCGGCTGGAAGCCCCGGCCGACGAACAGCACGACGGCGGCGTCCTCGATCTGGTCGACCTGGCGGGAGTTGAGCTCGAGGTCATGGGGCTCGCTGCCGGCCGGCGTGAGGTTGCGGACCTGCACCTTGTCACCACCCACCCGCTGGGCCGCCTCGAACAGCGGGTAGAAGGCGGCGACGACCCGGGGGCGACCGTCGGCCTCGCCCCCGCCGCTGCCGCAGGCGGCGCCGACGCTGATCGCCATGGCGATGAGCGCGGCACGGATCCTTGCCATCCCAACCTCCTAAACGAGAATGAGAATAAGTCTACAACAACCGTCCTCAGCCCGCAGGAGCGGTCCTGGCCCGGTCGGTCAGCAACCGCACGGCGAGGGCACCGAGCACCGTTCCCATGAAGTAGCGCTGGGCCCGCAACCACCCCGGTCGGCGGGCCAGGAAGACGGCGATGGTGCCCGCGGTCAGCACGATCACGCCGTTGCCCGTCACGGCGATGGTGGCCTGGATGGCCCCCAGGGCCAGGCTCTGGAGCGCCACCGACCCGCGGTGGGGGTCGATGAACTGCGGGAGGAGCGAGACGTAGAGCACGGCGATCTTGGGGTTCAGCAGGTTGGTGACGAACCCCATGGCGAAGAGCCGTCCGGGCCCGAGCGGCCCCGAGAACGGGGTGGAGGGACCGCCGGGCGGCAGCGGCTCGGGGGTGAAGATCGACCCGCCGGCCGGGCGCAGCGTCTTCCACGCCAGCCACAGGAGGTAGCCGGCGCCGGCCAGCCGCAGGGCGGTGTAGGCCGCCGGGACCTCCGAGAACACCGTGGCGATACCGGCCACGGCGGCGGCCAGGTACACGACGAACCCGGCGCCCACGCCCAGGAGCGACACCAGCCCGGCCCGCCGGCCCTGGGTGATGGACCGCGACACCAGGTACAGCATGTTGGGGCCCGGCGTGAGGACCAGGCCGAGAGCCACCACCGCCATGCCCGCGCCGGCGCCGGCGCTGATCATCGCCGGACCGCTAGCGTCCGGACACGATCTCCCGGAGGGCGTTGGGCTGCGCTGCCACCTCGGCCCGCAGCCGGCGGGGCGGCCGGGAGCCGCAGTAATAGCAGCGGAAGGCAGCGATGTTGCTGTAGCTGCACCGGCACCACCAGAACGTCTCGAACCAGCGGGCCAGCTCGATCATTCGACGGTGGCGTCGCTCTGCAACTCTCCGTCTCATGCACCGGAGGTCGGCGGGGGGCGCCCATTCCTTGATGCTCCGTTGTGAATTCGGGTCGAACGACCTAGAGCGCCTCAGGGGCCAGCTCGGGTGCCCCCACCGGCGGCGCCGCGGTGTCGGGATTCTCGCCGGCGGCGGCCAGCTCGGCCCGGCGGCTGAACACCTTGGCCACGACCGCGGCCGCCACCAGGGCCAGCACCCCCGCCACGCGGCTGGTCACGTTGAACGCGTGGGTGAACGCCTCCCCCGCCCGCTCGACCAACTCGCCGGCGCCGGGCACACTGCGGCCCAGAACGGTGGCCGCACCCACGGACTCCTCGGCCGCCTGGCGCACCGGCGGCGGCAGGGTGAGACCGTCGAGGTCGATCGACCTGCGGTACACGGCGTTGGAGATGCTCCCGAGGACGGCGATGCCCAGGGCGCCCCCGACCTCCCGGGTGGTGTCGTTCACCGCCGAGCCCACCCCGGCCTTGGCGTGAGGCACCGCGCTCATGATGCTGCCGGTGGCCGGGGCCGCGGTGAGGCTCATCCCCATGCCGAGGAGGACCAGGGCGAGCACGAGCACGAGGTAGGGGGTCGACGGCTCGATGAAGGCCAGCACACCGAAGCCGGCGGCGACGAGGACGAAGCCCGCCGACATGACCGGGCCGGTCCCGAGGCGAGCGGCCAGGGCCGCGCTCCTCGGGGCGACGGCGACGAGGGCGAAGGCCAGCGGCAGGGTGGCCAGGCCGGCGCTGAGTGGCGAGTAGTTCCGCACGAACTGCAGGTAGAAGGTGAACCCGAAGAACAGGCCGAACATCACGAAGAAGGCGATGGTCACCACTCCGCTGCCGACGCTCATCCGGCGGTCGCGGAAGAACGTGAGGGGCAGCATCGGGTGGTCGCTGCGCTTCTCCCATGCGATGAAGGCGGTGAGGGTGACGACGGCGAGGGCGAAGCCGGCGACGACGTAGCCGTCGCTCCATCCCCGCTCGGGGCCCTCGATGATCCCGAAGACCAGCCCGCCCAGGCCGAGAAGGGAGAGCAGCGCGCCCACCGGGTCGAGCGGGGTGGATTCGGGATCCTTCGAGGTCGGAGAGAACATGGTCACCGCGAAGACCACTCCCAGCACGATGGGGACGTTGACCAGGAACGCCGAGCCCCACCAGAACCGCTCCAGCAGGGCGCCGGACACGACGGGGCCCAACGCCCCGCCGGCGCCGGCAAAGCCCGCCCACATGGCGATGGCCTTGCTGCGCTCCTCGGGCGGGAAGATGGTGGTCAACAGCGACAGGGTGGCCGGCATGACGAAGGCGGCGCCCAGGCCGTTGATGACCCGGCCGGCGATGATCTGCGGGGCGGCGGTGCCGAGGCCGCCGACGATCGAGCCGATAGCGAAGATCACCAGACCGAAGAGGAGGGCCCGCTTGCGCCCGAAGCGGTCCCCCAGGGCGCCGGCGGGCAGTAGGAAGGCGGCGAAGACCAGCGCGTAGGCGTCGATGATCCACTGCAGCTCGGCCGCGGTGGCCTGCAGGTCGGTCTGCAGGCTGGGAATGGCCACATTGAGCCCGGCCACCGACATGACCACCATGACCAGTGACAGGCACATGATGCCCAGCAGGAACCACCGCCGGCGGTGGATGACTGGATCCTCGTGGAGCAGTCGTGCGGGTTCGTCGGACATGCGCGCTCGTTCCTTTCCGGCACGGGTGCGTGTCGTTTTAGCACCACGGCCGCGACTCCGCACGGTTTAAGGTCGAGGCCCATGTCCAACGCCGCGCAGTTCATCTTCACGATGCGGAAGGTCAGCCGCTTCCACCCTCCCGACAAGGAGGTCATCAAGGAGATGACGCTGGCCTTCTACCCGGGGGCGAAGATCGGCGTCATCGGCCCCAACGGCTCCGGGAAGTCGTCGCTGCTGCGGATCATGGCCGGCGTGGACGACGGCTACACGGGTGAGGCCCGCCTCTCCCCCGGCTTCACCGTCGGCCTGCTGGAGCAGGAGCCCCACCTCGACCCGGCCAAGGACGTGAGGGGCAACGTGATGGACGGGGTGGGAGCGGTCGCCGACCTGCTGACCCGCTACGACGAGGTCCTGGCCCGCTACGCCGATCCCGACGCCGACTACGACAAGATCGGAGAGGAGCAGGCCCGCCTCGAGGCCGAGATCGAGGCCAAGGGCGCCAACGACCTCGACCGCCAGATCGAGATCGCCATGGACGCCCTGCGCCTGCCCCCCGGAGACGCCGCCGTCGACAACCTCTCCGGCGGCGAGCGCCGGCGGGTGGCGCTGTGCCGGTTGCTCCTGTCCAAGCCCGACCTGCTCCTGCTCGACGAGCCCACCAACCACCTCGACGCCGAGTCGGTGGCCTGGCTCGAGCGGTCGCTGCAGGAGTACCCCGGCACCGTCGTGGCCATCACTCACGACCGGTACTTCCTCGACAACGTGGCCCGTTGGATCCTCGAGCTGGCCAACGGCCGGGGTGCTCCGTTCGAGGGCAACTACACCAGCTGGCTGGAGCAGAAGCAGGAGCGGCTGCGCCTGGAGCAGAAGGCCGACAGCGCCCGGGCCAAGACCCTGGAACGGGAGCTGGAGTGGGTGCGCATGGGGGCCAAGGCCCGCCACGCCAAGTCCAAGGCCCGCATCGATGCCTACGACAAGCTCTTCGCCGAGGCCCGGGAGGCCGAGGCCGCCGCCAAGCGCCTGGAGATCGCCATCCCGCCCGGGAACCGCCTCGGCGACCTGGTCATCGAGGTCGACGGGCTGAGCAAGGCCTACGGCGACCGCCTGCTCATCGAGAACCTGTCGTTCTCACTGCCGCCCGCCGGCATCGTGGGCGTCATCGGCCCCAACGGCGCCGGCAAGACGACCCTCTTCCGCATGATCACCGGCCAGGAGGGGCCCGACACCGGGTCCATCAAGGTCGGTCCCACCGTCGAGCTGGCCTACGTCGACCAGAGCAGGGACGCGTTGGACGCCGGCAAGACGATCTACGAGGAGATCACCGGCGGCCAGGAGTTCTTCAGGATCGGCAACCGGGAGGTGAACGGCCGGGCCTACGTGGCGTCGTTCAACTTCACCGGCTCAGACCAGCAGAAGCCGGTCGGCCTGGCGTCGGGAGGCGAGCGCAACCGGGTCCACCTGGCCAAGATGCTGCGGGAGGGCGGCAACGTGTTGTTGCTCGACGAGCCCACCAACGACCTCGACGTCGACACCCTGCGGGCCCTGGAGGACGGGCTGGAATCCTTCCCCGGCTGCGCGGTGGTGATCAGCCACGACCGGTGGTTCCTGGACCGGATCTGCACCCACGTCCTCGCCTTCGAGGGCGACAGCCAGGTGCGGTGGTTCGAAGGGAACTTCGCCGACTACGAGGTGTGGCGGCACAAGGAGCTGGGCGCCGCCGCCGACCAGCCCCACCGCATCAAGTACCGCCCCCTCGTGCGTTAGGCGATCGGCACCGCGAAGCACCCCGTGGTCGTGCCCAGCACGGAGTTCGGCCCGCCTTCGTCCGTCGGCGCGGGCCCGTTGTGGTGCAGGTCAGGTTCCCGGTGACCTGGTGGCGGCGATCACCGCCGGCTGGGGTGAGCCGGCGGTGTTGGCGACCGCGACGCTCCCGCTCACCCGGTTCGTGTCGAGCTCGACCGAGTTGTTCCCGTCGAGGTTGACGGCGCCGACGATGTCGTTGCGGGCGCAGCCGGCGGTACCGTCGCCGATGGCGAGCGGAGCGCGCTTCTTCCTCACTGTGCCGTTCATGGCGTGAACGCTATGGGTAGAGGCCGAGCCAGACAATCCCTGAACCGAGGAGACTGCTCGATGGATGCGCTTGCTCTGCTGACCGCCGACCACAACCGGGTGCGGGGCCTCTTCACCCGCTTCCAGGCGGCCGAGGAGGAGAAGGACACCGCGACGATGATGGAGCTGGCGGCCAAGATCATCGTGGAGCTCGAGGTCCACACCACCATCGAGGAGGAGATCTTCTACCCCGAGATCAAGGGCGCCAGCGAGGACATCAAGGACATCGTCGACGAGGGCGTCGAGGAGCACCACGTGGCCAAGACGCTGATCGAGGAGGTCAAGGGCCTGACCCCCGACGACGACGCCTGGGCGGCCAAGATGAAGGTGCTGATCGAGAGCGTCGAGCACCACGCCGAGGAGGAGGAGCAGGAGATGTTCCCCGACGTCCGCAAGGTGCTCGACAAGGCCGCCCGCGAGGACCTCGGCGTAAGGCTGGAGGCCCGGAAGGCCGAGCTCGGCGCACCGACCGCTGCCGACAAGGAGCACCTCAGCACCGAGCAGCTGAAGGAGCTGGCCAAGGAGCAGGAGATCCCCGGCCGCTCCTCGATGGACCGCGAGGAGCTCGTGGCCACCGTGGACCCCGCCTGAGCGACACCAGAGCAGCCCTGGAGGCCGAGCGGCAGCGGGCCCTGGCCCGCGCCGCCGGCCTCCGTCGCGATCGCGACGCCATCGTGGAGGCCGCCGCCCTGTCACCGCCCGACGACGAGCACGACCCCGAAGGCTCCACCGTCGGCTTCGAGAGGGCGCTGGTGATCGACCTGCTCAGCCAGGCCGAGGCCGACGTCGCCGCCTTGGAGGCGGCCCTGGAGCGGTTCGACGCCGGCACCTACGGACGGTGCGAGCCGTGCGGCCGGGCCATTCCGACCGAACGGCTGGCCGCCAACCCGACCACCCGAGCGTGCGTGGGCTGCGCTCAGGCCAGTGCGGCGGCTACCTCGTCGCTGGTGAGGGCGACGTTGAAGAGCGGTGTGCCGGGGTCGAAACGCCGGCCGTCGGCCAGTGAGCCGGCGTCGTAGGCGTCGAAGCCGATCTGGTCGATGAGGCCGGCGACGGTGGCCTTGGCCGCCCGGTCGTCGCCGGCGATCGGGATGGTCCGCCGGCCCGGGGTGCTGGCCGGGACGCCGTCGCCGGCCAGGTGGCGGTAGTGGATGGTGTTGAACGCCTTCACGACGGTGGCCCCCGGAAGCGCGGCGGCCAGGAGCTCGCTGGAGCCGGCGCGTCCCGACTCGATGTCGGGGAAGCTGCCGTCGCGGCCGGCGTAGTAATTGGTGGCGTCCACGACCACCTTCCCGGCCAGCTGCGCCGCCGGCAGGTCTGGGTACCGGAGGAACGGGATGGCGACCACCACCACCTCGCCGGCCTGGGCGGCGCCGGCCGGCGTCGACGCGGTGGCCGCCGGGCCGATCTCGCTGACCAGGCCGGCGAGGGACTCCGGGCCCCGGGAGTTGGCGAGGACCACCTCGTGGCCGGCGCCGGCGAGGAGCCGGGCCAGGGTGCCGCCGATGTTGCCGGAGCCGATGATGCCGATGCGCATGGGCGCATGGTGGCACCCCCCGGCCGAACTGGTTGCGTTTACCCCCCGCATTCGCGGTCAGATGCAACCAGTTCGGGCGGTGGGGCAGGATCCGACCGTGCTCCTCGCCAATCTCGTCGAGGCGTCCGCCAGGGTGGCGGCCACCCGGTCGCGCAAGGTCAAGCTGGCCGCCCTGGCCGGCGCCCTCGCCGGCGCCGGCGCCGGCGAGGTGGGGCCGGCGGCCGCGTTCCTCGCCGGCCGGCTGCGCCAGGGCCGGGTCGGGGTGGGATGGGCGTCGATCGCCTCCGTCACCACCGAGC
>Ga0247719_1000062_pt1 | contig 72431 bp, 79 predicted proteins | sample 41E_DmetaG_FD_189046 | JGI IMG/M metagenome (GOLD analysis project Ga0247719, IMG submission 189046) | Soil microbial communities from hillslope of Landscape Evolution Observatory, University of Arizona, Oracle, AZ, United States - 4-1-E_D | ecosystem: Engineered > Artificial ecosystem >...
GGGAGGGTCTTCCCGAGACGGAGGGAGGGTCTTCCCGAGACGGAGGGAGGGTCTTCCCGAGACGGAGGGAGGGTCTTCCCGAGACGGAGGGAGGGTCGACCGCCGCGCAGAGAACGGTAAAGCGGCCCGTCTCCACCCGAAACCCCGCAATTTCCAACAGTCTCCAATCGAAATCAAGGGGAGGGGGTACCCGAGGGCCGACGGGTCAACGCGTACCTTCAGCGATCCCTGGACAATGCCCTTAGGCCCTCACCGCCCGGTAGGCAGCCTTATGGTCCGCGGGCTCGAGGCGCAACGCCCCGCCTTCCACAGAAACGAAGGTGACGGGGGGCGCGCATACGCCGCCCGCGGAAGGGACGCGGGTGGGCAGGTGACGATTGCCGGCTGAGATGCAGAGGGAGGCTGCGTCGAGCGAGGATCCCCAGACGAAGAACTGGGAGCGCTTCCTCAAGACCTACTGCAAGGCCCGCGTGAACGAAGCGGCGCAGGCCTACCCGGCCAAGCGGTCCGTCGTCGTCTCGTTCTGGGACCTCGAGCGTCACGACCCGCAGCTTGCCGACTGGACGCTTCTCAGCCCCACGCAGAGCCTGCGCGCCGGGGAGGAGGCCCTGAAGAGCATCGACATGCCGGTCGACCCCCGCCCGAAGCTCCACCTGCGGCTCGAGAATCTCCCCGAATCGGCCCGCGTCGAGGTCCGCGACCTCCGCGGGGACCACATGGGGAAGATCATCGCCGTGAAGGGCCTCGTGAAGAAGGTCACCGAGGTGCGCCCGAAGATCCAGGACGCCCTCTACCAGTGCAAGGTCTGCGGATCGCTCATCCGCGAGTCGCAGGACGAGCACCTCGTCCTCAAGGAGCCGGTCGAGTGCTACGAGGACCAGGGCGGCTGCGGCCGCAGCGGCTCGTTCCGCCTCGTCCTCGACGAGGCGCGCGGCCAGCGCTCGTCGTTCATCGACACGCAGAAGATCGAGATCCAGGAAAGTCCCGAGAACATGCGCGGCGGCGAGCAGCCCCAGCGCCTCGTCATCTACGCGGAGGACGACCTCTGCGGCCTCGTCGCGCCCGGCGACCGCGTGACCGTGAACGGGATCCTCCGGTCCTCGGTCCGCAAGCAGGGCAACACGAAGAGCACGATCCTCGACATCCACCTCGAGTCCGTCTATCTCGAGATGGATCAGGAGGAGTACGACGAGGTCGAGATCACGCCGGAGGAAGAGGAGGAGATCCGCCGCGCAAGCCGCGATCCGGAGCTCTACCTGAAGATGCGCGCCTCGATCGCGCCCGAGATCTACGGCATGGAGGCCGAAAAGGAGGCCCTCCTCCTGCAGCTTTTCGGCGGCCTCGCGAAACGCCTCCCGAACGGCGGGCGTCTCAGGGGCGACATCCACATCCTGTTCGTGGGAGACCCGGGCGTCGCGAAGTCGCAGCTCATCCGCGAGATGTCGCGCCTCGCGCCGCGCGGCATCTATACCTCGGGCAAGTCCTCGTCAGCCGCCGGCCTCACCGCGGCGGCCGTCAAGGACGACTTCGGCGAAGGCCGCTGGACGCTCGAAGCGGGCGCGCTCGTGCTCGCGGACAAGGGTATCGCCTGCATCGACGAGATCGACAAGATGGACAAGAACGACCAATCGTCCATGCACGAGGCGATGGAGCAGCAGACGATCTCGATCGCGAAGGCCGGCATCTCCGCGACGCTCCAGTCCCGCTGCGCGATCCTCGGCGCCGCGAACCCGAAGCTCGGCCGCTTCGATCCGTTCCAGCCCATCACGGACCAGATCAACTTCCCGCCCGCGCTCCTGTCCCGCTTCGACTGCATCTTCGTCCTCACAGACAAGCCCGAGGCGGCGCGGGACGCGATGCTCGCGAGCCACATCCTCGAAGTCCATCGCGGCGGCGCGATGAACGAGAGCATCCGCAACCGCTCGGACTCGCCGTTCACGGTGGAGGACGTGCAACGCGCGCTCCGCAAGGTCGACCCCGCGATCGACTCGAAGTTCCTTCGCAAATACGTCGCCTTCGCGAAACGTTCCTGCTTCCCGGTCATCACGCAGGAGGCGAAGGAGAAGATCCGCGACTACTACGTCGGCCTGAGGCGGCAGGCGCAGGGCGAGAATGGCGGGCCCATTCCGCTCACGGCCCGACAGCTCGAAGCCTTCGTCCGCTTGTCCGAAGCCTCCGCGAAAGTCCGGCTCTCGGACGAGGCGAACGGCGAGGACGCGGACCGCGCGATCCGGATCGTCGAGTACTACCTCCGGAGGATCGCGGGCGGCGAGGGCGGTCTTTTGGACATCGACCTCGTGTCGAGCGGCGTGAGCCATAGCCAGCGCCAGGTGATCCCGATCATCGAGGAGACGATCCGCCGCCTCTCCGCCGGCACCGAGTTCGGCGCTCCGTTCGACGAGGTCCTCCGCGAGTGCGAGTCCCAGGGCGTGCCTCCGGACAAGACGCGCGACATCCTGAAGCGTCTCAAGCAGAACGGCACCATCTTCGAGCCCCGCTCGGAGCATTTCCGCCTCGCTTCGCGCTAGGAAGCCTTTATGGCGGAAATCGGCCTCCGAGGCCCCGTGGCCGCGCCGCGCTTCCGCATGAAGGTCCATCGCACCGGGCGGGAGGTCCTCGTCGCCGCGTCCGACGAGGAGCTCGTCGGCCGCGAGTTCCGCGAGGGAGACCTCAAGCTCCACGTCCACGAGAGCTTCTACGGGTCCGAGGGGACCGACGAGGGAACCCTCGTCAACCATCTGCGCGCGTGCACCATCGCGAACCTCGTCGGCGTGAACGTCATCACGGTCGCCGTCCGCCACGGTTTCATCGACCCCGACCACATCATCGAGATCGGCGGCATCCCGCACGCCCAGCTCGCGACGCTTTGAGGTCCGAACCATGAGCGACGCCCCGCGCCGGTCCACGATCCCCTGCGTCGCCTGCGGCCAGGCCGTCTCCGAGGACCTCGTGGACGGCCTCTGCCGGGCCTGCTTCGTCCTGAAGAACAGATTCTCCGCGATGCCCCAGAATGTCGACCTCGAGGTGTGCGTCCACTGCGGCGCGCGCAAGCGTGGCGAGATCTGGGTCGACGATACCTTGCCGTACGAGGCGACCATCGAGGCCGCCGTCGAGGAGGCCGTGAGCGTCGACCGGCGCGTGAAGGCCGCCGCCGTGGACGTCGAGCTCAAAGGCGAGGACCAGCGCAACTTCCTCGCGACGGTGAAGGTCGCGGGGTCGGCGGAAGGCATCGCCTTCGAGGAGATCCACACGCCGAGGGCGCGGGTGAAGAACGCGACGTGCCTGCGGTGCAGCCGCATCCAGGGCGGCTACTACGAAGCCGTCATCCAGCTCCGCGCGGAGGACCGCGACATCGACGACGAGGAGCTCGCGCGCGCACGCGCCGTCGCGTCCCGCGCGATCGAGCGCATCGTCGGGGACGGGGATCGCAACGCGTTCGTCCTCAAGGACGAGTTCCATCACGGCGGCCTCGACGTCTACGTGGGAACCATCAACGCCGCCCGCATCCTCGCGAAGGCGCTTTCGAACGAGATGGGCGGGCGCCAGCGCGAAAGCGCGAAGCTCGTCGGCCAGAAGGACGGCCGCGACATCTTCCGCCTCACCTTCCTCGTCAAGATCCCGAGCTACCGCGTCGGGGACTTCGTGCTCGTGGCCGAAAGGCCGCACCTCGTGACCGCGATCCAACAGAAGCGCGTGTCTCTCGGAGACCCCGTGACAGGCGCGATCCATTCGCGCGAGCGCGACGACCTCGAGCGCGTCACCGTCCTCGCGCGGCGGGAGGCGCGGGAGGCGGTCGTCGTCTCCGCGACCGGTTCCGAGCTGCAGCTTCTCGACCCGTGGACGTACGCGACCGTTTCCGTGCTCCGCCCGTCCTTCTTCGCGGGCGAGACGCCCGCGACCGTGCATGTCGCGCGGCACGAAGGCGAGCTGTTCGTCTTCCCGCCGCGCGCGAGCTAGTCCTCGGCCGCGAGATCTTTGACGATGCCCGCAAGCCTCGACGCGACGTGCTCGTTGATGGCGCGCCCGAGCTCCGCCGTCGCGCGCGACGGGTCGCCCCCGATGACGCCGGACGGGATGCGACCGCGGGTGTCGATCTCCACGCGGAACTCGGGAAACTTCGCGGGCGACGGGCCCGGCCGAGACGCGCGCACCGCGTCCGGCGCGATCGCGAGCACGCGCGACGTCTCGGCGGTCCCGGCGTGGCCGTCGTCCGCCGGCGCGGCGTTCGCGAGGGCCGTCCTTCGGAGCTCCGGCACGAGATCCCAATCGGAAAGGACGGCGATCTTCATGTTCCGGCCCTCCTCGAGGACCTCCTCGGCCGCGACCTTGAGCGCGCGCATGTGACCGCCGCCCGCGTGGCCCGACACGATCACGACCCGCCGGAGGGCGTTCCGATCGCATTCGCGGAGCACGTCGCGGGCGACCGCGCGCACGGTGTCGAAGGAGAGCGAGATCGTGCCCGGGAAGGGGCGCGTCGTCACGGCGTTTCCATATCGCAGGGGCGGGAGGACGAGGGCTCCGGTCCGCCGCGCGACCTCCGCGCACGTCCACTCGGCCTGGAGCGAATCCGTCGAAAGCGGAAGGTGCGGACCGTGCTCCTCCACGATGCCGATGGGCCAAAGGACGACCGTGCGGGGCGTGACCCGAGCCTCGAACTCGGGGAACGTGAGGCTGTCGAGTTCCACGGCCAGCGGAACACCGCCCGGTGACTTGAAACCGCCGCGCGGGAAACCTTGATGCCGCGCGATCGGATTGATGCGACGTGGACCGCACGGACCTCACGATCGCGCTTGCGGGCGCCGGAATCCTCACGATCGCGATCGCCGGGAGCGCGCTCACCGGGGCGACCCAAACCGCCGAAGGCCTCTTCCTCGTCGGTTTCGAGAGCCGCGATTCCCTGTTTTCCGAGCAAGCAACGGCGATCATGGCCTCGGGCGAGACGACCTTCGACGTGAGGCTCGACATTCCGAACACCACCTCGTTGACCTTCGTCGTGAGGGTCTCCGCGTTCTCGCCCCACGTCGCGACCGACGACATCCTCGTCACGGTCAAGGCGCCGAACGGGACGGAGATGACCGCCACCGCGAAACCGACGGCCCCCGTGCTCACCGGAACGCCCGTGGTGGCGACGCTCGCGATCGAAGTTCCCCTCGGGGTGGTCCCAGCCGACGGCGAGCGCCGCGCGACCGACGCGGACGCCGCCCTGCGCGACGCCGATACCGGGAACGCGACCGCGGGGCACGGGACGTGGCTCGTCGCGGTGCGAGTCACGCACGGCGGCCCGGACCCGACCGCGCGGCACCCGGTCGCGCTCGAGTCGACGGCGACGTCCTACGTCGGCCGCGCGACGCCCTCGGCCGCGGGCGCGAAGTGATCACGATTCCGCGTCTTCGTCGACGTCGCGCCGCCTCGATCGGGGAAGCGAGTGCTCCGGTCCCTTCTTCCGGACATCCTTCGCCTCCCGCTTGAGCGGGTTCGCCGGCGCCTGCGGCGCGCGGCGGCGGGCCGTTCCCGCCGCGTTTCCTCCCCGGCGGACCGGCTTCGGCGGCGCCGCCGCGCGCATCGGGGGCGCGTTGTCGTCCGCGGGAAGGCGATACGGGAGAAGCCTCACGCGCGCTTCCCGCTCGGCCGCGACGATGCGGGCCCCGTCGTTCTCGCCCACCAGGGTAAAGACGCGGCCGGCGCGGCCCGCGCGCGCGGTGCGGCCGGCGCGATGGACGTAGGCGTCGGCCTCCTCGGGCGCGTCGAAGTTCACGACGTGCGTGATGCCCGGAATGTCGAGACCGCGGGCCGCGACGTCCGTCGCGACGACGAGGGCGTGGGCCCCCGAGGCGAAGCCCGCGACGACGCGGTCCCGCGCCGCCTGGTCGAGATCGCCCGCGAACGAGACCGCGGCGATCCCGCTTTCGCGCAGTCGCCTCGCGACGTCGTGCGCGCCTTCTCGGGTGCGGGCGAAGACGAGCGCCCGCTCCGGCCGCTCGGCCGCGAGGAGGGCGAGGAGGGCCTGATGTTTGTGGACGGAGGAGACGTCGATGCGGTGGTGCGTCGCGCTTTCGGGCGTCGCGGCGCCGACCCCGACCTCGCGCGGGTGCGACATGTACTTGCGCGCAAGGTCGGTCACCTTCTTCGGCATCGTGGCGGTGAAGAGCGCGGTCTGCCGCTCGCCGGGAATGAAACGGAGGATACGCTCGACGTCCGGCAGGAAGCCGAGGTCGAGCATCCGATCGGCTTCGTCGAGAACGAGGAAACGGACGCTCTCGAGGAGCCTCGGCCGCTTTTCGAGAAGATCGAGGAGGCGACCCGTCGTGGCGACAGCGCACGTCGTTGCGGGATCCGTGAGCGCCGCGAGCTGGTCTTCGTGCGGCACGCCGCCGTAGGCGGCGACGGCGCGAAACGGCGAACCGCGCCCGAGCGCGTTGAGGTCGCGAGCGATCTGCACGACGAGCTCCCTTGTGGGCGCGAGGACGAGGGCCTTGAGACCGCCATCCGCAACCGCGTCGGTCAGGAAAAGGCCGAAGGCCCCCGTCTTCCCGGACCCCGTTTCGGCGCGCCCGATGACGTCGCGGCCGGCGGCGAGCTGGGGGAGGACGGCCGCCTGGATCGGCGTGGGCTCGCGCCAACCGAGCGCGTGGGCGGCCTCGCGGGCCCGTTCCGTGATCGGCAGGTCGTCGAAGTCGCTCACGGGGAGGCCGACGGCGCATCCGCTCATGAAGCTTCGGTTGCCGACGCCTTCATGCGTCGCGGGGGCGCAAGCGGTGACCATGCTCGCGCGCGAGATCATGTCCCACCCCGTGCTCACGGCCCCCGAGGACGCGACGCTCAGGGACGTCGCGAACCTCATGCGCGACCGCCGCATCGGGGGGGTTCCCATCGTAGGCCGCGACGAGCGCATCGTCGGGATCATCACGGTGAGCGATTTCGCCGCGAAGCAGCACGGAATCCCGTTTTCGCTCGTCCACGCGCCGAAAGTGCTCGGCGAATGGCTCGGACGCGAAGGCCTCGAGGCCATCTACGAGCGCGCCGGCTCGAAGCTCGCGCGCGACATCATGACGACGCCCGTCGTCTGCGGGAACGAAGGGGACACGCTCGAGAGGATCGTGGAGCTCATGCTCGAACATGACGTGACGAGGATCCCCGTCGTGCGCGACGAGGTGCCTGTCGGCATCGTCGCCCGTCACGATCTCCTTTCGCTCCTCTCCTTGCGCCTCGCGGGAAGGACCGAGCCGACCGCGAGACCCTGAGTCCGAAGGGCGTATTCGGATCCAGGGAAGGATCCGTGATAGGTCAGCCATAAGACCTTATGATGAAGTCGTAAAAGCTGGACGTAGATGAATTCCATGAGACTGTTGCACCGGCTCCTGCTCGCGGGAGTCGTCATGGGCATGCTCGTGCCCGCGGTTGCCGCCCAGGTGAGCGACAACCGCGATTTCGAGCGCGAGCGGGACCGTATTATGCGGGACCTCGAGGACGACTTCTTCGAGGGGAGCGACGAGCGGGACCTGGAACGACTTTTCGACAATGACGACGTCCTGAGGGAGCTTTCGAGCTTCCCCGGCGATTTCGACGAGGAACGCGTGCTGCGCCGCAGCTACGATCAATCGGTCGATCTCGACCGCAACACGGTCCTCACGGCGCTTGCGCTCGGGGACCGCATCGACCTCGACGAGATCCTTGACATCGACATCGTGACCGACAGGGATGCGACGCTTCGCCGCACCATCGATCTCGACCGCGACGACGCGCTTCTTGCGCGCGCGCTCGACGTCGACCTCGATCGCGACCTCTTCGAGGACGGCACGGACATCGACATCGACTTCCGCGACCGTCGCGATCTCGGCCGGTCGATCGACCTCGACTTCGACGACGTCATCCTCGCAAGGGCCCTCGACAGCTCCATCGACCTCGAGGACATCGCCGACATCGATTTCGATGAAGACCGGGACCGGACGCTTCGCGCACGAAGCGGCTTCGACCGCGACGACCTCTTCTCGATCCTTCTCCTCACGGAGTGATCGAGCACCCGGGCGGCTGCGGCCGCCCGCGAATTGCTTTCGTCATGGATTATTGCGGCGTACCCGTGGGATGAACGCCCGCGGCCTCCGCGACCTCGAGGCCGATGGCGGCCCAGTCGAGTTGCCCTCGGCCGTGCGCCACTGCGTCTTCGAAGCGATGACGGAGGAGGTTCGCAAGCGGCATCGGCGCGGCGGCGGCTTCGGCCGATTCGAGGACGAGCTTCACATCCTTGAGCCCGAGGCGCGTCGCGAATCCCCCTTCGCCGTAAGCGTGGTCGGCGATCATCCGGCCGTAGGCGCTGAGCACGGGCGAGGCGAAGATCGTCCGTCCCAGAAGGTCGGCCGCCTCTTCGCGCGGCACGCCTTCCTTCTCCGCGAGCGTGAACGCCTCGGCCATGGCCTCGAGGCTCGTCGCGAGGAGGAAGTTTGCCGCGAGCTTCAACACGTTCGCGGCCCCCGGCTCGTCGCCGACATCGTACACCTCGCGCGCGTACGGGGCGAGCAGATCCCGGGCCCGGGCGCGCCCGAGGGTTTCGCCCGAGACGAGGAACCACACCCGGCGCGCCGCGACCGCGTCCGGACGACCGAGCACGGGCGCCGCCACGTAGCCGACGCCGGCGGACCGGTGCTCGATTGCGAGTCGCCGCGCGGTCTCCGGGGCGATCGTGCTGGCGACGACATGGACCCCGCCCGGTCCGAGGCCCGCGATGACGCCCCCGGGCCCCCGGCTCACGGTCTCGACCGCGGCGTCGTCCGGGACGAACGTCACCACCATCCCGCCCGGAGAGGCCGCTTCGCGGGGCGAAGCCGCGAGGCGCGCGCCGAGACCCTCGAGACCTCGCGCCTTCGCCGGCGTGCGCGTGTGGACGACGACCTCGTGCCCCTGCGAAAGCAGATTTTCGGCAAAGGGCGTGCCCATGCGGCCGGCCCCGATGACGCCGACCTTCATTCAGCGCCGCTCCAGGGCCTCGATGAGCGCGGAGGCGACCTCGGCGCTTGATTGCGGATTCTGGCCGGTGATGAGACCGCCGTCCTTCACGACGTGGGAGGACCAGGGGGGACGCGTTTCCACCTGAGCGCCGAGCTCGCGAAGACGCGACTCGAGCAGGAACGGGACCTTGCCCTCGAGCTCGGATTCGCGCTCCTCCTCGTTCGTGAACCCCGCGACGCGCCGACCCGCGACGAGGGGGCGGCCGTCCGGGCGAACGGCCGCGACGAGCGCCGCGGGACCGTGGCACACGGCCGCGATCGGCTTGTCCTGGGCCGCGAAAAGGGACGCGACGTCCCCGACGGCGCGGTTCGCGAAGTCCACCATCGTCCCGTGGCCGCCCGGGAAGTAGACGGCATCGAATGCCGCCGCGTCCACCTCGGCGAGGGGAAGCGTGGTTTCGAGCGCGGCGCGCGCCTCGGCGTCGGCCGGATGGGATTTTTCTTCGCTTGCGGGGTCGATGGGGACCGCTCCGCCCTCGACGCTTGCGGCGACCACTTCGTGCCCGGCCCGCCGGAGTGCGGCGTAGGGGATCGCGAACTCCTCGAGCCAAAGGCCGGTCGGATGGGAGGCGTCGAGTCGGTCCGCGCTCGTGACGACGACGAGCACGCGCTTGCGCTCGGACATGCCGAGGGGTCGGGGCGGGTCGCCCTTGAGCGTTCTGGTGGTCTCGACGGTCCGGGGACCCCAACCTTGAAGGCCCACGTTTCCATCCGTGCCGCATGTCCCCGATCCTCGACGATCTCCTCGAAGGAAACGCGCGCTTCGTCGCGAACGGATGGGACCCGAAGGACCGCGAGCTCCCGTCGCCTCCCGCGAAAGGGCTCGCGATCGTCGCCTGCATGGACACGCGGTACAACGTCGAGCGCGTTCTCGGCCTCGAACATGGTGACGCGAAGGTGATCCGGAACGCGGGCAACCATGTGGACGACGGGACGCTCCGCAGCCTCATCGTGGCGGTGCACCTGCTCGGGGTCACCGAAATCGTGATCATGGGCCACACGAAGTGCGGCATGACCACGGTCGGGCGCGGCGAGTTCCGCATCGCGAAGAGCATCGCCTCGCGCTCGGCGGTTCCGCTCCACGAGGTCATGCGGCCCGATTTCCAGCGGTGGCTTGGCGGCATCCCCGACGTCGAGGACCATGTGCGCGAATCCGTCTCTCGGCTGAGGGCGCACCCGTTCATGCCCAAGGACATCCGCGTCCACGGGCTCATCTACGACAACGACACGGGTCGCGTCAAGCCCCTTCACTGAGGCGCGCGAGCCGCGCCGACCCCGTGCATGCGAGACGGGGACCCGATCGTGAAGCGCACCGTCGCGCCCGCGCCAGGGCGACCTTCGATCCACACCCGGCCTCCTTGACGCTCGACGAGCCGGCGAACGGTCGAAAGGCCGAGCCCCGACCCTTCGACGTGGCGCGCGTTCGCGAGCCGCCTGAAGGGTTCGAACAGCGCGGGGGCTTCGGAAGGATCGAAACCGACGCCATTGTCGCGGACGACGAAGACGGTTCCGTCCCCGTCACGCTCCGCGAAAACCTCGACGCGCGGATTCCCGACACCCTTCGTGAATTTCCAGGCGTTCCCGAGAAGGTTGCGCAGGACGACGCGCAGAACGCGACCGTCGGCCTCGGCAACGAGGCCCTCCTCGATCGACACGTCAACATCATGGTCGGGCATCCACTCGCGAAGATCCGACGCGACCTCCCGAGCGACTTGGGAGACGTCGACCTGGGCGAGTGAGACGGGCGACGAAACCGATCTCGAGAGCGCGAGAAGGTCGTTCACGAGCGTCACGAGTCGTCGGCTCTCCTTCCGCGCGCGGCCGACGAGCGCGGCGCCCTCCTCACCGAGCGCGTTACCGTGATCCTCCTCGAGCACCTCGAGGAGCTGAGCGACGCCGCGCAGCGGCGCGCGGATGTCGTGCGAAACGGCCGCGGCGAACGCTTCGAGGCTCCGATTCACCTCAAGGAGGTCCCGCGTGCGCGTCCGCACGAGGCCTTCGAGGGCGAGGGCCTCGCTCCGGCGCTCCATCTCGGATTCGCGGCCGGAGACGATCCGATCGAGCAGCCGATCGAGCGACCGCCGGGCGTCCGCCGTTCCAAGATACTCCTCCGCCGGGATGTAGAACGGGTTGTCGCAAAGGAGGCCTCGGTGAAGGACCTTGGGATGGGTACGCAGGACGCCGAGGAGAAGCTCGGCGGGAAACCGGTTGAGGTTGTACTGGCAGATGGCCGACGCATTGTATCTTGCGAAGAACCCGTTCAGCTTCGCCTCGTACTCGAGGACGCGCTCGGTTCCGGGCTCGCTGCCGAGCGCCCACGTCATCTCGCCCGTCACGCGAAGCGCGGCGAAGCCGCGGTCCCGGGCCTCGAGCGCGGCCTCGGCGAGATAACCCAGCATCCGGTCGGGATCGAATCCGCCGTCGCGGATGTAAGCGTCCGTCTTCGACGCCATGACGAGGCTCCCGGACCGCTCCGCCGCCGCGACGTCGATGCCCGCCCGGACGAGCGCCGCGTCGATTTCCGAGACAGTGCGGTCGTCCGCGACGTAGATGCAGCGCTCGCCTTTTTCCAACCCGTCCTTCACGTACGGGACGACGGCCGCGAGCTGGTCCTCCGTCGAAGCGTAGACGAGGCAGAGGTGGTCGTGCGGAGCCACCGCGAGTTCCATCTCCGCCTCGGCTCCGCGCCGCGGTCCGGGATCGCCGCGGGCGCGACGCAACCGGTTCAAGGCCTCCGTGGCGAGCACGTTCGCAAGATAGGCGTCGCGCTCGCGCGAAGCCGCCGCGAGGGCGGCGACGACGTCGTCGTCGTGGAGCGACCTCACCTCCCAGTCCGGATGGTCGGAGCCTTTGAGGCGTTCGAGGTGGTGGCCGTACCTGGAATCCCCCATCGATATCCCGCGTCCGATGGCAACCTCATGATGCATATAGCCTGCAAGGAGCCGGGGGGGTCATGCGGGCACGTCAGGCAGGGAGGCTATTTATTCCCCCGTCGTTCTCGCGGAATCGGCCCGATCGCCGGGCCGAGGCCCGCCCATGTCAACGCCGCGTCCGGCTTCCGATGCCCGCCTCACGCTCGCCTTCCGCAACGTCGCGCGCTATGTGCGCGATCCGGCCGCGAACCTGCCGCTCTACGAGGCGCTCGGGTTCGGGCTGGTGCGCGACGCGGGCGACATGCTCGTGCTTCGCCATCACGACGGCGTCGGCCTCGTCCTCCACCGCTGGGACGAGCGCCCGACGACCCTTCTCGACACCGCGCTCGGATTTACGATCGCGGGCGACGAAGACCGGCTGCGCGCGCACCTCGAAGCCGCGGGGTGGCGGCTTCTGCGCGCCCCCCAGCACGGCGACGTGGGCTATTTCCTCATCTACGGCGACCTCGACGGCAATCCCGTGAACCTCGTCGGGAAGCCGCTGCGCGCCGCGCCCGCGCCCGGGACCGTGCGCCTCGTGCTTCGGGACGGCCGGGCCGTTGCCGAGCCGATGGAGCCGTGACGGCCGTGCGCGCGGTCCTCCTCCTCTGCGCCGTCGTCGCGCTCGCGGGTTGTCTCGGAGCGACCCGCATCGAGGAATCCGCGCTGTCGGAGGACGACCATGGGGTCCCGCCCCCGACCGTCCAGAACGACACGGGGCGGGTTGTCGTGCTCGCGCTCTTCACGGACCGCTCCCCGCTGCCGGGCGTCCTCGTGGAGACGGGAAACCTTTCGGCAACGACGGATGCCGAGGGGGTGGCCCGGCTCGCGCTTCCGGCCGGATTCCACACGCTCGTCGCGACCAAAGCGGCTCACCGCGGGGCGCAGGCGGGCATCGACGTCGCGCCGGGGGCTGAAACCACGGTCGAGATGGTCCTCGCCTCCGCCGAGGGCGGCTCGCACGCGCATCGGGCCGGCTTCGGAGCGCACCACGACACGTATCGTTTCGAAGGGCACTTCGATTGCAGCCTCACCGCCGTCGTGCTCACGGGCGATTGCCTCCTTCTCGTCACGAACGCCACCGAGCGAGCGGGAGCCCCAGACCCCGTCTCGGGCGCGACGCGCGAGCGCCACGTCATCGACTTCCCGCTCGACCTCACGTGGTCGCATCTCATCGTCGAGATGACCTGGCGCGCCGACCCCTCCACCCCCGCGACCGGCGAGGGGATGAGCCTCGCCCTCGAGCCGGCCGAGGCGCCGACGCACGGTTACGCCCCGAAGTACGCGCGGGCCGCGGGCGGCTCGCCCCTCAGGATCGACCTCTTTCCGGGAGAAGCCCACGCCTCGGCGACGGCCGACGACAAGCCCAATCCTCTCGGAGGAGAGGTCATCCGCGCGCGCGCCTTCGTGCTCGGCGCGGGCCACAACGCGGGCGGACAGGGGTACCTGGGCGTATCGGCCGCGCGCGATCACGCCTTCGAACTCGTCGTGACCGTGTTCTACGGGGAGCGCGCGCCCGAGGGCTATTCAGGTCTTGCCTGATCCTTGGCTCCACCGCCGGGACCCTTGGTCCTCGCCCCGTGATCACGCGAGGGCTCGGCCTGCGAACACGACCGCCGCGGCGATCGGGAAGCCGGCCGCGAACAGGTAGATGGGATCGCCGCTTTCCATGAAAAAATAGAGAAGCGCGACCGTGAGCGCGAGGTCGAGGACCCCGAGCGACCACAGGAGCGCGCGTTTCACGGCGCGGGGAGCCTCCAACCCCGCGAAAGACCTTGCGGTCCCGCCGCGCCCGCGACCCGGGTGAACGCATCCCCGAAGGTTGAAGCGGCGCGGCCGCGCTCGATCCGCCGACGCCGATGCAAGCCTACCTCTGCCGCCGCTACGGCGGCGTCGACGCGATCGACCTCGCCGAGGTCCCCGACCCCGTCCCGGCGGAACACGAGGTGCTCGTGCGGATCCACGCCACCACCGTGACGGCGGGCGACTGGCGCGTGCGCACGCTCGAGGTTCCGCAGGGCCTCGGCCTCGTCGCGCGCCTCGCGATCGGATTCAGCAGGCCCAGGCAGCCGATCCTCGGCACCGAGCTTGCGGGGATCGTCGAAGCGGTGGGCGCCCACGTGACCCGCTTCCGACCCGGCGACGCCGTCTTCGCCTTCCCGGGCGAGGCGATGGGCGCGCACGCGGAGCTTCGCGCGATCGCGGAGGACGGCCCCATCGCGCCGAAGCCCGCGAACCTCTCGATGGAGGACGCCGCGGCCCTCCCCTTCGGCGGGGCGACGGCCCTGGACTTCCTGCGCAAGGTCGAGCTCCGGCCGCGCGAGCGCATCCTCGTCGTCGGCGCCTCGGGCAACGTCGGCACCGCGCTCGTGCAGCTCGCGAAGCGCGCGGGCGCCCACATCACGGCCGTCGCGAGCGGCGCGAACGAGGACCTCGTGCGCTCGCTCGGGGCGGACCGATTCGTCGACTACACGAGGGAACCCTACCTCGACGGGCGCGAGACCTACGACGTGATCGCGGACACGGCCGGGGTCGACCATGGCGGCGGCGGGATGGGCGGTGCCCTCCTCCTCGTCGGCGCGGTCGCGCTCGGCGGCTACGCCCTCTGGAACGCCCTCCGGAACCGGAAGGACAGCGAACTGGAACCCCTCTGACGGGAGGTGAAACACACGGAAGATTGCGACAAGAACGGAGCGACCGCGGCCGGAGGCCCCGCGGGCATCTGGCGCAAGCGATCCGTCCAAGCGACGGGCAACGTCACACTGCTTGGCGCGGGGACCACGCTCCTCGGCATGGGCGTCACAGCCTACATGGGCAGCGGCGCGCACGCGCTGGAGATGACCCTGCTCGGACTCATGGCGCTCGGGCTCTACGAGCTGCTGCCGTGAATGGCAGGCACGCGCGCATTCTGGCGAGAGAGGCGTCCCTCGCCACGCCGAACGGGTGCACCGAATGGGCGCCTTGCGGTCCCAACAGCGCGGAGGAGGTTCACAAGGCCCGGCCCTCCGCCGGGCTACCAGCAGCCTCCCATGCCGTTGTTGGGATTCCCGTACATTGTGTTCGAGTCCGCGCCTTCGCCAGCGACGACGAGCCGGACCTTGTACTCGTAGGTGGTTCCGCAAGTCAGGCCATTGTCGTCGTGACTAGTCGTGTTCTGGTCCGTAATCGTCTGAACTAACCCCCATGCCCCGCCACTTGTGCGGCGGTAAACCTCGTACTTCTCGAACCCCTGGCCACTATACTTCGACCATCCGAGGCTGAGGCATGTCTTCTGGTTCGTCTGGCAGTACACGACAGAGTTGAGCGTCGTGGACGGTGCGGCGCACGAGCCGTAGCCGTTGTTCGGGATGCCGCTCATGGTGTTCGAGTCGGCGGACTCGCCCGCGCTGTAGAGGCGCACCTTATACTCGTAGGTCGTGCCACACGTGAGGCTGCTGTCGCTGTGAGAGGTTGTCCCTGCCGCCGTGATCGTTTGCGCGAGGCTCCAGTCTCCGCCGGAGGCACGCCGGTAAACCTCGTACTTCTCGAAGCCGCCGCCAGTGTATTGTGACCACCCGACGCGGAGGCACGTCTTGGGAGAGGTATCGCAGAGGACAACGCTCGTGACCGCGACCGCGGACGCGGTGCATCCGCCAAATCCGTTGTTCGGATTGCCGCTCAGGCTGTTGCTGTCACCGCGCTTCCCGTTGACGTAGAGCGAAACGCGATAGTCGTAGGTCGTGCCACAGGTGAGGCCGCTGTCGTCGTGGGTCGTAGTTCCTACGCTCGTGATGGTCTGGACCAGGGCCCACGACCCACCCCCGGTCCGCCGGTAAATCTCATACTTCTGGAAACCCGACCCAGAGTATTGCGACCACCCGACTTTCAGGCAGGTCTTCTGGTTCGACGCACAGAAAACGACGGACGACAGCACTACAACCGGAGCGCCTTCGACGTAGAGGCTGTTGGAGGCCGCGCTACCCTTGCTGTTGAAGGCCCAAACGGTGTAGTACCCCTTGGCGTCGTCTGGGAGGGTGTACGTGCGCGCCGCCTTGTCAGTGATGGTTGCCACGACGGTTCCAGCACCAGGGCTCGTCATGGGGCTGTTCGAGTTTCGTACCTCGTATCGCGTGAAACCCTCACCGATGGTTGGTGTCCACTTGAGTCGCCCCTCGGCCTGGTAGAGAATCATTGGCGTGGGCTGCCCATCGAGCGGGTTCCATGGCTCCACCTTCAGGGGCCAGAGGTAGCCGCCGGTGGCAGTGAAGAACCGGTTGTAGGAAGCATTACTGGCGGCGGCGATGATGGCCTCCGACCAAGGGTCTTTTCCGCGAGCGTCAGAAAGGCCCGTTTCGAGAGCCGCCCTCATCGCCCGGTCGGAGACGAGGATGCCGTCGATTTTGACGGGCACGGGCACCGGGGCAGGGCTAGGGGCCATGGCGGTGAACGTCGCGTAGATGCGCGGTTCAATTCCCTCCGCGGCGAAGTCGAACATAACTCCGGGAAGAAGGCCTGCCGAAGCGGTCCACGCGGTCTGTTCGGGTGGTAGTATCCAGCCCTTCACTTCGATGTGGCGCACGAGGCTATTCTGTGGGAAGGTCAGACCCGGTAGCTCCTTTGCCATGTGGCTGCTGCCGGGTGGAACCCACTCCAATCCAGTCACAACGAAGATAGCATTGGCCTGGGTCCGGGATGCCTGGAGTTCTCCCATCCCGCTGAGGAAGTTGCTCTCCCCGATGTTCGCCAAGGGGCTGCTCGGGGTCCGGCTCAAGAGTTGAAGGACCCCGGTCTTGCCGGTCCACTGGTCAGCGAGCGATTTCAGATCGAGTGCCGCATCTGTGGCGGGCGCCCCCAATTTGGCTGTGTTCACGAGGAAGCCCCGGACCTTGACCTCATGGCCGGTGGTCGTGTACGGGTACTGCGCGAGCGTGAGGAGATCGCGGCTGGTCGGGTCTGGCATGAAGCGGACGAGCGCGAGATTGTACGTGTCCACGCGGCTCTCGCTGTAGGTGTGTGTCCCCAGATCGTACACGCCGACATCGAACGGGAGGTTGGCAACCTTCGTCGCGAGTTCCGAACTGCCACCGCTCGTAGCCGCGCCGACTGCCTTGACCACGGTCTTCATGGTGGTACCGGAGGCGAATCCTTGAGTGGAAAGGTGGCGAGCATAGGCATCGCCGAGCACGCTTTGCGGGCTGGAGGCTATCGTGTTCAGAGGAACGCTCTCCGCCTCAGCCGTCGTGAAGGTATCAGCCACGAGGAGATTGATCGAGGGTGCACTCGACGCGGCGATCCCGAGAAACTTCACGAGGTCGTAGTTGGTTCCCTTGACTGTGAGGAAGTGGACTTCATCGCTCGCGCCCTCGAAGCCCTTCAGAACGATGAAAGACGTGTGTTTGTTGAGAATCTCGTCGGGCTGGGCCAGTTTCAGGACGAACGCTTCATCCATGAGCACGCCGACCGAGTAGGTGGACGTGGGAAACTTCTCGGCCAGCTTGGACGTGATTTCGCTGTGCTGTTGCGGGAAGAGTTGTTGGAGCGACACTCCGAATGTCTGAACGACAGCGAAGCCCGTTCGCTCAACCGGAGTGCCAACCGGACCACTCGTACCGGCGCTTGGAGTACCGGAACCCGCACCTGAGGGATCGGAGCCCGTCGTGCCGGGGCGCCCGCCGGATGAGCCGTCAGGGTTCTGGTCACTCCCAGGAGAGCCTGCGCCGGAGACCGGCACGGACCCTTTGCCACCCGCGTCGGGTGAGGGAACCGATCCGGGGGAGCCGTCGGAAGGATTCGTGCCAGGCGTGCTGGGCGAAATGACGCCGTCGGACCCATCACCAGCGGGGAGCGCATCCCCCGTCGCGCCTGGCGCGTCGGGCGTGGCGCAGCCGGCCACAAGCATCGCGAGAACAGTCAAGAGGGCAAGTGGGGCTCGACCCCAGTGGCGCGAACGGTGAGTGGACTGCAAACTGAAGTCGCCTCCATGACCTCCCTATGAGGTTGGCCCCGCCGAAACCGAACCGGTAAAATATAAACGTATCGTCGTTCGGGGCCTCTCGCGGGTTCCTGCGCTATCTCGCGGAAGTCCCGCTTGGGGTGACCACGCCAAATGGGCTTGCTCTCAGGGATACCTCCACTCGCTCCATCCGGTACACCGACAACCACCGCGCGGCGAGGGCCTTGCCGTACCGCTCCATCGCTAGCTCCAAGCTCGGCAGCATGTACACGGTTCGATTCGGGTGCCCATGTCCGGGGCCGTTCACGAGGTCAGCGACATCGCCCCCAACTCAAGGAGACATCGAAGGGCGACGTTTCCGCGAAGGCGCCGCTCAAGCGCGGGGAAAGGAGCCCACGTTTCAGGACGTGGAATCCCAAGAAACGGGCGCTCGTGCCTGTGGCCGCGTCTCGACTCGAAGTTCGCTGCCGGCGGACGAGGCCGTGCGCAAGATAGCGTGGTCGGGAACTTATTCACCGGCGACTAACTAAGACGGCCGCCATTCTACGCGGCGCGTGGACGCGCTCCCGCGAGCGAATTCCGCCGGAGCACGGGTAGCGGCAGCGCCGCGCGTGGAGGATGAAATAGTGTTCCGGTCGGTTCAGGTGGAGTAGCCATGGCGGCGAACCCGAAGGGTGCTCGCCGGGCGAAGCCCCGGCGCCGCAAGCCGGCGAAGAAGAAGGTGTTCGAGGATCAGGACCAGCCTGCGCACCGCGTGACGCTCCGCCTCGGGGACGACATCCAGCTTCCCGCGGACGTCGCGGTTCGCAAGCTCGCGTGGATCGGGAAGTCCGGCTCGGGGAAGTCGTACGGCGTGGGCCTCCTCCTGGAGCAGATGCGTCGCAACGGCATCCGCTTCATCGTCATCGACCCCGTCGGCACGCACACGGGCGTCGCGCAGCTCGAAGGCGTCGTCTTCCACGAGGTGCAGCGGGGCATGCACGTGGGACGCTTCGTGCGCCACATCCTGGAGAACGACCTCAACATCGTCGTGAACCTCCGCGCGCTCTCCTTCGACGAGCAGCGCCTCTTCATCGCCCTCTTCCTGGAGAACCTGTACCGATGGAACAAGGACTTCGGGCCCCGTCACGTGGTCGTGGAGGAGGTGCAGCAGTTCGCGCCCCAGGGCGGGAAGGCCGAGAGCAAGGAAATGCTGGAAGTCATCAGCACCATGGGCCGCATGGAGGGCATCGGCTTCTCCGTCGTCACGCAGCGTCCCGCCATCGTCTCCAAGACCGTGATCGCGAACACGGACGCGTTCTTCTTCTTCCAGCTCATGCTCCCCCAAGACCTGGGCGCCGTCGAGGAAGTGCTCACCGCGCGCACGTCCCTCCCGCCCGAGGAGGAGAAGAAGATCCAGGAGATCATCGGCTCCATGCCAAGCCTCGGCAAGGGCGAGGTCATCCTCTACTCGCCCGAGTGGTTGCAGACCGCGGAGCGCAAGCGCGTGAACGGGCGCCGCGTCACCCCGCACACGGGCGGCACGCCCGACAATTACGTGCGACCCATGGGCGACGAGCCCGGCCTCGGGGACAACCCCGCATTCCAAGACGGCGCGCCTGGCTCCGCCACGCCAGCGACCCCGGCAGCGGGGGGCGAGGCCGGCGCCGCGGACCCGGCGACGTTCCGTGGCGCGCATCCCCCCAGCGTGAGTGCGCCACCAGGCGCAGGGTCATCACCATTGCCCCGGGCGGAGGTTCCGTCGTCGCTTCCGCCGCTGCCGCCGCCCGTGCGGCGCGTGAGCGCGTACAAGGTGGCCGCGCTCCTCGGCGTGGGCGCGCTCGCGTTTCCCGTCGTCCTCCTTCCGCTCCAGCGCTTGCTTCAGCGCGACGCTGTTGCTCCCGAGTGAAGGCAGAACCGGGCCCCGTTGTCCAGTCCTGGATTCGGTGCGGCTCAAAGACTAAATCCCGTTCGCGTCGATGGTCCGGCAAGCGGCCTTACCGGGGACGCTACGGGAACGGCGAGGGCGCGGAGCGCGCGCCCGAGGCCGGACCGTCCGGGACGGACGCGCCACAAAGGGTGGTCTCGACCGTATGGCAGAACTTCCGCTTCCGAAGATCTCGGAGGAAACGATGCACACGGCGAGGGTCGCGGGCTATCTCGGGCTCGGGGTCCTCGCCTTCGGGCTTGTCCTGGGAACGATGCGCGCCGTCACGAAGGGGCGGTGATCCCGCATGCCGCTCCGCGACTACGTGGACGTGCGCGCCGTCGCGCGCAACCTCACCTCCCCCGCCTACCTCGGCACGATGGCCATCCTCGGCGTCGGCCTGTGGGCTGCCGACCGGTACGCGGCGCCCGGCAGCGCGTGGCGCAACCTCCGGTTCGTCACGCTGGGCGCTCTCGGCGCTGGCGTCGGGTACGGCATCCTCGCGCCCCTCTTCCCGCCCCTCTCGCGCGGCCTTACGGCGGCCGCGGCCACGAGCGCGGCCGCCGCAAGCGCGGTCGCCGCGGCCTCGCAGCCCAGCGCCTCGCCGCCGCCCCCTTCCCGCGCGCAGACGAACAAGCAGTTCGAGCCCGCGCAGGGCGTCGAGAGCTCGGGGGTGTTCGTCGGCCAGTGAGGGCAACCTCACGGGCTTGATGCGCGAAGGAGCGTGAACCACACATGGCAGTCCAGAAGGATTTTCGAACGGGCGTCATCGCCAACCTCGCGGCCGGAGCGAGCTCCGAGGTCGTGAACGAGGCGCTCACCGGGCAAGAGATGCTGACGATCGAGCGCCTCGGGGTCACCCCGCACGCGGACCTCCGCGTCACCCTGGAGGTCGAGAAGACGACAGTGTACAAGGACCTCCCCACGCAGTCGGCGGCCTTCCCGGTCTCCGACGCGAACGCCGAGGTGTTCCTGTGCACGCCCGTCGTGGGCGTCCTCCCCGAGAAGCGGTGGAAGGTCACGATCAAGAACGTCGGGGCCGCGGCCGTCGCGAACGTCCGCTACTACGTCCCCGTCACCAAGTACACGGGCGCGGACCTCCAGAGGGTCCTGTGAGGAGGTGAAGAATCATGGCAGTCCAGAAGGATTTCCGCACCGGAACCGTGAACATCGGCGCGGGCGAGACGAAGACCGTCGTGGACGAGGCGCTCACGGGCCAAGAGATGCTCACGATCGAGCGCCTCGGCTTCACCGACTCGGGCGCAAACGACCTCTTCGCCACGCTCGAAGTCGAGAAGACCACGGTCTACAAGGACGTGCCCAGCGCGGCCGCGCCCTTCCCCGTCGGCGGCAACAACCGCGAGGTCTTCCTCTGCACGCCCGTCGTGGGCGTGCTCCCCGAGAAGCGGTGGAAGCTCAGCATCCGCAACGCGGCCGGCCTCGCGCAGGACGTCACGTACTACGTCCCCGTCACGAAGTACACGGGGGCGGACCTCCAGCGGGTGCTGTGAGGACCTACGAGCCTCGCCGATTCCACGGCCGGCGAGGCCTCGCCCCCGTTCCGCTCCGACACCCTCCATTCTCCTGACGGCTCATGCCTTGGGTGGGGCAGCGCAACTCCAGCGCCCCTCCTCGTAATTCATGTACTCGCAGCGCTGGAAGCCCTCCCCGTAGTTGCACGAGAGGCGAGTCGGGTACGCGCACTTCGGTTCGCCCGCCAACTTCGGGTGTTCGCCGCGAGGCGTCGTCTTGCCGGGCTCCAACAGGTAGTGGAACGAGACGAGGAGCTTCCCATCCTTGAGCTCGCCCACGACTGGAGACCTCAGGTTGCCGTGATTGTCCATGGAGTACCCAGCCGGCACCTCCACCATCGTCCCGTCCGGTCGCTGCTCGGCCTTGCACGTGTAGCACTTGCGCGTGGACGGGTTGAATTGCTTCCTTCCGCACTTGGGGCATGGTGCGTTCGACACGGGCTTCGAATCGTCTTCCGCCTCATTAGGGGCGCGGCCGCACGACGGGCCGTCGCGGCGCGGGGCTACGGGGTCTCGTCCGGCGACTTCCCGTGCGGGTGCTGGCGGCGCCACGCCGCGGCGGGGTGGCGCGCGACCTCCGCGCTGACGCCGACGTCCTCGAACAGGAGGTCGGGCGCGTAGTCCCCCTGCTCCAGCCGTCGCCCGAACTCGTTCTCGCTCGGTTCGAGCGCGAGGATCTCGCGGAGGCGGGGGAGGACGACGTCGTTGAGGTCCTGGGGCGGCGGGCGATGGCCGCGCCTCCGCGCCGCCTACTGGCACTTCGTCCGCAACCTCGCTGAGGCGACCCATGCGGTCGTTCCGGCCGACGCGCACGGCCGCCTCGATCGCCTCCGCACTTGGTGGCGGGCGATCTTGACGGCGGAGGATCGGAGCACGCCTGCCAGCATTGCGCTCGCGCCCGAGGACGTGCTCCAGTGGACAAGCCGTCCCGACGCGTACCGATCTCGGCCACCCGACGAGTTGGCGGGTGCGGCGGTCGCGAGCGAATCGCGCGCGCTCCTCCAGTGGCTCGCCGAGTGCGCCTTCTTCGCGGACGTCGCCGCGGAGATCCAAGTCATCGAGGCGCGGGCCGACCCCGCCACGACCGCTACGCCAGCCATTCAGGAAGCGATCGCCGACGGAGGAGGAACGCCATGAGCCGCACCCTCCTTCGCCACGAGGGCTGCTCCATGGGGCATCGCAACGGCAGCACGTTGGAGAAGTGCGTGCGATACCGCCGTCTCCGCGAGCTCCGCCGCACCGGCGGCCCGCGGGGGGAGTTCACGCCCGACCGCCTCGCGGGGTCGGCGTGGGACCCGGACGCTCGGCGCTACCTCCACGATGGATGCCGCCGACGACACCGGAGCGCTCGTGCGTTCCTCCGCTGCTTCTGGGCTCGCTCGTACCGCGAGCCCGAAGCGCCGGACCGCGTGCGCGACAGCCGGGGGCGGCGCGAGGCCAGCCTCTACGCAGGAGGTGCGGCGGCATGACGTCCGACCCATGTCCGCCGACACCGCACCACGAGGAGGGGGCGTTCAGGCAACGTCCTCACACGCGGCCCCTCGACCTTACTGCGATCCGCGAGGCGATCGGGCGAGCCTTCCTTGCGGCGTTCCTTGCGGAGGTGCCCACGCAGAAGGCGGAAGCGATCCGGTGCCTCGAAGGCGCCACCGCGTTCTACCTTGCCGCCGCGGACGAGGCCGGGGCTGAGTCGCTCGACTCACGTCACCTTCGGTGGAGCTGCGCGTGGGCGGTCTGCATGTGGTGCAACGGCGAGGGCGGCGCGTGTCCTTGCGAGTGCCACGCCAGGACCGCAGCGTCGGAGGGTAACGGATGATCGTGGAGCGCCTCAAGCCCCGGGGCGCGCACAGCCTCCAGTTCGGGATCCCGCCGGTCCTCGCTCGCGCCCACAACCTCCAGGTCGGCGACCTCTTCGAGGTCACGGTCACGCCCCACGAGGTCCGCTACCGCAAGCTCTCCCCGCTCGAAATCGAGACATGGAAGCGCGTGAACGGAGCGACCGGCCAAAACAGCCTCACGCGCGGCCGCGCCCGACGAACCGGCCACCAGGAGGTCAGCGACTGAGGCCCCGACGCCGCTCCGGGGTCACCCTACATCAGCCCCGCACGGTGATTGTAGTCCCCATGGGCCTCGTCAAGCTCCTGGTCATCGTCGGGCTCCTCCTCTTGCTCGTCTGGGTCGTCCTGTGGGCCATCCGGTTCGCCAAGCGGCTCCTCACGGGCCCCGCCGGCGTCCTCGCCAAGGCGAGCTCGGCGCTCGCGTAAGGCTACGGCGGGCTCGGCAGCGGCATCGATCCCAAGGTTGCGTGCTCCCGCCATGATCTCCCTCGTGCTCAAACCCCGACATGCGAATGCGGACGGCGTCGAGTTCCACCCGTCCCATGTCGGCAAGCGCATGTTCCCGTACCGCGACGGGCACCTCGTCGCCTTCTGGCGCACCCTCGACGAGGCTCGGCGCTCGGTAGGACGCGAGCCCATCCTCGTCGCACTCATGACGATCTTCGACGTCGCGTTCTGGCCCATGGAACGCGTGCACGCCGACCTCCACGGGAAGCCCCTCATGAAGATCGAACTCACGAGCCTCCGCCTCCGCGTGCCTGGGGAAAACGCCACGAGCGAGCAGGCCGTGCCCTTCGACCTCGTCTATGCCCTCAGCCCCGAGGAGACCAAGGCTATCACCGAGGGCGCCGCGGCGAGTGCTGGGCAAACGCCGACGTGACCCGGAGGTGAGGAGCGACGGAGACGACGGTCGGCCCAAGCGCGGACGCGCCCTCGTCGCGCGCGGTCGTGTACCTCCGCGGCAGCGACGACGAGTCGGACACGTCGCACCAGCGCTTCCTCTGCTTGGAGTACGCCGCGCGCAACGGCCTCCACGTGGACGAGGCCGACGTCTACGACGAGGGCGGGGGCTACTCCGGAAAGAAGCTCGTGCGCGTGCGCTTCGACGAGATGCTGCACCGGATCATGGAGCACCGCGACGTGGACGCCATCGTCCTCTACAAGTTCGACCGCGCGCTCCGGAAAATCAAGTACCTCCTGGAGCTCAAGGAGTTCTGCGAGCGCCACGGCGTCGCGCTCATCAGCGTCACCCAGAACATCGACACGGGGACCCCCGAGGGCAAAGCGTTCTTCGCGATCGGCGGCGCCTTCGCCGAGATGGAGTGGGACATGGCCTCCCAGCGCATCCGCGACGCCTACCGCCACGTCCTCGCCGAGCACGGCACCCGCCCGAGCGTGAGCTGGCGCGCGAAGGAGACTCCCCTCGTCAGCGCCCGATGGGGCCGCAAGCCCGGCTCCAAGGACAAGCAACCCGATGGTTCCGCAAGCCCGCCGAAGCCGTGTCACCGCTGGAGACCGTGAGCGTGGGCGACCTCCAGCAGGAGATCCGCCGGCTCGACCAAGAGATCGCGGACGCGGAGCAGACATGGGCGAGCATTCCACCTGGCGATGCGCGGGACCGGCTCCTTGTCGAGATCAGCCAAAAGCGGCGGAGCCGAGAGGCACGGGCGGAGGTCATCCGCTCCATTCGGAAGTAGCCGGCCGCGTCCCGCGCGAGACGGGGAGCGCGGCGAAGGAGCCTTGTGACACGTCGCGTCCCACAATCCGGTCGACGACGCGTTGGAGAACGCGGAGGACCGAAATCCTGAGAAGGTGGGTAAGAGGACGGTGGCGCAGGCGGGGCGTGAGGCACAGTCGGGGCCCTCCCCCAACAACCGCTAACGTTGACCGTCATCAAATCCCCTCACATGACCGGGCAACTACGGCGGAGAACCCTTGCCTCGGAAGACGTCGACGCGTGGGAGGCGTACCGCCTCTACCAACGGGACCTTCTCGCGGGCTGCTTTGAGGACGCGGACCTCATGCTCAAACGGACGAAGCAGACTGATGCCGAAGACCGCCGCCTCGTCGTGTCGCTCCTCTGGGAGAAACGCTGCCAACCCTGGAAGTTCTTCCGCGACGAGCACCGGGCCCGCGTGAAAGCGCGGCCCTGATTGGCGTCCGGGACCGGACTACGCATCGATGGTCACGCTGCCATCGGCCTTCGCGGTGCGGTCCATGGTAGAAGACGAAGTACTCCCGGCTTCGCTTTTTGTACGGTGCGCGCCGGTGGACGCGGATGGCTGCCCCCGTGAAAGTCCAGCGCGGCATCGTGGATGAGGTCGGATGAACCGCAGCCTGGTGTTGGAGCCGGTCCGATGACCCACCTTGCGCCGGGGCCCGCCGGCGAGTTTCCGCTCGCGCCGATGCGCGCCGCGCCCACTTGGGAGAGACGCCCTCACCCGCCGCAGGAGTCGGCCGCGGTGCAGGCTTCCGCAACCCACCCACCCAAGCCCGATCTGAAGGCGGAGAAGCGGCGTAGCGCGGTCCAGGGCGCGTGCGTGGGCGCGGGGTGCGTGATCGCGGTAGGCCTCCTCGGGTACGTGGCCTACGCGCTCCTGTCCGAGGCCAAAGGGCGTCGCGCGTCGACCACGAACGGAGGAGAGCCCGCCGTAGGGCCGGCGCCGCCCTCCCCCGCACGTCGAGGTCCATTCGCCGACCTGGCCGAGCCCGTGCGACCAGGATGATCGTTGTAGGTGTCGAGGTATACGAGAATGCCCGTGAACGGAGTTCGCTTGCAGTACAACCGCGGGGCGCGCAGCTACAGCGTTTCCATCCCGAAAGTGATCGTGGAGCTGAAGGGGTGGCGGGGGTCGTTCCACCCGCCGCCCGAGGTCCGCGCCGCCGAACCTGACGGCACGCTGTTCCTTATCGAGGACGACCCGGAGACCGGTGGCATCAAGCTCTACCCGGCGCCGGACCCTAAGCGCAGCGCCAACGGGGAGGACCCGCCCGCGGCCGCTGATGTCCTGACACCTCGCGCGTGACGTGTGCCTCGCCAAGGAGCACCGAGGGTGGAGTCCGGTCCCGGACAGCGATGCCCAGTCCGGGCAAGGCCAAGTACCTTCGTCCCACCCTTCATGGTGCTTCGCGGTCATGGCCCACTTGTCACCGGTGGACCCGGTCGGCGCAGGAGAATGGTCCATGGGGATGCGATCGAAGCGAATCCGCGCGTCGGGCAAGGGGCGTGGCTGACCCGTGCCCATGGGCAACGACTGGACGCCCAAGCGGAGTGGCCCACTCCTCCTGCGCACGAAAGCCGCCGAAATCCTGCTCGCCCTCGACAAGGAACGCGTGCACGCAAGCGCGCTCCGCCGCAAGGTGAAGGGCGCGCACCAGGTCACGGGCATCCGCGTGAACGAGATGATCAAGGCGGGCCTCGTGAAGGAAACCTTCGAGCTCGAAGGCAAGGGGCGCTACCGCATGCTGGAGCTCACGCGCAAAGGGCGGACGGCCGCCCGGAAGTTGCGGGAGGTGATCGGCTACGTCGAGCCAACAAGGATACGCCGAAACTAGGAATCGCCCGCTACCACTGACACTCGGTGCCCGCATCGAGGAAATGAGTGAGGCACTTGAGCGGCTCTTAGCCGTCCCGCCCCTGGCTTTCGACGGCAGCTTGCACGGGCGATTGGAGACGCGTCACGGGCTGTACGTGATCTCCAGTCGCGGAGGTGAGGTCTTGAGAGCCGGTCGCACGAAGGGACAGAAAGGGCTGCGTCAACGCGTGTACCAGAATCACTGGAAGGGAGATCAGAAGGGTAACCTGGCGGGTCAACTCGTCGCGACCGGGGCCGCCCGCGATCTTGGTGACGCGCGGCGGTGGATCGGCGAGAATTGCATCGTCCGTACGCTCGTCATCGAGGATGATGAGAAGCGTGCTTGGCACGAGCATTTCATGCTTAGCGTCCTGCGGCCCCGGTTCAGCGACGGCCGGGACGGACGCTTTGTGGTGTAAGCCTCCTCCCCCGAGGTCGAGGCCAAACGAAGAAGTTCCTTTTGCCTCCCCGACTTCTGGTTCGAGGGAGCCGCTTTAATACTACGGATTCCGCTTCCGGACGCGAGAGGGAGCCGATGCCTGGCGCCAGTGTGGAATTCGATCAAGCAATCACCCGCTTTGACCGGGGCTCGCTATCTGAAGAACTAAAGAGGGCCGAGGAGGAGCGGCATGCGTTTACCCTCGCCTATCCACTGGAGGCGTGGAACGACCTCTCGCTCGAACAGTACGCCCTCGGGCAGGGCGGCAAAGGGAAACCCACGGTGTCGTACCTGCTGGAGTTCGGAACGCAACACCTCGGTTCCATCGGCGGCGGGGACTCAAGGAAGCATGTCATCTACCGGAGGAAGGAAGACCAGTCGTGGTACTTCCCATCGCGTTTTTCTAGCGTCGACGAGGCATGGGCGTCCCTCCGCGCCTCCTTCCTGGAAGCGTTCGAAGCTGCGAAGAGGGGTGACTGGCAGAAGATCGACCAGCTTGACCCGCTGTACAACGCGCCGATGGTGCGCCAGAAGACGCTCCACATCTACTTCCCCGACGAGATTCTCCCCATCTACTCGCGCGACCACCTCGTTCACTTCCTGAGAGCACTCGGCGTCACGGATACCGACTCGGATTACAAAGACTACAACGTCGTCCGCCTAAACCGGAGGTTGCTGCACACCATCCGCGAAACGGGCCTTGTCCAAGGGTGGAGCCATGTCGAGATCATGCGCTTCCTGTACTCGTGGAACGACCCACGCAGCACGCGACGCGTCGTCAAGATCGCCCCTGGTGAGAACGCGAAGTACTGGAGCGACTGTCTCGCCGGCGACTACATCTGCGTGGGCTGGGATCAAGTGGGCGACCTCCGCCAGTACGCAAACAAGGCCGCATTCCGTGATGAGTTCCGCGAGAAGACCGACTACGAGAGCAAATCGAAGGCCACGGAGAAGGCCAACGAGGTCTGGACGCTCATGGAACTTCAGCCGGGCGACATCGTGATCGCCAACCAAGGCACCTCCAAGGTGCTGGCCGTAGGGACCGTCACGGAGGAAGGATACCTGTGGCGTCCCGAGCGGCCCGAGTACAAGCACACGGTGGGCGTGAAGTGGGACACGTCACGCGCCCGGACCATCCCGCCCCAACCGCGGTGGGCGCTCGTCACCGTCGCGAAGGTCAGCCCGGAACTCTACAACGTGATCATGGGCGAGGACACGGAGGGTGAACCATCGCCCGCCATCGAAGCAGCCGACCCGATCTTCGAGGAGATGGCGCAGACCCTTGAAAGGAAGGGACAGCTGATCCTGTACGGGCCCCCAGGCACCGGGAAGACCTACCACGCCCGCAGGTTCGCCGAGTGGTGGTTGAAAGAGAAGCATCGGACGCCCGCGGAGGCCCGCGCCGCAGGCGAAACACCTTCCCGGTACTGGTGGATCGTTGCGAACCCCAAGCAGTGGAGCTGGGACCAGCTCTTCGACGAGCAGACCGTTGAGTACCGCTACGGGCGGCTCAAACGCAATTACCCGCTCGTCCAGCCCGGCGATCTGGTCTTCGGATATCAGTCAACGCCGGACAAGCGCCTCATGGCCATCGCGCGCGTCACCCGAGGCCTTCACACGAAGCCCAACAGCCAGGAACCCGTCATCGAGCTCGCACCCGTCATGCGCCTGACCAACGGGATCACCTACGACGAGATCCTGGAGGACCCCCTGCTCGGCGAAAGCGAGCCGGCGAGATTCAATAACCAAGGCACGCTCTTTGGCCTTACCGCTGAGCAGGCACACCGAATCCTCGATCGCCTCGCGACGACGCAGCCCGAGGTTCTCGACGAGGTCGAGCCTGAGCCCGGGGCGCCGAACCTCACGCAATTGACGTTCCACCCCTCCTACAGCTACGAAGACTTCATCGAGGGGTTCCGCCCAGGCATCGATCGGAAGGGCACGCCGACGCTCAAACTGGAGGACGGGGTCTTCAAACGCGTCTGCCGCGAAGCGCACGGCCGGCCCGACGAGCGCTTCCTCATTCTCATCGATGAAATCAACCGCGCCCACGTCAGCAAGGTATTCGGAGAGCTGATCACCCTCATCGAGAAGGACAAGCGAGGCATCACCACCACGCTACCCCAGAGCAAGGAGCCGTTCAGCATCCCGCCCAACGTGTACATTATGGGCACGATGAACACGAGCGACCGCAGCATCAAGCTCCTCGATGCAGCCCTCCGTCGGCGTTTCGCTTTCCGCGAGATGATGCCCGACCCCTCGACCCTTGCCGGCGCCAAGATCCAAGGTCTCGAACTCGACGCCTTCTTACGGAAACTGAACGCGCGTATCGCAGAGAACCTGGGGCGCGAGAAGCAGATCGGCCACTCGTATTTCCTCGAAAACGGCGAACCCATCACAAGCAGCGACGAATTCGCTTGCCGCTTCCGCGAGGACGTCCTGCCCCTCCTCCAGGAGTATTGCTACGACGACTATCCGGCGCTCGCACGATTCCTCGGAAACGCGCTCGTCCAACCCAAGCTCCAGAGGCTCGACGAAGAACTTCTTCAGGACGACGACCGTCTTGTCGCGGCTCTCGTCGAGGAGTATGCTCGCGACGACACCGACGAGAGCGAGTAGGTGCGCATGCCCGAGGTTGTCGTCCTCGAAGAATGGAAGCCCACGCTCCTAACTGCCGAATTGTCCGCCCAAGACTTGGAGCGACTCCGTGCGCTCGGGGCGGCCGGGCGGCTTGACGTGGATGAACTGACCTCTGGAGTTCGTATCCGCGCGAAGCAATGGGTGGGCGTGGTCGCTCTTGACACGGTTCGAATCCGGATTGTTCCGAAGCTGGCGGCGGGATCGCTGAACGTCCTGAAGATGGCCGGCTACGCGACCGGGCTCGCCGCCCTTGACATGATTCCCGCCCGCCGGCAAGAGCTGGCCGAGGGCGAGGACCTTCTTGATCTCGTAGGCCTCCTGCTTGCGGAGGCATCTGAACAAGTGCTGCGGCAGGGCCTGCACGCCGACTACGTCGAAGACGAGAGCGACTTGCCGTACGTACGGGGGCGCATCCTCGTCAAGCGCTACGCGACCCAGCGCCTCCGGCAGCCCACCCGAATCGCATGTCGATTCGACGAGCACACGACGGAAATCTTGGAGAATCGTTTGCTATCCGCTGCTCTCCGCGTAGCACTCCATCGCGTCCATGAAGAGGCCGTCCGCAAGCGAATTCGGGCGATCCTCCCGGCCTTCGAGGAGGCGTGTGGCGGCGAAGAGACTCCGCCTCCCGCTTCTGATTGCGGCGTCGTCTATAATCGCCTCAATGCGCATTATCAGGGAGCGCACGCCCTCGCGCGATTCATGCTCCACGGCGAAGGCATCGCTGAGGAGGGTGAAACCCATGTCGAGAGCCATGCATTTCTCCTCAACATGGATGTTCTTTTCGAGCGCTTCCTATGCCGCTACATCAGCGATGTCGTAGGCCCACGAGGTCGCGTCGCCTACCAGCGCGGCACTGCCTGCATCATCCGCGACGCCACGACGGGCGCGTCCCACTCCACGATCCGACCCGACATTGTTCTATCACCCCGCCATGTTCCAGCCATGCGACTGGCGATAGATGCGAAGTACAAGCGCGACATCGCGCAAGGCGATCTCTACCAGGGGTTCCTCTACGCTGTTGCAGTCTCGGCTCCGGATCACAGAACTCTGCTCGTATACCCCACGGACGGGGGCGAAGACCGATCCCAGCACCTTGCCATTGAGACGCAAGTCGGAACTGCCTATGTCGACTGCTACGGCATCGACCTTGTCTCTGCCGTTGATGAAGCGATTCACGGACGCTTACACGAGCGGCCGACGGCGCTGAAAGTCTCGCTCGTTGCACACGTCAACCATCGGGTTCCGCCAGCCGCACGTACAGACCCATTGCGCGCATAATTTCACGGGTCGCCCGAGCTCAGGCCGCTGCGGGCGACTCTGATCCGCAGCAAGGTCGAGACGGGGCCGCACTGGAGGCCCGTGGAGGTCGCGCCGAGCTCTCGGAAGTCGCATTTCCATGGAAACGCGACGATACCTTACCGCGCTCCTATGCTTCCCCGTTGAGGGCTTGGAGGTAGTCCTCGAACCTGCACTGCCAGTCCTGCACGCCGGGGAAGACGTGGGCGTACTCGGCAGAGCCGCCCCGCTCGCCGCACACGATGTCCACCTGCATGCGGTTCTTCGACTGCTGCGTTTCCCGCAGGAGGGATCGCGCTTCGTGGTCGCTCGGCGGGAGCGAGTATCCGACGACGAGCACGTGGTGCGCGTACCGGAGCTGCTCGCGGGCTTGTCGCCACGCGTCGCGGACGTGGCGCGTCTCGCCGGCTTTGCCGAAGACGGGTGGGATGATGCCGCTTTCGAGGTAGCGCTCGTTGCAGAGGGGGCAGGCTCGGCGGCGCCACGGCACGTACCCGTCCTCGTACGCGATCACCTGGTCGTCCGACTTGTCGGCCTTCTTGCAGCCGCGGCACACGCCCCAGTTGGCGGACCCGTGCAGCTTCAAGATCTGCACGTCTGCGCCGCGTCGGTTGAGCTTGCGGCGGCGCGCGTTGTCGTCGAAGAAGAGGTCGGGGGCGTTCCCGTAATCATAGAGGATGTCGGCCCGGTCGAGGGCAGCTTCCAGGACGAGGTCGTAGTTGAAGCTCACGATCGTGAGGCGGTCGTGGTTGGCGTGCAGGGCGGCGAAGAAATCTACGTACTGTGCGAAGGACTTCCGCTGGGTCTTGGGACGCAGCGCCGTGCATACGGACGCGAGATGAATCGTGAGCTCGCGGAGCGCGGCCTCGGCGACCTTTTCCCCCGTGCGCGCGTCCCGCCACACTTCCGTGAACAGGTCCTCTATCGAGAAGTTCGGCTGGCTCAGCCGGCGTTCCGCGAGGGTCGCGGTCATCCACTGGAGCGCATCCGCGCTCGCGCGGCTTGAGTCCAGGTACGGCTCGCTCAGCAGCTCGCCGAGGAGTGGGCCCCCGAGGGGCTTCGAGAAGCCGGCGCCCAGCACGACGACGGCGTTGCTTCGTCCCATGCTATTTCGCCTCCACTTTCTGGTTCGGGGTCCCGTACTCGCGAGCAATCTCGCGGCCCCACCGGCGGACGTCGTCCCGGGCCCGGCGGAGCTCCCGCATTGCCGACCCGGCGAGGCCGATGAGATGCCCGGGCGCCGCGGCGGAGTAGTCGGGACGCTCTCGTGCGCCCTGGATCGCTATGTCCCAGAACCGGCCGAGTTGCCGCACCCTTTCGAAGAACCGCGCGAGGCGCTCCTTCTGCCGCATGTCATCCGATTCTTGGAGGTAGCTCTCGCGGTGGACGTCCCAAGCCGTCGTCTCGACGACCAGGACTTCGGAGCGATCAAGGTTGTCGTGGTCGTTGAAGATGCGTTCGACGGCCCGGAGGTTGGCGATCACGTCGTTGACGAGGGACTCGACCATGCCGCGCAGGTGAGCCGGGGTCGGCGTCGCCTTGCGGGCCGAGAACCTCTTCTGCTCCTTCACGCGGTGGAGGAGGCCGCTCACGTGGTCCGCATTCGTGACGATCCACTCTGAACGAGACGCGGGATCCGGCGATTCGGCGGGGATGACGAGGTGCCCGATGGGGCGGGCCACGAAGGCGCCCATCTCTCGGACGATGGCCTCCGCGATGCGCTGAGCATTGCCGCTCGGCTGGTCCTTGCGCGGGCCGACGGTGAGGAGGCCCGCGCGCCGGTCGAGGATGAGCTCGAAGTGGTGCGTGGATCCGTTCTCCTCCGCGATGCCGCGAGCCGTGACGCGTTTCCAGTACTCGAGCTCATCCTCGCCATCGTCATTCACCCGCGTCTTGTCCTGTTGCGCGAGCAGCTTCGTGATCGTGATGTGCATGGTCATGGAACGCCCCCCGGGGAACGGCGGACCCCTTCGGGGTCTACAGATCCACCTCGATCCCGTACACCTTCCTGGGGTTCTCCGCGTGGATGGTCCACGCCTGCTCCTCCGTCAGCAGCGCTTGCGCGAGGAGCTCGCGCGTGCGCCGTGGCACCGTCTTGGGTCCGAGGACTTCGCCGGTGGTGCCGACGATCGTGCAGTCGACGAGGAACGTCTTGTCGGGGTTCGCGTGCCGCCACGCGTACCCGCTCATGCGCTTCTTGGTCGCGGCGTCCTCCACGAGCGGTTCGTCGATGTGGTCGGTTTCCATGAGGAAGCGCGTGCCGGCGCGCGCGGCCGTCTCGGCCGCGCCCTTGCCGACGAGGACGCTCGGCCACAGCCCGTGGTTGTCGGCGACGTCCACGATGGGCGTGCTGTAGTGCTTCACGACGCGTTCCGGGGAGAGCCCGGCCTTGTCCGCCCACGCGCGCAGGTCGGCGAAGCTCTCGGGCGTCGCGGTCTCGGCGTGGATCTGGACGGCGCACCCGAGGTCGCGGGCGACCTCGAACTGGTGGCGCATCAGTTCGTTCGCGCGCGCGAGCACGTCCTCGTCCACGGGGCGCCAATGGGGGCGGCCGACTTCGGCGAGGGCGACGGCGCGCCCGTCCCGCACGTACTCGCCCGCGAGCTCGGTGGCGGCGCGGTAGGCGGCCTCGGCTTCGGCGGGCGGGATGCCGGCGTCGAGCATCTTCGTGAACTCGGCCGGGTGGGGCGCGATGGCGACGAACACGGTCACGCCCGTGCCGGCGCGCGCCTTCTCCGCGAGCGCCATCGTGGTGTCGAACTGCTCGCGGAACTCGTCGAGCGTGCGGCTGAAGCGGCGGGCGCGGCCCTCGCGCCAGTACGGCTTGTGGACGAGCATGAGGTGCGTGCCGCCCGCGCGCTCGAACTCCTTGACGGCCTCCACGCCGCGCCCATGGGGGTCGAGGTGGAAGTGGTTGTCGAAGATCGGCAGCCGCGGCAGCCGGTCTTCGACAAACCGAACCTTGGGTTCGGTCGAATCGGGCACGGGGTACTCGGGGGCGGTCACAGGTCGACCTCGATGCCGTACACCTTCTTCGGGTTCTCGGCGTGGATGGTCCACGCTTGCTCTTCGGTCATGAGGCCCTTCGCGAGGAGGTCGCGTGTCCGTTTTGGGACCGTCTTTGGTCCCAGAACGGCACCCGTGGAGCCAATGATTTTGAACCTTGAGCGCCATTCGGTTTCGGCGCCCGCGGTGACCAACCGCCACGACTCGGCGATGGGCATGGAACGCTTGGTCATGTTATCAAAAACCAGAGCGTCGTCCATGTAGTCCGTCTCCATCATCCACCGCACGCCGCCCTTCGCGGCCTCCTCCGCGGCGCCCTTCCCGATGAGGACGCTCGGCCAGATCCCGTGATTGACGGCCGTGTCGACGATGGGCGTCGAGTAGTGCTTCACCACCTTCCCGACCGGGAGACGGGCGGCGTCGACGTGCGCTCGGAGGTCCGCGAAACTCTCGGGCGTCGCGGTCTCCGCATGGATCTGCACGGCGCAGCCGAGGTCGCGCGCGAGCGAGAACGCGTGCGCCATGCTCTCGTTCGCCTTCGCGAGGATCGCGTCCTCGATCGGACGCCAGTGGGGACGCCCCACCTCGCCCATCGCGACGGCCTTCCCGTCGCGGACGTAGGTCGCCGCGAGGTCGAGCGCGCGCATGTAGAGCGCGTGCGCGTCGTCGAGGGACCACCCGACCTTGAGGAGTTCCGTGAACTCCGCCGGATGCGGCGCGAGCGCGACCCACGCCGTCACCTCGGGCACCTCGGAGCGGATCTTCGCGTGGAGCGCGATCGTCGTGTCGAAGTCGCGCCGGAAGTCCTCGAGGGTCGTGTTGGGCCGCTCGTGCTCGCGGTACGGCTTGTGCACGAGCATGAGGCTCGTGCCGCCCGCGCGCGCGAATTCGCGCACGGCGTCGAGGCCGCGGCCGCGCGGGTCGAGATGGAAGTGGTTGTCGAAGATCGGGAGGCGCGGCGCGGCCATCGACGGGCGAGGGCGCGCGCGCGGCATCAGCGTTGCGGAGTCCCGGGCGGCGGGTCGCCGGGCGCGGGGTGCCTTTGAAGACCCATGGCAGCCATCGCGGCCCGACGATGCGCCTCCCGTCCGCGGCCCTCGCCGCCGCAACGCTTGCCGCGGCCCTCGCCCTCGTGCCCGTCGCCTCCGCGCACGGCGTCGAGAAGGGCGACCAGGAGTGGATCGTCGACAACCCGGGTCCCCAGATCGGACCCTTCCTCTACCTCGGCGCGAAGCACATGGTCACCGGGTACGACCACCTTCTCTTCCTCGTCGGCGTCATCTTCTTCCTCCACCGCACGAAGGACGTCCTCGTCTACGTCTCGATGTTCACGCTCGGCCACAGCGCGACGCTCCTCTTCGGCGTCCTCGCGGACGTGCACGTGAACGCGTTCCTCGTCGATGCCGTCATCGGCCTGAGCGTCGTCTACAAGGGCTTCGACAACCTCGGCGGCTTCCGGCGCCTTTTCGGGCGCCAGCCCGACACGAAGGCCGCAGTCCTCGTCTTCGGCCTCTTCCACGGCTTCGGCCTCGCGACCAAGCTCCAGGAGTTCGAGCTCGGACGCGACGGCCTCGTCGAGAACATCCTGAGCTTCAACCTCGGCGTCGAGATCGGCCAGTTCCTGGCGCTCGGGGCGATCCTCCTCTTCATGACGTGGTGGCGCGCGCGCGAGAGCTTCGCGAAACACGCCTTCGCCACGAACACGCTTCTCATGGCCGGGGGCTTCGTGCTCTTCGGTTACCAGATCGCCGGTTACCTCGTGAGTTGACACCATGCGTCCCGCCGTCGTCCGACCCGTCCTCCTCGCCGCCCTCGTGGTCGCCCTCGCGTTCGCGGGCTGCGTGGGCGAAAGCGGGAACGCGCCCGCCCCGTCGAAGCACCGCGAGGAGACGCGCACGTTCGACCTCGCGCCGGGGAAGAGCCTGGAATTCAAGCTCAGGCTCGCGAAAGGCGCGAAGCTCGACTACCAGTGGACCGCGACGCGCGCCGTCGCGTACGATTTCCACGGCGACACGGGCGGCGCGACGGGCTACCGGAGCCACGACAAGGGCACGGCCGCGACGGACCAGGGCGCGTGGACCGCGCCGTTCGAGGGCCGTCACGGCTGGTGGTGGAAGAACGACAACCGCGTCCCCGTCACCGTCACGCTCGTGATCGAGGGCGCGTACGAGGTCATCGGGGTGGAGTGAGGTGGCTTCCCCGCTTGCGCCGCCGCCCCGCGAACTCGCGCGGGCGACACTCGTCGCCGCCGCCATCGCGGCGATCGTCCTCGTCGTCGCGGTGCTTCCCGCGGAGTATGGCCTCGATCCGACGGGCCTCGGCCGCGTCACGGGCTTCGCGCGCCTGAGCGACGCGCATGGAGGCCCGACCGTCGAGGCGGGGGGCCCGCGGATCGTTTCGGCGGTGGACGCGCGCTGGGAGGTCGTCGAAAGCGTGGTCGCGACGCGCGCGGGCGAGAATCGCGGCGCGTTCACGACGGAGCGCGAGACGTTCCCGCTCAACCTCACGAACCTCACGAAGCTGACGGCCCGCCTCGACTGGTGGGACAACGACACCATCGACGGAGCGCGCACCAAGCCGGACGTCTTCGAGCTCGCGCTCGTCGCGCCCGACGGGCGCGAGGCCCGGACGGTGCAGGGCGCGAACGGCGCAGACGGGCACGGCAACCTGTCGACGAGCCTCGCGTGGCGGAGCGTCCCGCAGCCTGCGGCCGCAGGCGACCGGTACGCGCTCCCGCTTCTTGCGCCGGACGCGTCGAGCCACGGGACGTGGACCGTGGTCGTGCGCCTCCAATCGGCCGGCGGCGTCGAAGGGGCGGCCACCCCGGATCCCGGGAATGCGTGGCGCCTCACCCTCGCCGCCGAGACGTTCGACCTGATCCTCGATGCGCGTGAAGGCGGCGACCGCGTGAGCTTCACGCTTGCGCCGAACGAGGGCCTCGAGTATAAGTTCGGGATGCAACCGAACGCGACGCTGCGCTACGCATGGACCGCGACCGGGCCCGTCTATTGGGACCTCCACGCCGAGGAGCACGGCCACGATCACGAAGCGTCCACACGCTTCGCGGAAGGCACGAGCGCGGGCGAGCGCGGCGCGGTCACGGCCACGTTTTCCGGCCTCCACGGATGGTTCTTCCAGAACCGGGGCGCATCCCCGGTCACGATTGCGCTCGAGACCTCCGGCGCCTACACGATCGTCGGCGTGCCGTAGCGCGTCGGACGTTCGCGACCGCGGGGGCGCCTGGCGGCCGTGCGTGCCCTTGCGGGATCAGACCTTGACGCCGCGGGTGAGGAGGTAGCTTTGGCGCACAAGGTTCGAATCCGGTTCGAAGTACGGCTCGAAGACCGCTTCGATCTCGGCGCGGAAGCGCGCGAGCTTCGTGGGGTCGCCGGCCATGCTCTCGACGAGCTTGCGGACGGGGGCGGAGGTCCGTTCCATGACCTCCCGGTAGTGTCCGAGGCTCATCGTGGGGAACACCATGGTCTCGCGGTCGAACACGAGGTCGCGCACCGCGGCTCCGAGACGCTCCCGCACGACGGCGAGGTCCCCCCAGAGCGTGGGGGGCGAGATGCCTTCCGGGAGCGGCGGCGAGTATCGCCCGACGAGCCCGAACAGCTTGCCGATCGCGTGATCCGGCGGCCAGGTGCTGAAGGCGATCGTCCCGCCCGGCCTCAGGACGCGCAGCATCTCGCGCGTGGCGACCTCGGGCCGGGGCGCGAACATGTGGCCATACTGGCTGAGGACGACGTCGAACTCGCCGTCGGCGAAGGGTAGCGCCTCGACGTCCCCCTCCTTCCAGGTGATGTCCTCGAACCCCGCGAGGCCACTGTGCTCCTTCGCTCGGGCGAGGAGCTCGGGCGTGAGATCGAGACCGGTCACGCGCGCGCCCCGGCGCCGCGCCGTCAGGGCGACCACGCCGGTGCCGCATCCGACGTCGAGGACGCGCTGCCCCTTCTCCACGCCCGCGAACCGGACGAGCCTTGCCGCGGGGTTCGTCGTCACCATCTCGAGCGGAGCAAAAAAGGCCCAGCCTTCGCGCTGCTTCTGCTTGAACATCGCCACCGGGTCGGTCATGCCGTCCAGATGCCCGGATCGGTGCAAGAAGCTTGCCGGGTTCATGGATGGGGCGGTGTGCTCGCCGGCGAAGCGATGGGCGGGTCGGGCTTCGACGACGAGCCGCCGCACGACGGTCGCTTGCGGGAAGCGTCCGGGGAAGGCCTCAAGACGGTCTCCGACCGTCGCCATCGCATGAAGATCGAGCGGCTCGATCAAGGCGTGAGCCTGCTGAGGATGGACGACGGCAAGGTGAACGCTATGGGTCCTTCGTTCGTCACGGCGTTCGAGGCCGCCTGGCGCGAGGCCGAAGCCACAGGCGACGCGATCGTCGTGGCGGGCAACGCGAAGGCGTTCAGCGCGGGCCTCGACCTCAAGACGCTCCCGACGCTCGACCGCGCCGCGCTCGAGACGTTCGCGCGCGGCTTCATGGGGATCTTTCGCGACGTGCTCGCGCACCCGCGGCCCGTCGTCGCGGCCGTGGACGGGCCCGCGCTCGCGGGGGGTGCCGTGCTCGCGCTCGCAAGCGACTTCCGGCTCGTGGCGCCCCGCGCGCGCATCGGCCTCACGGAGGTGCCCGTCGGCGTTCCGTTCCCGACGCCGGTCGCCGATCTCGCGCGCGATCGCCTCCCGCCGCAGGAGCACGCGCCCGCGCTTTTGCGCGGCCTTGCGCGAACCGGCGCGGAAGCCGTGGCCACGGGCTGGGCGCACGCGCTCGTCGAGCCCGAGGCGCTCCTTCCGGAGGCCGCGAAGCTCGCCGCCGAAGTCGGCGCCCACTCGACGCTTGCCGTCGCGAGCGCGAAAGGCGGCTCGGCCGCGCTCGCCGCGCGCTTCGACGCCTTCGTCAAGAACGAGGCCAGCCGCTGGGCGGGCCTCGTCTCGGATCCCGCGACGAAGGCGGCAATCGCGGAAGGGTTCGCGCGCGCGGCGAAGCGACAGGGCTGACGCTGGGGCGTCAGAGCGGAGCGGCCGGGCGCCTCAGAGGAGGCCGAGGGCCTGGAGCTCCTCGGTGATCTTGTCGACCGCGCGCTCCGCGTCCTCGGGCTTGCGGGCGCCCGTGCACACGAGCTTGCCGGAGCCGAAGAGGAGCACGACGACCTTGGGGTCGTCGAGGCGGTAGACGAGGCCCGGGAACTGCTCGGGCTCGTACTCGACCTTCTCGAGGCCGAGGCCGATCGCGATCGCGTTGAGGTTCAGCTCCGCGCCGAGGTCGCTCGAAGCGACGATGTTCTGGACCGTGATCTCGGGGTTGCGGTCCACCTTGACGCCGCTCGCCTCGATCTTCGCGGTCACGATGTCGACGGCCTTGCCGACGGCATCGATGGACTTCGCGCCCGTGCAGACGACCTTGCCGCTGCGGAAGAGCAGGGCGGCCGTCTTGGGCTCCTTGAGACGGCAGACGAGACCCGGGAACTGCTCCGGCTCGTACTCGGCGTTGTCCAGGGCGAGCGCGATGCTCTGGAGATCCAGTTCCGTTCCGATGGACGTCGACGCGACGACGTTCTCGATCTTGATCTTCGCCATAGCGGTCATGCTCCGGACGGGGTCGAAGTCCCCCCGGTTCTGGGTATATAAGGAAACGACCCCCAGCTTATAACCTTTATGACCCGTGCCGCGGCGGGAAGCGTCCCGCCCCCCGGACGGGCCGTTTCGATTTCACAACGCCTAAGAAGGGGGACCGGCCCTTTTGCCCACGGGATGCACATGGGCCTTCTCAAGCGTATCATGGGGGATGACGCTCCTCCGAAGCGCAACCCGAGCGACTACATCGACCTCACCGAGTACGCCGTTCCCGAGAACGGTGCGGGCGGGGCGAACACGTACGTGCGCGTCGCGGAGATCCACAAGCTCGAGGACGTCCGCGAGCTCGCGAGCTACGTCTACGACGGGAACATCCTGATCCTCGACTTCAAGGCGGTCTCGGGCGACGAGATCCTGCTTCGCCGCGTCACGAACGAGCTGCGCCGCCTCGCGCAGGACGTGAACGGCGACGTCGCGGGCATCGCCGACCACTCGATCATCCTCACGCCCGGCGGCGTGAAGGTCGACCGGCGCAAGCTTAAGGTCGCGGCGTAACTTCGCCGACCGCGTGGTCGCGGAGATCCCCGTCCAGTCCCCCTGCCCGGCGTGCAAGGCGCCGGGCAGCCTTTTCATGAGGACCTTCGAGCACGACGTGGCCTATTTCGGCCGCACGCTCGAAACCTCCCTTTCCTGCCACGCCTGCGGATGGCGCCACGTCGATTTCTTCGTCGCCGAGCAGAAGGAGCCCGTGCGCTACACCCTCACGGTCGAGACGCCCGAGGACCTCGTCGCGCGCGTCGTCCGCTCGAACTCGGGCACGATCCGCGTGCCTGAGATCGGATTCTCCGCGGAGCCCACCGCGAAGAGCGAGGCCTACGTCTCCAACGTGGAGGGCGTCCTCGACCGCGTCGAGATGGTGTTCGATTTCGCGCGCCGCTTCCACGCGGACGATCCCGAGAAGCGGGCGATCGCTGAGCGCGGCCTCGAACGCATCGCGGCGGCGCGACGGCTCGAAGCGACGCTCACGCTCGTTCTCGAGGATCCGTTCGGGAATTCCGGCATCGCGAGCGAACGCGCGAAGCGCGTCGTGCTCACGCCCGAAGAGGCGGCGAGCCTGGAGACGGGCCTCATCGTGTTCGACAAGGCCGACATCACGTCGCCCGATGGCGCCTGATCACGCCGCGGCCGCCCGTTCACGGGCGAGCTTGCGGCGCCACACGTAGAGCGAGACCGCGGTGAGCGCGGCGGCGGCGGCCACGAGCAGGAGGCCGGCGGCGAGGAGCGCGGGGTCGCGGACGAGGTCCTCGACGGGCATGGCGGGGGCGGATTCCGCCATCGGCTGCGCGGCGATGCCCGCGTCGGCCGCGCGCTCCTTCGAGCCGGCGTCGCCGAAATCGTCCTGCGAGGCGACCCTGGATCCCCTCCACCAGAGCCAGAGGCTCGTCGCGGCCGCGACCACGGCGCCCGCGGACGTGGAGAGGAGGAGCGCGATCGTGATCTTCTCCGGGTGCAGGATGCGGCGGCCCTTCCACGTGAGCTGGTAGTAGACCCACTTGCGCTCGTCCTCGAGCTTCTGGACGAGCTCGACCTGGGTGAGCTTCTCGAGGTGCTCGAAGACCGTCGCCTTGTTGAGGTCGAGCTCGCGCGAAAGCTCCGTCACGGTCTTCTGCCGTTGGTCGAGGCTTTTCAGGATGTCGAGCCGCGTGTCCGAGGCGAGCGCCTTGAACGCTTCCCTGTCGAGCGTGATCTTGTCCAGGAGGGGGCCTCCTACAGGCTCGGATGGATCGTTTGAGACTATATAGGGTGCGCGGAAGGTGGGTCGCCGCCCAACGGTCGGCCGCCGCGGCGCAAAAGGCCCATAAGGCGGACCGGCGTACGAGCGGGCGTGGACGCTTCCCCGGAGGCCCGCTTCGCCGCGCTTGCCGAGGACGGCCGCAACCTCTTCCTCCTCCATGCGAACGCGGACCCCGACTGCGTGGGGAGTGCGGTCGCCCTCCAGCGCGCCTTCGGCGGCGAACTGGCGGCCCCCGCGGGCGTCTCCGCGGCCGGGCGACGCCTTCTCCTGAAGCTCGACGCGGCCCTGATCGCCTTCCCGGACCCCGCGCGCTTCGGGCGCGTCGTGGTCGTCGACACCTCGACGCGCGTCCAGCTCGGCGCCCTCGGGGAGCGATTGAAGGATTTCATCGTCGTGGACCACCACGCGTACGGCGACCTCGCGGGGGACGCGGCGCTCCTCGTGCACGCCCCGCGCGCCAGCTGCGCGGAGGTCGTCCTCGCGCTCCTCGAGAAGACGGGGCGTCCGATCGACGCGACGAGCGCGTACGGCCTTCTCGCGGGGCTCGTCGCCGACACCGCGCGGTTCCGCTTCGGGGACGCCGCAAGCCTCGCGGCCGCCGCGCGCCTCGCCGCCCTGCACGGCCTCTCGGTCCCCGCCGTTCTCGAGACCCTCGACGCGGACGAGGAGGACGAGGATCCGCGCGACGTCCCGCGCCGACACGCGAAGCTCGTAGCCGCGCAGCGCGCGGACGTCGCCCTCGTGCGCGGCCTCGTCGTCGCGCGCACGCGCGTCTCGAGCTTCGAGGCCGCAGCCGCCCTCGGCCTCGTGCGGCTCGGCGCCGACCTCGCCCTCGCCGCCGCGGAGCGCCGGGAGGGAACCCGCGTCTCCGCGCGCGCCTCGCCCGCGCTCGTCGCCCGCGGCGCGCACCTCGGGCGGGCCGCGAACCGCGCGGCGCGCGCGCTCGGCGCCGCCGCGCTTCCGGGCGAGGGCGCGCGCTTCGGGGGCGGCGGCCACGAGGCGGCCGCGGGCCTCAACGCGCCCGTTCCGGCGGAGGACGCCGTCGCCGCGTTCGAGCGCGAGATCTTCGCGGAGGTCTTCCTGTGACGCGGCGCAAGCCGCGCGCGAAGTACGCGCTCGAGGTCGCGCCCGACGTGCAGGCGCGCATCCACGACCTCGTCGCGAAGCTCGCGCTCGATCACGTCGACCCGAACCGCATCGTGTGCTTCCGCAGCCGCGGCTCGACGGCCCGCATCTACGCGCGCATCTGGAGCCTGCCGCAGATCTGGCAGATCGCGCTCGGCGTCGAGGCGCATTACGCGATCGAGGTCGTGGAGGCCTTCGACCGCCAATCGATGGACGACCAGACGAGGACGCTCATCCACGAGCTCATGCACATCCCGAAGACCTTCAGCGGGGCCCTCGTCCCCCACACGTGCTTCGGGAAGCGCATCGATTGCGCAAGCGTCGAGGTCCTGTTCCGGGCCTACGCGGCGTCGACCCCGGGCGCCCCGCCGGCGCCGCCGACGGGGTGAGATCGCGGCGATTCATGCATCGTCGGCGATCGCCGACAAATTCAGTTTATAAAGAACCCTCTTTCGGGGGATAGGTATATGCTCGCTTTGGGCCTATGTCACGCCGTCCTGTTTTGGAAGGTGGGTCAAATGGACAACAAGGATCTGGCGGGATTCGTCCTCGACGACAAGCCGGTCTTCGATTGGAACCACGTTCCGATCGGAACCGTCGCCGACATCCGCAAGGATCCGAAGACGCGCTCGGCGCGGGAGATCATCGTCAACGTCTCCCCCGACGCGCGACGCCGTCTGGGCCTCCACGATGAGCTTCTGGAGATTCCCATCAGCTACGTCTTCGGGATCCGCCGCGACGCCGTGACCCTGGACCGCTCGGTCCAGGAGCTCCGGCGCTTCGAGGTCGTCTCGCCCAAGCCGTAAGCCCGATCGAGCGATCGGCCAACCGCCCCCGACGCCAGCCTCGGGGCTGTCACACGTCCCTCTCCGGCGCGCCCGCGGCCGCGTGCTCGGCCGCGGCGAACCCCGCCCACGCTGCGACCCCGAGCGGCGCGTGTCCCGCGCGCCGCGCCGCCTCGTCGCCGTACATCGCCGCGAACCGGGTCGCGAAATCGCGCGCCGCAAGCCGCGTCGCGATCACGCGTTGCGCGACCGCGGCGTCCGCGGGCGCAACCGCCGGGAACGTGCGTCCCGCGAAGCGCGCGACGCGACCCTCCTGGCGGATCGCCTCGCCGAGCGTTGTGGGGGCGCCGTGGCGCGCGAGGTGCGCCGCGCGGTACACGGCGGCGGCCGCGAGAGTCGCAACGCCCTCGGCGGTCGGGGTCTCGCTCGTCCACACGAGGGCGGTCGCGAAACCTCGTTTGACCATCGGCCCGCCTTCGAAGCGGTGCTCGGCATCCGTGAGGTGCCGATCCGTCCAACCGCCGCCGACGTCGTCCGCGAGGACGAGCGCGAACTTGAACGCGCGCGCGACGTGCGGGAGGCGCGCCGCCGCGCGACACGCGGCCTCGAGCGCGACGCGTTCCGCGTCGAACGCCTCGAGCGCGTCGAGCGCCTTGAGAACGTGATCCTTCGCCATGGGGTTCGCGTTCACGATGGGCACCACGACGTCGCGCGTCCCTTCCGTCATGCGTCGGAGGTATTCGCGGAAGCGCGCCATGTCGCGCGGCATCGAGTAGACTTCGCGAAGCGTCGCAAGGGTCGGCGCGAGCGTGACGTCCATCGGCGTCGCGAGGCCATCCTCGACGCATGAAGGTGCCGCGCCAGGCTACGAAACGGACGTCGGGGCCGCCCGGTGGCCAATTCGGCGCCACGTTCTTGCACGCGCGCGTCGCTCGTCGCGGGTATGCCGCTCTACATGGACGTCCACGAGAACGTGCGCGGGCTCACCCCTGAGAAGATTGCGGAAGCCCACAAGCGCGACCTCGAGAAGCAGGGCCAGTACGACGTGCACTATCACAAATACTGGTTCAACGAGAAGGAGGGCCGCGTCTTCTGCCTCGTGGAGGCCCCGAGCAAGGAGGCCGCGGAGCGGGTGCACCGCGAGGCGAACGGGATGGTCGCCGACCGCATCTACGAGATCAAGGAAGGGCTCTGAAAGGACCCCGAGGGCTGCCGCGGGCAGGCTCGGAGCCCACGCTTGAAGGATTCGCGGCGCACAAGCACCGCCCGCCGGACCAGGACTGCATGGCGGATGCCGCCAAGGTCGGGGCCCTGTGGTCGAGCGCCCGGTACCGGGAGGTCGGGTTCACGCACATCCCGGCGGCCGAGCACCTCCCGCGCGCCGCGCGCGTTGCGCCGGGGGATTGCGTCCTCGACGTGGCCTGCGGGACGGGCGTCGCCGCGATCGCGGCCCGTCGACGCGGGGCGCGCGTGACGGGACGCTACTTCCCGTACCGTCGCTTCCTTTGCTGGTACGTCCGGATCGCGCGCAGGAAGTCCACCTTGCGGAAGCCGGGCCAGTAGACGTCGGTGAAGTACAGCTCGCTGTACGCGAGCTGCCAGAGGAGGAAGTTGGAGATCCGCTCCTCGCCGGAGGTGCGCAGGATCAGGTCGGGGTCGGGCAGGTCGCCCGTGTAGAGGTACTTCGAGATGAGGGCCTCGTCGACGTCGTCGGGGCGCAGGCGTCCGGCCTCGGCGTCGGCGGCGATCGCCTTGACGGCGCGCAGGATCTCCTGCCGCCCGCCGTAGGCGATCGCGATGTTGTAGCGGTACGCATCGTAACCCGCGGTCTTCTCCTCGGCGTAGCGGATCGCGGCCTGCACGCGGGCCGGGAGCGTGTCGGTCTGGCCGATCGCGCGCACCTGGATCCGGTGCTTGTGCACGCGCGCGTCGTCCGCCATCTTGCGGAAGTTGGTCTCGAAGAGGTCCATGAGCTTCTCGACCTCCTCGGGGGCGCGCGCGAAGTTCTCGGTCGAGAAGGCGTACACCGTGAGGACCTTTACGTCGACCTCGAGACACCAGTCGAGGACCTTTTCGAGCGTGTCCCGCCCGATCTCGTGCCCGAGGAGGGGGTCCAGGCCCGCGACCTTCGCGAAGCGGCGGTTCCCGTCCATGATGATCGCGACGTGGCGGGGGACGGGATCCTGCCGGATCTCCTTGAGGAGGGTCGCCTCGGCGGCCTTGGCGACGGCGCCGCCGAGGGCGTCCGAGAAGGGGGCGTGGCCCATGGACCGTCGACGAGAGCGGGCCCGCTTCCTTAACCTTTCGTGCGACCGGCGGCGAGGAGAGGCTCCCCGCCCTCGAACCGGAGGCGCTCGTCGACGTCCGGGACGACGACCCGCGCGCGGTCCTGGACGAGGCGCGCGAAGGCCTGCGCGTCCTGCCGGATCTCGGGCATCGTGTTGTAGTGCATCGGGATCGCGGTCTCCACGCCGAGCCAGTCGACGGCGATCGAGGCGTGCTCCGGGCCCATCGTGTAGAGGTCGCCGATCGGCACGGCCGCGACATCGGGCCGGAGCACGTCGCGGATGACGTGCCGCATGTCGCCGAAAAGACCCGTGTCGCCTGCGTGGTAGAACCTCGTCTCGCCGTCGTCCACGACGAACCCGACGGGCGCCCCGCCGTACGCCCACGGGGGATCGCCGACCTCGTAGGCGCTCGTGTGCGCGGCGAACGTCATCCAGATCCGCGCGCCGTCGAGGCCCGTGAAGCTCCCGCCCACGTTCATGCCCGTGACGTCCGCGACGCCCGCGCGGTGAAGGAGCTTCGCGAGCTCGAAGGTCGCGACCGTCGGCCGGTCGACCTCGACCGTCGCGCCGACGTGATCGGCGTGGCCGTGCGTCACGAGCACGAGGTCGGCGTCGAGGTCGCGCGCCCGCGCGCGCGTGAGGCCGTTCTGGTCGTACGGATCGATGAGGATCACGTGGCCCTGCGCCGTGCGCAGCTCGAAGAAGCTGTGGCCGCGCCAGATGATGTCCATGCCCTTCGAGAAGGGCTCAGGCGCCTTGGTGTTGCCGCCCGGCGAAGGCCAATGTTTAAGCGACGTTCGGCGGATGCGCCGCTCCGCGCCTCGCGGCTGTAGTATAGTTTGGCTAGAACTGGGGCTTCCCAAGCCTCCGACTCGGGTTCAAATCCCGACAGCCGCACTTCTTCGCGCGCCCGACGCGCGGACGTTTTCCCGAGCAGCGGGAGCAAGGCCCCGCGATCAACGCTCGAAGCATCCGCCCGGTCCGGCCGGCGTTCGTCCGCAGGTGCGGTCGGCCGGCGTGGGCATTGTCGAAACTCTTAAGGCGCCCGAGCGAACACTTCGCCCCGGGTTCATCGACTTGGCCGCGACAAAGGAATCGTTGGGACGCGACAAGCCGGAATTCTTCCGCGTGACCTGCGCCCAGTGCAGCACGGACTACGAAGCCCCGGGCTCCTGCCCCGAATGCGGGATGATTTTCCACTACTGACGCGCGCGCGATCGCCGCGGTCGATGTGGACCGCTTCGCCTCGGGACGCCCGGTCCGTGCTCGCTAAAGACACTGCGGCAGCGGCGCGACCTGGAGGCCGCCGTTCGCGGTGTCGTAGATGATCCGGCCGCCTTCGGACTCGTAGACGCGGACGCGCTCGCTCTGGATGTTGTACACGACGAAGTTCCCGACCTTGATCATGCAGAACGCCTCGCGCGCGAGATTCTGCTCCACGGTCGTCGGAAGCACCTTCGGCGTGAGGACGATGACGCCGCCGTCCGAAGTCGCCCGCTTCTCGGTAACGGTCGCCTCGAAGCCGTAGTCGGAGGTCCAGGCGTAGCCGCCGCCCAGGACGAGGATGAGCACGACGCCGCCGAGCACGGAGAGGGCGGTCTTGAGGGCCATGCGATGCGGAGGGGCTCCCCGGTCTTGCCCTTTTCGGCGACGTCGTCGGGAAGCTTCATGCCGGGAACCGCACGTGGCCCACCATGCACCCGAGCGACGTCATCCGCGGGGCCGCCTCGGACCTTCTCGCGGGGAAGCGCGTCATCCTCGGCGTCTCGGGCTCGATCAGCGCCGTGCGCGCGGTCGAGGTCGCGCGGGAGATCATCCGCCACGGCGCGGACGTCATTCCCGTGATGACGCCCTCCGCGGAGCGCATCATCCACCCGGACGCGCTCGAATTCGCGACGGGCCACAGGACGATCACACGCCTCACGGGCGCAGTCGAGCACGTGGACCTCAAGGGCGACCTCATGGTGGTCGCCCCCGCGACGGGCAACACCGTCGCGAAGATCGCGCTCGGCATCGACGACACGCCGGTCACCACGTTCGCGACGACGCACCTCGGCGTCGCGCCCGTCCTGATCGCGCCCGCGATGCACGGCACGATGTACGAGAACCCGTTCCTCGTCGGCCACCTCGAGCGCCTGAGGGCCGCGGGCGTCGAGGTCCTCGACCCCGTCTTCGAGGAGCGCAAGGCCAAGCTCGCGGACCCGGTCGCGATCGCGGAGCACGCGGTGCGCCTCGCCGGGCCGCGCACGCTCAAGGGCCGCCGCGTCCTCGTCGTCGCGGGAAGCACCGAGGAGCCGCTTGACGCGATGCGCGTGGTCTCGAACCGCGGCACGGGAGCCTTCGGCGCGGCCCTCGCGCGCGAGGCCTTCCGCCTCGGCGCCGAGGTCGAACTGTGGTGGGGTCGCGCGAGCGTCGAGCCGCCCGCGTGGATCCCGACGAAACGCTTCGCGACCGTCGCCGACCTCCTCACGCTCGCCCCCGAGGCGCGCCGCTTCGACGCGGTCGTCATGCCGGCCGCCGTCTCGGACTGGGCCCCGGCCGCGCCGCAGCGCGGCAAGATCCCGACTTCCGAGGGCGAAACCGTCGTGCGCCTCGCGCCGACGCCCAAGGTCGCGAAGGCCATCCGCGCGGCGTTCGACGGCGCGCTCGTGACGTTCAAGGCCGAAAGCGGCCTTGCGCCCGACGCCCTCGCGGCGAGGGCGCGCGAGGCCCTCGCCGCGAACGGCGCCGCGTTTGTCGTCGCGAACGACGTCGCGAACGCGGGGCGCGCCGAGGCGTCGGTGCTCGTCGTCGACGCGAAGGGGGTCGCGCCGCTTGCGGGCCCGAAGGACCGCGTCGCGCGCGGCATCCTCGACCGCCTCGCGAAGGTCCTCGGGGGCGCCGCGTGACGCCGCGCCGCGCCGCCGCGTTCTCGCCCGGCCACGTCACGGGATTCTTCGAGATCCGCGACGAGGCCTCGGAGTGGGACCGGAAGGGCTCGCGCGGCGCGGGCTTCGCGACGAAACTCGGCGCGCTCTCGTTCGTCGAGGTCGAGCCCGCGCGGAGGTTCTCGCTCGACATCTCGCTCGACAAGTCGCGCTCCGAGGCGCCCGTCACGCGGCACGCCGTGCGCGAGGTCCTCAAGGCCGCGATCGCGGACGGGAAGGTCCCGTACGACCGCGACGCGCCCGCGGGCGAGCGCGCGAAGGTCGCGATGCGCGTCTTCACGGAGACGCAGCTCCCCGTGTCGCAGGGGTTCGGCATGAGCGCGGCGGGCGCGCTCTCGGCCGCGATGGCCGCGGCGAAGGCGCTGGGCGTCGGCCGCACCGAAGCCGTGCGCGCCGCGCATGCCGCGGAGATCGCGAACCGGTCCGGGCTCGGCGACGTCGCGGGCGCGATCCACGGCGGTTGGGAGATCCGACGCGCCCCTGGACTCCCGCCCTACGGCGCGGTCCAGTCGTTCATGGGCTACGGCGAGCTCGTGCTCTGCGTCGTCGACGAACCCCTCGAGACGAAGAGCGTCCTCGCGGATCCCGCGAAGCGTCGCGCGATCAACGCGGCGGGCGCTCGCGCCGTGGACGCCCTGCTCGCGGAGCCGACCGTGGAGCGCTTCTTCGACCTCAGCCACGCGTTCGCGATCGAAACCGGCCTTCTGAAGGGCCGCCTGCTCGACGCGGTCGAGACGGCGCGCCAGCACGGGCACGCGTCCATGAGCATGCTCGGCGGAAGCCTCTTCGCGGTCGGCCGCCGCGACGCCCTCCTCGCGGCGCTGAAACCGTTCGGCGAGACGTTCGTCACCGAGGTCGACCCCGAACCCGCGCGGATCCTCCCGATCGAGACGTGATCAGCCGATCTCGACGAGCACGCCCGACGCGTCTTCGGTCCGCTCGACGCGGTGCCCGAACGCCGCGACGAGGTCGAGCGCCGTCGAAGCGTGGAGCGAGAGCCGCCTGGCCCGATAGGCGCCGCCTCCCGCGACGGCCATGAGGACGGGAAGCTGGTCCGCGAGATGCTCGTCCACGGGCGCACCCGTCGCGTCCTCCGCAAGGAGCGTCGCGACCGCTTCCCGCCCGACCTCCTCGGCCGGGTAGCCGCGGCGGCCGAGCGCGCTCGCGCCGAGGACGGCGCCGCTCGCGTAGCGCGCGACGAGGTCGAAGCCCATGCCGATGCCCGGGCCGCGGTGGTGGTCCTCCTCGAACGTCGCCGCGAGGCCCGCCGACGCGAGCGCGTCGCGGGCCGCGTCCGTCGCGCGCGAGAGGACGTGCCGCGGGAGGCCGTGGGCGTGCGCGACGCCTTCGATCCCCGCAAGCCGTCCGCGGTCGAGAAGGCGGACGCGGTCGAGCGGCGTCGGCTCGACGGTCGCGGTCACGACGCCGCGGCCGACGGGCACGTAACCCCGGCGCTCGAGCGAGAACGCGACCCGCGCGCCGAGGCGGTCGAGCGCGGGCTCGAGGACCCGCGACACGTAGGTCCACGAAGGCGCCTTCGGCACGTCGGTGCCCCCTTCGACCCGGAGGACGTGCCGCTCCCGCGAAGCGAGCGCGACCGGGAGCACCGCCTGGAGGACGAGCGCGACGCTCCCCGCGGTCCCGACCCTGAAGCTCCGCTCGCTTGCGAGCGCGAGGCCGGGCCGGAGCGTCACCTCCGTCGAGCCGGGGTGGACGCCCCCGATCTCCCCGTCGCAGAGCTCCGCGACGGCGAGCGCCGCGGCGACGTGCTGCGGCTTGAGCCCGGGCGGGTCGCGTCGGCCGCGCACATTCACGACGCGCACCGGCACGCGCGCAACGGCCGAAAGCGCAAGGGCGACGCGGAGCACCTGCCCCCCGCCTTCCCCCTGCGATCCGTCCACAACGCGCACGCGGGGCGCGAGCGCATGAAACCCCTTAAGGCCCGCCCCCCGCTTCCCGGCGCGTGACCCTCGCGGACCGGCTCAGGGCGCGGATCGCGCGCGAGGGTCCGCTCCGCTTCGACGCGTACATGGAGGCCGCGCTCTTCGACCCCGAGGACGGATACTATGCGCGCGGCCCCGCGATCGGTCGCGCGGGCGACTTCGCGACGGCCACGAACGAGCCCGCCTTCGCGCGGTGCCTCGCGCGCTTCGCGCGCGACGTGCGCGCCCGCCTCGGCGACCCGCCGGGGTTCCGCGTGATCGACGCGGGCGGCGGCACCGGGGCGCTGGCCTCGGCGCTCGCGGCGGAGGGCTTCGCGGTGGGCGTCGTCGAGCGCGCTCCGGGCCTCGCGGCGGCCCAGCGCGCGCGCGGCCTCGACACGCGGCCCGCGATCGGCGACTTCGCGCCGATCACGGGGGTCGTCGTCGCGAACGAACTCCTCGACGCGTTCCCCGCGCGCCGCGTCGAGGCGACGGCGGAAGGGTTCGTCGAACTGGGCGTCGGCCTCGACGCCGCGGGCCGCTTCGTCGAGGTGCCGCTCGGGCCCGCCGACGCGGCCCTCGCCGCGCTCGTCGGCGATTTGCCTTCGGGCTGTCGCGCGGAGGCCTCGCCCGCAGCCCTCGCGTGGATCGCCGACCTTTCGAGCGCGCTCACGCGCGGCGTCGCGATCGTCCTCGATTACGGCGGCGCCGCGCACGAGATCCGCGGCGAGCACCTGCCGCGCGGGACGCTCCGCGCGTATCGGCAGCACGCGATCGTGGACCCGCTCGCCGACCCCGGCTCGGCGGACCTCACGGCCGACGTGGACTTCGACGCGGTGGCCGAAGCCGGCCGGCGCGCGGGCTTCGCGGTCGCGGGGCCCGTCAACCAGGGGTCGTTCCTCCTGGGGAACGGCCTCGTGGACGAGATGGAGGCGGCCCGCGTCTCGGGCGACCTCGAAGGCCTCTTCGCGATGCGGACCCTCGCCCTTCCCGGGGGCATGGGCGAACGCTTCAAGGTCGCAGGCCTTGCGCGGGGAATGAGGGCGGAGGGCCTCTCCGGGTTCGAGCGCCCTCGTCCGGGCCCACAACGGTCATGAGGAGGGCCCCCGAGACCCCGGGCGATGGACAGGGGCGGCCTCGCGTACGCTGCGGCCTTCGTCGTCGCGCTTATTGCGGCGGCGGTCGCCTACGACGCGATCTCCGCATGGGCCGTCCACCAGGCGGAGGACGTGGACGCGGAAGCCGCGGCCGCGCGTCGCGCCTACACGTTCCTTTCGGGCGCGAGGGGCGGCGACGCGCCGCGCGTCATCGTGATCGGCGCGAGCGACGCGCGCGAGGGCGTCGACGCGTACATCGTCGACCGCCTTCTCAGGGAGCGAGGCCTTCCGCACGAGACGTTCAACCTCGCGGTGGGCGGCGACACGCCGCTTCGCCGCATCCCGGAGCTTCCGCTCCTCGTCGAGGCGCGGCCCGCCCTCGTCGTCTACACCGTCGGCCCCTTCACGTTCCGCGACACGCCGCCTGACGGCCTCGTGAACCGGTTCATGCCCGTCGCGCACCTTGCGGCCGCGCCGGCCCCGGGCAGCGAGGCGGCGATGCTTCTGGGCCCTGCGCACATCGAGGCCCTCGATCCCCCGCCCTTCGCGCGACTCTCGCCCGAGCGGCTTTCGATGGAGCGGCAAGCCATCCGGGACGCGCTTCGCGACGCGGTGGCCTCCGCGCTCGGCCTCGAGGACGAGAACGAGCGCCGGTCCCGCGACCGAAGTTTGCGCGTCTCGAGCGTGAAGGATCCCTGGACGACCTCGGCCGAGTCGCTCTCTGGGCCCGCGCTCGAAGCCGCCCTCGCGTCGTTTCCTCGCGGATGGGAGACCGTCGGCGACCGCGAGAACGAAAACACGCGCGCCTTCGAGCTCGTCCTGCGGACCCTCGCCGAAGCGGGGATCCCGACCCTCGTCGTCGAGAGCCCCCTCAACCCGGCCTTCGATGACCTCGTCCCCGCCGATTCGCTCGCGGCCTTCCGCGCGCGCGCCGCCGAGGCGAGCCTGCGCCACGGAGTCCCCTTCGTCGGGGCCCAGGGAATCGCGGCGCCCGACGACTTCGCGGACCACGTGCACGCGAACCGGGCGGGCCGCGAGAAGCTCAGCGCCCGCCTTGCCGACCTCGTCGCGGGCCTCCTGGAGGCGCGCGCGTGACCGCCTTCGGGGACCTTCCGTACTATGCGCTCCTCGCGGCGACCATCCTCCTTGTCGCGGTCCTCCGCTCGAACCGTCTCCGCGTCATCGGCCTTCTCGCGTCGAGCTGGATCTTCTTCGCGGTCACCGGCGGCGGCGCATTCATCCTTCTCCTCGCGACGACCATCGTCGACTGGCGCCTCGGCCTCGCGATCGCCCGCGAAGGCGATGCCCGCAAGCGCCGCGCGCTCCTCGTCGCGGGACTCGTCGCGAGCCTCGGGACGCTCGTCCTCGTGAAATACGCCGGGTTCTTCGTTCGGTCCCTCGCGATCGCGACCGGCCTCCCGCCGGAGGGCGTCGCGTTGCCGTTCGACGGCCTCCTCCCCACGCTCGCGATCTCCTTCTACACCTTCGAAAGCGTGAGCTACCTCGTCGACGTGTACCGCCGGGAACTCGAGCCGTCCACGTCGTTCGTCGAGTACGCGACGTTCATCGCCTTCTTCCCGCACCTCGTCGCGGGGCCGATCGTGCGGCCGAAGCAGTTCCTCCACCAGATCCACGAGCGCATCGCGTTCCGATCCTCGAACCTCGCGCCGGGCCTCTCGCTCATCGCGCTCGGCCTCGTCGAAAAGCTCGTCGTCGCGGACGGGCTCGCGCCGTTCGTCGACGCGGTCTTCCTCAAGCCCGGCGCGTGGGAGCTTTCGAGCGCGTGGGTGTTTCTCGGCGTCCTCGCCTTCGGCGTGCAGATCTATTGCGACTTCGCGGGCTACACGCACATCGCGCTCGGGAGCGCGAAGCTCCTCAACCTCGACCTTCCCGAGAATTTCGACTTCCCCTATCTCGCGACGAGTCCGCGCGCGTTCTGGCGGCGTTGGCACATCACGCTCTCGACGTGGTTGCGCGACTACCTCTACAAGCCGCTCGGAGGCAGTCGCAACGGCTCCGGTCGAACCGTGTTCGCGCTCATGGCGACGATGGCGCTCGGGGGCCTCTGGCACGGCGCGAGCTGGACGTTCGTGCTCTGGGGCGTCCTCCACGGCGCGCTCCTCGTGGCCGACCGCTTCGGAAGTCCCGCGCTTCGCGCGAGGACCTCCTTCGTTCCGCGCGGCCTCGCCCTCGCCGCGGGATGGTTCGCGACGCAGTACGCAGTCTTCCTCGGTTGGCTCCTCTTCCGCGCCGCGAGCCTGGAGGACGCGCTCTACATGGCCCGCAAGTATCTCTTCCTCGACGGATTCGCCTGGAGCCTCGACGGGGCGCCGGCAGGCGCCGACCTCGCGACGGCGGCGCCGCTCATTGTCGGATTCGTCGTCGTCGGGCTCGCGAGCGCGGGCCTCGGCGGCCTCGCCGCGCGTCTCGGGGCGGTCAGGCCGGCGCCGTGGGCGGCGGCCATGGGCGCCCTGCTCCTCGCGGTGTTCGCGCTCGCGCCGAGCGACACCGTGCCGTTCATCTACTTCCAGTTCTGACCCGCGCCGCGCGCTCGAGCGCGGCGCCCGCGTCCTCGATGCGGTGGGCCGCCGTATCGAGCGCGCGCTCCAGATGCAGGGTCTCCTCCCTGGGGGCGTGCCGGAACGCGTGCCACGTGGCGTGCAGCGTGTTCCACGCCTCTTCGAGCCGCCGCGCGGCCTCCTCCTCTTCGCGGGACGGGGCGCGACCGGGCGGCTTCATCCCGGCGGGCTCTGTCGCGTCGTCGATAGGAGCTTTTCGGTCACCGCTTCTCGAGCGGGGCGTAGTGCTGATCGACCGGTCCGACGTATTCGGCGTCGGGACGGATGAGGCGGTTGTCGCCGAGCTGCTCCATCACGTGGGCCGTCCACCCGGCGACGCGCGCGAGCGCGAAGATGGGGGTGAACAGGTCCGTGGGGATGCCCATGCTGTGGTAGGTCGAGGCGGAGTAGAAGTCGACGTTCGCGTCGAGGCCCTTCTCCTCCTTCATGACCTTCTGGATCGCGGTGGACATCTCGTACCAGCGCAGGTTCCCGGAGCGTCGCCCGAGGCGCTCGCTCATGTCCTTGAGGTGGACCGCGCGCGGGTCGAGGGTTTTGTAGATGCGGTGACCGAAGCCGGGGATCTTCGCGTGCTCCGTGAGCTTCGTGCGCACGTAGTCGCGCGCCCGGTCCGCGGACCCGATGTCCTCGAGCATGTGCATCACGGCCTCGTTCGCGCCTCCGTGGAGGGGGCCCTTGAGCGTCCCGACCGCGCTCGTGATCGCCGAATGCATGTCGGAGAGCGTGGAGGCCGTGACGCGGGCGCTGAACGTCGAGGCGTTAAACCCATGGTCGACGTGGAGGACGAGGCAGACGTCGAAGTCGCGCGCGATCTCCGGGTCGGGCTCCTTGCCCTGGAGCATGTAGAGGAAGTTCGCCGCGTGGCTGAGGTCGGCGCGGGGCGGGATGGGATCGTGCCCCGTGCGGAGCTGGTGGTACGCCGCGATGATGGTCGCGTACTTCGCCGTGAGCCGGATCGCCTTGCGCAGGTTCGCCTGCGGCTCGTTGCGGTCCCGGTCGCCGTCATAGGACGCGAGGGCGCTCGTCGCGGTTCGCAGCGCCTCCATGGGCGAGGCCCGGCCGGCGATGTTCTTGAGGAACGGGAGGAAGTCCGTGGGGATCGCGCGCTCCGCCGCGAGGCGCGCGCGGAGGTCGGAGAGCTCGTCGCGCTTCGGGAGCCGGCCGTGCCAGAGAAGGTGCGCCGTCTCCTCGAACGTCGCGTGCGCCGCGAGATCGTGGATGTCGTAGCCGCGGTAGGAGAGCCGCCCGGCCTGGCCGTCGATGGCGCTCAGCGAGGTCTTGCCGACGACGATGCCCTCGAGTCCGCCTTTTCCGGGAGGCATGGGGTCACATCCGCCACGAATGGCTTGCCGGCGGGATGGTCCGGGGCGACTTAAAGCCTGGGGCTTCCCGGCGCGGCATCCGGCCCCAAGGCTGAAGGGGCGGCACCGCCTCCGCGGGTCGGAGGCTCGCGACGTGGACAACCTGCGGCTCGCCCTGGCGCTCGCGCTGATCGCGGCGCCCGTCGCCCTCGCGGAGGCCCCGGCCCCCGTCCGCGCGGAGGCGCGCGGATGGGACCCGCTCGCGCCCGCCGATCTCTCCTCGGTCGCCTGCGGGGGGACGGCTCCGGCGGTGAAGGCCTGCGTCGCGACGTTCACGCTGACCTCGGCCGGCGTGGTCGTCACCGTGTCGGGATGCTTCACCGGCGACCTCACGGTGACGCTCAGGAACACGAACCTCAGCCAGTGGCCGCGCGGCACGAAGACGGTGACGCTCGGACTCGCGTGCGGTCAGGTCCTGGGATCGACCCCGTCGGGCGACGTCTTCCCGGGCCCCGTCGAGGCGCGCGCCGAGACGCGGACGCTCTTCAACCTCGCGGGGCAGGACAAGGGGCTCGGACCCTGGTCCGTGACCTACGACTATTGAATCGCGAGAAACGTTCAAACCCGCGCATGCGACTTCCTGGCACGGAGGCTCGCCATGTCCGCCCATAACCGCCGCCATGTCGCCGTGCTCGCCCTCGCCTGCATCCTCGCCGCGCCCCTCGCCATCGGCGAGCGCGAAGCGCCGATCGTCGACGACATCGTCGTCGCGCGGGACGCGCTCGCTCCGCTCGAGTTGACCCAGACGCAATGCGGGGGAACGGCGCCGCTCGTCAAGCAGTGCACGACGGTGTTCTACGCGCGGTACCACCTCGTGATCGAGATCAACGGCTGCTACACGGGCGACATCCACATCCAGCTCCGGGACACGAAGATCACGGCGTACCCGAAGTCGAACCGCGACTGGCACATTGGCGTCGTCTGCGGCGTCATCGTCGACGCGTACGCGACCGGCACGCTCTACGCGAACCGGGAGACGGGCGCGACCGCGACGACGAGCTCGCTCTTCGGCCTCGTGAAGGCCGGAAGCCAGGATCCCGGCGTGGGACCCTGGACGGTCCGCTACACCTTCTAGGCCCCGAGCGCCTCGCGGATGCGGCGGGCGAGCGCGCGGCTCACGCCAGGAACGCGCGCGAGGTCCTCCTCGCGGGCCTCCCGGACGGCCTCGACGCTCCCGAAGTGCGCAAGGAGGACGCGCTTCTTCGCGGGGCCCACGCCCTCGATGCCGTCGAGCGCGCTCTGCGTGAGCGCCTTCGCGCGCAGGCGCCGCTGATACCGGAGGGCGAAACGGTGGGCCTCGTCGCGCGCCCGCATGGCGGGCTGGAGCCCCGGCGCGCTTCGCGGCAGATCGACCGGCCTGACGCGTCCCGGGAGCCACAGCTCCTCCTCGCGCTTCGCGAGCGCGACGACCGGGAGGGAGGCGAGCCCGAGGGCGTCGAGCGCGTCCTTCGCGGCCTTGAGCTGGCCGACGCCGCCGTCGATGAGCACGAGGTCGGGCAGCGCGGACGCCTCCTTGAGGACGCGCGCGTAGCGGCGCTCCACGACCTCGCGCATCGCCGCGTAGTCGTCGTTCCTGTCCTCGCGGACCTTGAACGTCCGGTACCGGCTCTTCGCGGGCGATCCGTCGACGAGCACCACGAGGCTCGCGACGACGCCCGCGCCTCCAAGGTGCGAGATGTCGAAGCACTCGATGACCTTGGGCGGCGAGGCCAGGCCGAGGGCGCGCGCGAGGTCCGCAAGCTCCTCCGCGTGCTCCACCTCGCCGCGCTTCAGGCGCTCGGACCCGAGCTTGAACGCGGCGTTCTTGCGCGCGAGGTCGAGGACGCGGCGCTTGTCCCCGCGGTGCGGAGCTTCGATCGAGACCCTCCCGCCGCGTCGCTCCGCGAGCACGGCCTCGATCGCCGCGGCGTCCGGAAGGACGACCTCGACGACGAGCGTCGGCGGGATCGCGGGAAGGTTCTCGTAGTAGCGACGGACGAATTCGCCGACGAGCTCGGCTTCGGGCTTGTCGGCGGATCCCCGACGAAAGAAGAAATGCTCCTGTCCGACGACGCGCCCCCCGCGCGAGAGCGTCACGACGCCCACCGCGAGGCCTCCTTCGCGGACGACGACGAACGCGTCGAAATCGTCCACCGACTTCGAGAAGACGGCTTGACGCGCGAGCGTCGAGGTGACGGCGCGCAGCCGGTCCCGGAAGAGCGCGGCCCGCTCGAAGGCCTCGCTTCTCGAGGCCTCTTCCATCTCGCGCGTGAGGCTCCTCGAGATGGCGGTCGTATCGCCCTTGAGGAAGCGCGTCGCGTCGGCCGCGGCGCGCGCGTAGGCGGCGTCGGGCTCGCTCGTCGCGAGGTCGGGCTCCTTGTCGGGCGCCTTCGCCCGCCGCTCGGCGGCCTCCTTGATGCAGGGACCCCAGCAGAGGGCGAGCTGATACGATAGGCACCCGCCGGGGATGAGCTCCTTGCAGTCGCGGATGCGGAAGACCTCGCGCACGACCTGCAGGGTCTTGCGCGCCGCGCCCGCGTCCGGGAACGGGCCGAAGGTCGCGCCCGCGGGCGGCACGTCGCGCACGACGCGGATGCGCGGGTAGTCGTCCGCGGTGAGATGGAGGTAAGGGTACCGCTTGTCGTCGGTGAGGCGCACGTTGTACCGCGGCTTTTCCTTCTTGATGAGCGCGCTTTCGAGGAGGAGCGCCTCCTTCTCCGTCGCGGTGAGGATGACGTCCACCGTCGCGGCGCGCGCGAGGAGACCCTCCTTCCGGACCTCGACCTCCCCGGGCTTGTATTGCGAAAGCCTCGCGCGGAGGTTCGCCGACTTCCCGACGTAGAGGACCCTGCCGTCGGCGTCCTTGAAGAGGTAGACGCCCGGCTCCTCGGGGTAGTCGGCAGGGTCGAGCGCGATCACGCGGGGCGATGGTCCCCGCGCGGCCAAAGCTCTTTCGCGGCTCAGAGGAGGCCCCTCGCGCGGATGGCCTTCACGACGTCCCGGCCCCATGTCTTCGGCGGCTCGCGCGCCGGATGGCGGACCTCGACCACGGGGAATCCGTCGGGGAGCGCCGCGGGAAGCCGCTCCCCCGCGTGCCGTCCCACGGCGACGGCGCCGCGCGGCGCCAGGATGTCGAGGAGGCCACGCACGTTCGCGCGGAACGCCTCCTCGAGGTCGGCGCGGCGCCGCAGTCGCGCCTCCTCCGGGGTCACGTTCCAGGGCTTCCTGTCGCGATCCACGTAAAGGAGCGGCGAATACGGGAACACGCACACGTCGGCGCCGAAGGCCTCGGGGCCGCCCCAACCGTGGTCGATCATCGTGTAGACGCAGAGGCTCGACCGCTCGTAGGTGAGCACGAGCAGGTCGCGAAGGGACTTGGGCGCGCGACCGGGGATCTCCTCGTCGAAGCCGAGCTTCGGAAGACGCGAGCGCGCGGTGCGCACGTCCGTGAACGGGACGCCGGTCTGCGTCGCTCCGTACGGTCCCGGGTTCAGCGCCACGAAAAGGAGTGAGCCCTTCTCGCGGGGCTGGTAATGGCGGAGCCACCGCTCGTGCACGTCCCATGCATAGTCGTACGGGAGATGGACGTCGATGCCGGTCTCGCGCGCGACGCGGCGGCGGATCGTCGCGTTCGCGTCCACCACGCGGCGCGTGTGCGCGACGAACGCCTCGACGTCGACCTTCCCGCGCGCCACGTCCCACCTACCGCTTGCGGGCTCGCGTCTTCGGGATCTTCGCGACGGGCGCGACGCGGCGCGGCGCGAGGAGCGGCTTCAGGAACTGGCCCGTGTAGGACCCCGGCGTCGCGGCGAGCGCCTCCGGCGTGCCGGCCGCGACGACGTGACCGCCCTTCTCGCCGCCCTCGGGCCCGAGGTCGACGATCCAGTCCGCGCATTTGATCACGTCGAGGTTGTGCTCGATCACGAGCACGGTGTTCCCCGTGTCCGCGAGACGGTTCAGAACCTCGAGGAGGCGCCGGATGTCCGCGAAGTGGAGGCCGGTCGTGGGCTCGTCGAGGATGTAGAGGGTGCGGCCCGTCGCGCGCTTCTGCAGCTCCGTCGCGAGCTTCACGCGTTGCGCCTCGCCGCCCGAAAGCGTCGTCGAGGACTGGCCGAGGCGCATGTACCCGAGCCCGACGTCGTGGAGGGTCTGGAGGGATCGCGCGACGTGCGGCACGTTCTCGAAGAAGGCGAGCGCTTCCTCGATGCTCATGTCGAGGACGTCCTTGATCGTCTTGCCCTTGTACTTCACCTCGAGCGTCTCGCGGTTGTACCGGGCGCCCTTGCAGACGTCGCAGTGCACGTAGACGTCGGCGAGGAAGTGCATCTCGATCTGCACCATCCCGTCGCCCTCGCACGCCTCGCAGCGGCCCCCCGCCTTGTTGAAGGAGAAGCGCCCCGGATCGTAGCCGCGCGTCTTCGCGTCCGGCGTCGCGGAGAACAGCTCGCGGATGTGCGTGAACACGCCCGTGTAGGTGGCGGGGATCGAACGCGGCGTGCGGCCGATCGGCGACTGGTCGATGATGATGACCTTGTCGATCTCGTCGACGCCCTCGAGGCCCTTGTGGGCGCCGGGATGCTCCGTCGAGCCGTAGAACTGGCGCGCGAGCGCCTTGTAGAGGATATCGTTCACGAGCGTCGACTTGCCGGACCCCGAGACGCCGGTGACGCACACGAACCGCCCGAGGGGAAGCTCGACGTCCTCGCCCTTGAGGTTGTTCTCGCTCGGGGCGCGCACGACGAGCGCCTTCCCGTTGCCGGGGCGGCGCTCCTTCGGGACCTCGATCGCCTCGCGGCCCGAAAGGTACGCGCCCGTGAGGCTCTTCGGATTCGACTCGACCTCGGCGGGCGTCCCGTGCGCGACGACGTGGCCCCCCGCCTCGCCCGCGCCGGGGCCGAGGTCGAGCACGTAGTCCGCCGCCCGGATCATCTCCTCGTCGTGCTCGACGACGATGAGCGTGTTCCCGAGGTCCTGCAATCCCTTGAGGGAGCGGATGAGGCGCTGGTTGTCGCGCTGATGGAGGCCGATCGAGGGCTCGTCCAGGATGTAGAGGACGCCGACGAGGCCGGACCCGATCTGCGTCGCGAGCCGGATCCGCTGCGCCTCCCCGCCCGAGAGCGTCGCGGAGGCGCGGTCGAGGGTGAGGTAATCGAGGCCGACATCCACCATGAAGCGCAGGCGGGCGCGGATCTCCTTCACGACCTCGCGGCTGATGAGCCGCTCGCGGTCCGTGAGCCGCGACTCCATGCCGTTGAACCAGTCGACGAGACGACCGACGGGAACCGCGCAGAGGTCCGCGATGCTCCGGTCGTGCACCGTGACGCCGAGGACCTCGCGCTTGAGTCGCGAGCCCTTGCATCCCTTGCAGGGCTTCGTCGCCATGAGCGCCTGGATCTTCTCGCGCTTGCCCTCGCTCTCGGTGTCCTTGTAATAGCGCTCGAGACGCGCGACGATCCCTTCGAAACGCTCCGTTCCTTCCCACGTGAAGGAGCCGGTCTTCGAAGTGAAGCGCATCGAGATGTCCTCCTTCGAGCCGTAGAGGACGGCGTTGCGCTGGCGCTCCGTCATGAGCTTCCAGGGCGTGCGCAGGTCGAAGCCGTAGTGCTTCGCGACCCATTGGAGCTCCTTGAGGATCCACGGCGAGGAGGAGAGGACCGTGCCGTGGAGGGCGCCGTTCGAGAGGGACTTGCCGGCGTCCACGATGACGACGCCGGGGTCCACCTCGAGGTTGAAGCCGAGGCCCGTGCAGTCGGGACACGCGCCGTGCGGCCCGTTGAAGGAGAAGTTGCGCGGGGCGATCTCCGGCATCGAGAAGCCGCACTTCACGCAGGCGAGCTTCTCGGAGAGGACCAACTCCTCCTTGTCCGCGACGACCGAGAGCTGGCCCTCGCCGAGCTTCAGGGCCTGCTCGACGGCGTCCGTGAGGCGCGTCCGGAACGCGTCGTCTCCCTTTTTCGAGACGAGGCGGTCGAGCACGACGTCGATCGAGTGCTTCTCGTACCGCGCCATCTTCCAGTCGTCGTCGACGGTCCCGAAGGCGCCGTCGACCCGCAGGCGCTGGTAGCCCTTCGACTTGAGGTCGAGGATGAGCTTCTTGTACTCCCCCTTGCGGTCCTTCACGACGGGCGCGAGGACCTGCAGCTTCGTTCCCTCGGGAAGCGCGAGAAGGCGGTCGACGATCTGCTCCGCGGTCTGCTTCTCGATGACCGTGCCGTCGTTGGGGCAGTGGGGGATGCCCGTGTTCGCGAAGAGCACGCGCAGGTAGTCGTAGATCTCCGTGATCGTGCCGACGGTCGAGCGCGGGTTCTTCGACGTCGTCTTCTGGTCGATCGAGATGGCGGGCGAAAGGCCCTCGATGGAGTCCACGTCGGGCTTCTCCATCTGGCCGAGGAACTGGCGCGCGTAGGCGGAGAGGGACTCGACGTAGCGCCGCTGGCCTTCCGCGTAGAGCGTGTCGAACGCGAGGGAGGACTTGCCGGATCCCGAAAGGCCGGTGATGACGACAAGCTCGTTGCGCGGCAGGGTCACGTCGATGTTCTTCAGGTTGTGCTCCCGCGCGCCACGGATGACGATCTGATCCTTCATGGCGTGAACCGGTCCCGGGGGCGACCATCCGCCGTGATGCTATTTGGGCGTTCCGCCGGAGGTGGGCGAACCTGCGGCCGCGCGGGCTAGCGTCCGAGCTGCGGGTCGCCGTGGCCGCCGAGCGCCGGAGCCTGCTCCGCGACCGAAAGGCGGGGTTCGAGACGCCCCACGATCGCGCCGGCATGGTTCGGGACGGCGGGGCGCCACCATTCTCCGAGCACCTCGAGGGCGCGGGGGTCGAGCCAGGCGAGCTGGCGGCAGGCCTCGACGACGGCGGGCGGCACGGCGCGCCACGCGCCGTCCTCCACCTTTACGACGAGGGCGCGGCCGGTCTCGAGGTCGATGACGCCCTCGATGCCCTCGCCGCCCGCCTTCGCGAGGAGCCGGCCCTCCGAGGCCTCCATGAGATCGGTGTCGAAGCGTCCCGTGCCCGCCACGTGCCAGGGCGACCCGCCCCACGCGGCAAAAAGCGGCGCGAGCGCTTCGGCGTCTTTCGGGGGCGCGTCGCGCCAGGCGTCCACGCGGCCGAGCCTCGCGAGGGCCGTCGCAAGCGACCGCAGGGGAAGCGCGGCGTTCGGCGCGCCGCAGCCGTCCACGCCCCATCGAAGGGCGTCGAGCCGGAGGCCCGAGTAGCGCGCGACGGCCTCGGCGATCGCGCGCTCGAGCGGATGGGCGGGATCGAGGTAGCCCTCGAGGCTCCACCCGTTCAGGCGGCAGGCGACGAGCATCGCCGCGTGCTTCCCGCTGCAATTGTTGTGGATCGCGAGGGCGCGTCCATCGCCGAGCCTCGCGGCCGTCGGCGCGTGGTACGGCGCGTGGGCGCCGCACGCGAGACGCTCCTCCTCGACGCCGCCTTTCGCGAGGAGCGCGCGGACGGCCTCGACGTGTCCGGCTTCGCCCGAGTGGCTCGCCATCGCGACCGCGATCTCCCGCGGCTCGAGGCCGAGCTTCCCGAAGCCGGGAGCGCGCAGGAGCGGCAGCGCCTGGAGAGGCTTGAGAACGCTCCGGGCGAACGTCACGAAACCCGCGTCGCCCGCGCCCGCCACGACCCGGCCCGTCGCGTCCGCGACCGCGAGGTGCACGCGGTGCAGGCTCTCGATCGCGTCCCCGCGCCGGACCTCGACGACGGCCACCACGCGCCCCGGAGACCGGACCCGGTGAATAAGGTTGACTCAGAGGAAACGGTCGAGCGTCGTCTCGGGGCGGCCAGGCTCCTCGGGAAGACGCTCGACGAGACGCTCGAGCGGGTCCGCGTCCTCGGGACGCTTGTCGCGTCGCCACCGCGCGATGCGCGGGAATCGCACCGCGACGCCGCTTGCGTGGCGCGAGCTCGCCTGCACGCCTTCGAACGCGATCTCGAAGACGAGCTTCGGCTCGACCGACCGCACGGGGCCGTGCCGGGCCCTCGTGTGCCGACGGATCCAGCGGTCGAGCTCCACGTTCTCGGCGTCCGTCAGGCCGCCGTACGCCTTCGCGACCGGGACGAGGCGGTGGCCGTCGACGAGCGCGAACGTGTGGTCCGTGTAGAGGCCCGCGCGACGGCCCGATCCGGGCTCGCTCGACACGAGGACCGCGTCCACCGTGAGGGGCTCGACCTTCCACTTCCACCAATCGCCGCGCGGACGACCCGCGCGGTAGGGCGACGTCGAACGCTTCAGCATCAGGCCTTCCGCGCCTCGATCGCGCGCGCCGCGCCGCAGCATCGCGGCATGGTCCCAGTCCGCGACCGCGAGGACGGGCGACACGCGCAGCGCCCGCGGACCGTCCGCGAGGCGCGCCTCGAGCCGACGACGACGCTCCGCGAGCGGGTGTTGGCGAAGGTCCTCCCCCCCGTCCTCGAGGAGGTCGAACGCGACGAAGGCGACTGGCGCCTCCGCGAGGGCCGCGGGCGTGAGGCGCTCGCGTCCGGTCCGGCGCGCGAGGCGCGCGAAGGGCAGGGGTCCCGCTCCGCGCCAGGCGAGCACCTCGCCGTCGAGGACGGTTCCGTCGGGGAGCGTGCGCGCGGCCGTCGCGATCTCCGGAAAGCGCGCGGTGGCGAGCACGTCCCCGCGCGTCCACACGTGGACGGCGCCCGCGCGGCGGATGACCTGCGCGCGGATGCCGTCCCATTTCCATTCGACGAGGAAGTCGGAGACCGATCCCAGCGCGGACGGATCGTCGGGGGCGGGGTGCGCGAGGAAGAACGGATACGGGCTCGCGGGGTCCTGCGCGGCGCCTTCGCCCGCGAGGAGACCCGCGATGAACGCCGCGTCGGGCCGCCATTCGCCCGCGATGCGACGCGCGATCGCCGCGGGCTCCGCGCCCGCGACGTCCGCGAGGGCCCGGACGACGAGGGTCTCGCTGACGCCGACGCGGAACGAGCCGGTGACGATCTTGTTGAGGACGAACGCCTCGCGAGGCGCGAGGCCCGCCCACCACGCGACGAGGCGCCGGCGCGCTTCGGCAGCGGAAGCGCTCGCGAGCGGCTCGAGCCGCTCCTCGACCCAGCGGGAGAGGGGAATGTCGTCGCTCCCGTCTCCTCCCGCCGCGATGAGCGCAAGCGTCTCCGCGAGGTCTCCGACCTCCTCGTGGCAGGCGTCGAAGAGCCAGGGCGGAAGGCCCGACGCGGCGAGGCCCGCGCGCCTCAGCGTCCGCCGGTCCACGAGACGCTTGAGCCGGCGACCGGAGAGGAACCAGACGCCCCACGCGGCGTCCGCGGGCGGCGCCTCGCGCACGTAGGCCGCGACGGCCTTCCGTTTCGCGTTCACGCTCGTCGTCCGGTCGAGCGTGTCGTAGAGGGCCGCGAAGCGCTTCACGCTTCGGCCTCCCGCTCGCCCTCGTAGCGCGTCTCGACGATGCCCGTCTCGAGCCCCGTCTGCGCGAGGTGGCGCGCGAGCACGTCCGCGTAGCCGTGCGTCGCGAGCACGCGGCGCGCGCCCGTCGCCCGGACGGCCGCGAGCAATCCGCGCCAATCCGCGTGGTCCGAGAGGGCGAAGCCGCGCTCGTACCCGACGCGGCGACGGGCTCCCCGGACGCGCATCCAACCGCTCGCGAAGGCCGTCGAGGCGCCGCGGAAACGACGCATCCACGGGCTCCTGTGGGCGGAAGGCGGCGCGAGGACGAGCTCGCCCGCGAAGCGTTCGGAGGCCGGCGCGTCGGCGACGCGACGCGTCGGCGGGAGGTCGACCCCGGCCTCGCGGTAGGCCTCCACGATCGTCTCGACGGCCCCGTGCGTCCACACGCGGTCCGCGCCGAGCATCGCAAGAAGCCTCTGAGCCTTCCCGAGCGCGTAGGCGAAAAGGAGCGCGGGGCGGCCGTCGTCGCGGCACGATTCCCACCATCGCGCGAGCTCCCGACCCGTGCGCTCCGGCGGGTCCCAGCGGTAGATCGGGAGCGCGAACGTCGATTCCGTCACGAACACGTCGCAGGGCACGGCCTCGAAGGGCGCGCACGTGGGATCGGGATCGAGCTTGTAGTCGCCCGAGACGACCCACGTCTCGTCCGGACCCTCGACGCGCGCCTGAGCGGACCCGAGGACGTGACCGGCGGGATGGAGCGAGACGCGCGTCTCGCCGAGGCGCACGCTCTCGTGCGCTTCGAGGCCGACGACGTCGGCGTCGGGGCCGAGGCGACGCTTGAGGAGCGGCAGCGAGGCGGCCGTCGCGTAGTAACGGCCGGATCCGGGCCGCGCGTGGTCCGCGTGCGCGTGCGTGACGACGGCGACCGGGACGGGTCGCCACGGATCGACGTGGAAGCCGCCCGCCGGGCAGGCGAGGCCGCGCTCGTCGGGCGCGAGGAGATCGCTCACGCGCCGTCGTCGGGTCGCTTCCCTTTTCTATCGTGCGGTCACGTCGTGCGCGCCTTGGCCGGGGCGAGCGCCCAGGCCTCGGGCGAGGCGACCGGGACCGAAGGGTCGAAACGGAACGCGTACAGGCCCGAATTGCCGTCGAACGTCACGAGCGTCCCGTCGGGAAGCGCATGGACCTCCTCGACCGTGGGCGTCCAGCGCATCTTCACCGCGGGCGGCTTCGGGGATTCGTAGGCAGGGATGTAGACGCCGACGGTCGGGAAGTTCGTCCACGCCTCCTTCGTCACGGCGGAGAAGTCGAAAGCCCAGACGCCGCCGTGGTAGAGGCTCACGAAACCCGTCGTGTTCACGGCCGTGAGGTAGTGGGTGGACCACTGGAGGCGCTCCTTCCAGACGACGTCGTGCGGAAGCGTCCACGCGCCGACCTCGAACATCTTCGCGGGGTCCGTGGTGTCGAGCACGCGCACGACGCCCGTCGGCGTATCCGTGGGCCGCGACAGGATCTCGGGGCCGACGACGCTGAAGTGGCGGCCGTCAATGAGTCGCGGGAGCGGGAACACGCTGTGCCAGGAGCCCGAGTCGTCCATGCCCTTCGCCGGATCGTGGTCCGTCCACCGGCCGAGATAGCGCGGATTCGAGAGGTCCGAGAGGTCGATCGTGAGGATGCCGTCGTCCCAGGCCGCGACCCACGCGATCGTCTTGTTCGTCGCGGGGTGTTTCCCGATCCACGCGTCGTTGTGGCCGACCTGCTGCGCGGTGGTCGACGGCTCCTTCGGGAGCGGGAGCGTCATCGTGGAGACGTGCTTGAGCCCCGTGCCCGTTGCGGTCGGCGCGACCTCGTAGAAGTGGAACGTCTGCGCGGCCGTCGGACAACCGACGCCCGGCGCGCAGAGGAGCGCGGTCGCGGCGACGAGGAGCCTGCCGTCCACGTCCGCCGACGAGACGCCGTGGCCGAAGCCCGCGAGCGGACGCCGGTCGACGACGACGGGGTTCGTCGCCTCGCCGATGTCGATGAGCAGGAGGCTCGTGGGCTGCGGGACAAGCGACTCGGGCCCGGCCGTCGCGTCCGCGACGGCCCGCCAGCCGGGCGCGCAGGCCGAGCGGAACCACAATCCGGGCGCGGTGGGCGCGTCGGCCCGGAGCGCGAGCGGCGCCGCGGCGGGGGGCTGGTCGGGCGTCTTCGTCGCGCTCGTCACGAGCGCGACGTGGCGCCCGTCCGGGACGACCGCGATGTCGTACGTGCGCGTCGAGCGGAGGATGAACTCGCCAAGCCACTTCGGCTCCTCGGGCACCGTGACGTCGAGGAGGCTGAACGCGACGTCGCCGCGGGACTCGACGACCGCGAGCGCGCGGCCCTCGCGCGTGACGCCGACGTCGCCGCACAGGTTCCCGCGAACCGTCGTCCCGTACGCGGCGCTGATCATGGGATCGTAGCCGACCGTGCGGAAGTTCGGCGTCGTGAGGTTCTGGTGCGCGAGACGGTCCGCATGGTCGTGGGATCCGTCGAGGGCGCGCGCGGCCCACGACGCGTCGGTGGCGTCGGCCACGGGCGGGTCATCCTTCGGCGTGTCCGCGGCGGGACCGAGGCAGCCGGCGAGCGCGAGCGCGAGGGCGAGGAGCCCGGGGAGGGCGCGCATGGCGGCGCGATCGTGCTCCCCGGACAAAGCCCTTCGCTTCACGGCGTCCAGGCGGCGTTCGCGGCGCCGGGGGTGGGCGTCGCGGTGACGTGCCACTCGTCCTCGCTCCCGAGGGCGGGCCCGGTCGGCGAAAGGAGGTGCCAGCGCGCGAGCGCGTGGCCTTCGGGCGCGGCGGCGCGGCCCGAGGTTCCGCCCCACGCGATCTCGTCGACGACGAGCCCGTCGGGCGCGACGAGCGCGACGTCGTCCGCCGTGTTCGCAAGGCGCGGCGCCTTGAGCGTCACGACGAGGTGGCCGAAGGCGGGCACGATCCCGGAGAGCCCGTCGGTCCCGCCCGAGGCCCCCGTGTCGCGGTCCGTGACGGTCCACCCGGCAAGGTCCACGTCGAACGGCGTCGGATTGTAGATCTCGATCCACTCGTTTCCGAGGTCCGTCCCGAGCGGGTTCGCGACGACCTCGTTCAGGACGAGGTGGTTCGGCGCGAGGGGCGCGGCGGCCTGGGCGACGGCGGTCGTGACGAGCGCGGTGACCACGAGGAGGGTCGGCTTGAGCATCGGGCGAACGAGCGCGGCGCGCGCCTTGACGCTTCTCCGGACCTCACGCCGAATGGGCGGCCTGCGCCTTCTCTCGCAGGGCGCGGATCTGGTCCCGGTATCGCGCGGCGGCCTCGAAGTCGAGCGCCTTGGCGGCGGCGCGCATCTTGCCCTCGAGCTCGTCGAGGACGACCTCGAGCTCCTTCGCGCTCGTCTTCGCGAGATCGATCGTCGCGACCTCGATCTCCTCGGCGCGCGGGCGCATGCGCCGGATTTCCTTGCGGATCGTCTCGGGCGTGATGCCGTGCTCCCGGTTGTACGCCTCCTGGAGCGCGCGGCGGCGTCGCGTCTCGGAGACCGCGTGCGCGAGCGACGGCGTCTCCTTGTCCGCGTAGAGCACGACGCGCCCGTTCACGTTGCGCGCGGCGCGCCCGATCGTCTGGATGAGGGAGCCCGCGGAGCGCAGGAAACCCTCCTTGTCCGCGTCGAGGATCGCGACGAGGCCCACCTCGGGAAGGTCGAGGCCCTCGCGCAGGAGGTTCACGCCGACGAGGAGGTCGAACGTGCCGCGCCGCAAATCCTCGAGGATGTCGATGCGCTCGAGCGTGTCGATGTCGGAGTGGAGATAGCGCACCTTGAGCCCCTGCGCCGCGTAGTACTGCGACAGGTCCTCCGCCATCTGCTTCGTGAGCGTCGTCACGAGCACGCGCTCGCCGGCCGCGACGCGCGCCTTCGCCTCCGCGAGGAGGTCGTCCACCTGGCCGGACGAGGGCCGCACCTGCACCTCGGGGTCGAGAAGACCCGTCGGGCGCACGACCTGCTCGGCGACGCGCGCGCTCTTCTCGAGCTCGTACGGGCCCGGCGTCGCGCTCACGTAGAGGATCTCGGTCACGCGCTTGCGGAACTCCTCGAACCGCAGCGGCCGGTTGTCGAGCGCGGACGGCAGGCGGAACCCGTGCTCGACGAGCGTCTCCTTGCGGGCGCGGTCGCCGTTGAACATGCCGCGGATCTGCGGCACCGTGACGTGGCTCTCGTCGAGGATCGTGAGGAATCCGTCCGGGAAATAGTCGAGGAGCGTGTACGGCGGCTCGCCGACCTTGCGGCCCGTGAAGTGGCGCGTGTAGTTCTCGATGCCCGAGCAGTAGCCGGCCTCGCGCAGCATCTCGACGTCGTACTTCGTGCGCTGCTCGAGACGCTGCGCCTCCACGAGCTTCCCGCGCCGGCGCATCTCCGCGAGGCGGTCCTCGAGCTCCGCGAGGATCGTGCCCGTGATGCGCTCCATCTCGTCGGGCGGCGTCACGAAGTGCTTGCCGGGCTGGATCACCGCGGAGCGGAGGCGCTCGACGACCGCGCCCGTGATCGGGTGGATGCGCGAGAGCGCCTCGACCTCGTCGCCGAAAAGCTCGATGCGGACCACCGTCTCGCCGTCCGGCGACCGCACCTCGATCGTGTCGCCGCGCACGCGGAACGAGCCCCACTCCGGCGCCTGGTCGTTGCGCTGGTACTGGATCGCGACGAGCTTGCGCAGGATCTCGTCGCGGGGCCACGTCTCTTTGACCTCGAGCACGAGGCGCTGCTCGCGGTACTCGTTCGGGTCGCCGAGGCCGTAGATGCAGGACACGGACGCGACGATGATCACGTCCCGCCGCGTCATGAGCGCCATCGTGGCGGCGTGCCGCAGCTTCTCGATCTCGTCGTTGATGTCCGCTTCCTTCGCGATGTAGAGGTCGCTCGAGGGGACGTACGCCTCGGGCTGGTAGTAGTCGTAATAGGAGACGAAATACTCGACCGCGTTCTCCGGGAAGAACGCCTTCATCTCCTCGTAGAGCTGCGCCGCGAGCGTCTTGTTGTGCGAGACGATGAGCGTGGGGCGGCCGAGCGCCTGGATGACGTTCGCCATCGTGAACGTCTTGCCCGATCCCGTCACGCCGAGAAGCGTCAGGTCGCGTTCGCCCGCCCGCATTCCCTCCACGAGCGTCTCGATGGCCTTCGGCTGGTCGCCCGCTGGCGCGTAGTCGGAACGCAGCTTGAAGACGCTCACGGGAGCGGCCTACTGCCTTTCCGGACATAAAGGCTCGCGGTGGATCGACGGATGTGCGCGACCGGCCGGGCGGCCGACAACGAACCAGCGCGGATAAGCGCCGCTTGACGTCTGACCTTTTCGGAGGCTCGATCGTGCAGACCCGGTGGATCGCCTTGTTCGTGGCCGTCGCTTTCCTCACCCCGACCGCGGCGGCGAGCCAGGCCCATGTGGCGCTCGAAGCGCGGGAGCCCGACCGCGGCGCGCTCGACGCGCGCGGGCAGTTCAACTGCGTTTCGGAGGCGCTCGCGCGCGGCGGAGGGCGATGCCCCGCCGAGCGGGTCGAAACGGCCTTCGTCGAAACCGGCGTGAAGATCCTCGACGCCTACTACGCCACGACGGGTTTCGCTTCGCCGTCCAATCTGGTCGACGGGTACCGCGCGAGGGTCGAGAACCCCGACAGCCCGCAGCCCTCGAGCGCCCTCTTCGCCGTGCGCGAAACGAACTATGGCGCGAACGCCCACCGGGGCACCGACGGCGACCTGCCGGACCTCATCCTTCCCGGCCTCGGCGCCTTCAGGGCCTGGTACGGCTGGTGGGACGACAAGGACCTGGACGGCGTCATCGACATCGCGTACGAAGCCAGGGCCGGTCCCTCGGGCGGCGTCGCCCGTTGGCTCGAGGCGAACGAATGGGTGCCCGATACGGCGGGGAACATCGTGAGCTACATCGACCCCGGAAGCCGCCCCTCCTACGCTTCCGTCAACCGCCCCGCCGACGGGATGCCCGAATTCGCCTACTACTATCGCGGCGGCGAGGTGCTCGACTACGCGCAGTCAGGCCAAACCCTCCACACGGACGGCTCCCTCCTCCAGACCTACCACGTCGCGACGGTCACGGACGCCTTCCCCGCGCCCGAAGGGGACTTCCCGTTCACCCCCACCGCGACCTCGCTCGTCGACCTCGACGTCCACCCCGCCGCCGCGCCCGGGCCCCTCGCGGCGCTCTATGCGGCGACCCTCGCGGGACCCGTGAATGCGCTCGGGTCGCCGAGCACCGGGTATTGTCCGGACCAGTGCCGCCCCACCCTCCCGCTGGCCGCGCTCGCGAGCGTCGCCCCCGTGGGCGGTCTCGTCTACGCGCCTTATCCGCGCGAATGGGCGGAAGGCAGCGGCTCCTCGAACGAGGGGCGGCTGTTCGATGCGGACGGGAACGCGCTGGCCGGCGGGTACGCGGAACGGTACCAGCCGTGGATCGATCTCCTCCCCTCGACCGCCCGCCCAGGGAACGCCGGGGTCGCGGAGCCCAACGGGCCGCTCACGGGACGCTCCGCCGGGGGACGCCCGGCGGCCGGTCCCGGATGGCTCGGGTTCGAGATCTGGACCGGGCTCCATCGCGACCTCGACGCGGACGGTTTCGTCGGCCGCGCCGGAGACGACCCGTACCGCGGCGGAGGCCGACCCATTCCCGACGATTACTACAATCATCTCGGCGAATTCATCGGCGCCGCCGTCGTCGACGACCGGGGCGCCGCGCTCGACCGGTTCACGGTGATCGCGCGGCCACTTCCCGCCTGGCCGCCCGGCGCCGCCGTCCACACCGTCCTCACCGGCACGCCCAGCGTGTACAACCAGAATGGCTGCACCGCGTTCAATGCCGTGGGATGCTGGACGGTCACGGATCCCGTCCTCGCGGGAGCGGACCCGGTCGCCCTCCCCGCCTACCTCGATGGGACGACCCTTGGACGCTACTTCGCGTACAACTACCTCTTCCTCCCCTTCGGCACGCGGGACTTCGCGATCGAGCTCTGCACGCCCGTCCTCCAATTCCCCCAGGCCGTCCACGGGATCCGGCACGACGAGGCCGTGTGGGACTGCGACGTCGTCGAACCGCTCGGTCCTTGAGCGCCGAGGGGGAGATTCGAACTCCCGAGGTCGGATGACCACCGGTTTTCAAGACCGGCGCGTTGGGCCGGACTTCGCTACCTCGGCAGCGGCGAGGCGGCCAAGACGCTCCCCACCCAAAACCTCGCCGGTGGATCACGGCGTCGACGCCGGGCGCCGGATGTCGGGACCGGGCGCCGGGCGCCGGGCGCCGGGTGTCGGGCGCCGGGCGTCGGGACCGGGCGCCGGGTGTCGGGACCGGGTCCGGGTGCCGGGTGTCGGGCGCCGGGTGTCGGGTACCGGGCGCCGGGTGTCGGGCGCCGGGACCGGGACCGGGCGCCGGGTGTCGGGCACCGGGTGTCGGGTATCGGGCGCCGGGCGCCGGGACCGGGCGCCGGGTGTCGGGACCGGGCACCGGGACCGGGCACCGGGTGTCGGGACCGGGCACCGGGACCGGGCGCCGGGACCGGGAC
>Ga0247719_1000063_pt1 | contig 72323 bp, 65 predicted proteins | sample 41E_DmetaG_FD_189046 | JGI IMG/M metagenome (GOLD analysis project Ga0247719, IMG submission 189046) | Soil microbial communities from hillslope of Landscape Evolution Observatory, University of Arizona, Oracle, AZ, United States - 4-1-E_D | ecosystem: Engineered > Artificial ecosystem >...
CCGTCGGCGGCCGAGCGGCCCGCGCCGAAGCCGTCGCGCACCGCGGCAGTCGTCGGTGCCGCCGCCGCGGCCCTCAAGGCCGCGTCGTCGCGACCGACGCCGCCGCCGGCAATCAAGCGTCCACCGGCGCCCGTCGAGGCGCCCCTGCCGCTGCCCGAGCCCGAGAAGGCCATCGAGCGGCGCAAGGGGGCCTACACGCTCCCGCCGCTGGCACTGCTCGACGCGCCGCGCAGCCAGCGCAAGATCGACGAGCGCGAGCTGATGGAAGGGGCGCGGCTCCTCGAAGAGAAGTGCCGGGAGTTCTCGGTGGAGGGCTCCGTCGTGCAGATCCACCCCGGCCCGGTGGTCACGACGTACGAGTTCAAGCCGGACGCCGGCGTGAAGTACAGCAAGATCACCGGCCTCGCCGACGACCTGTGCCTCGCGATGCAGGCCGAGTCGGTGCTGATCGACCGCATCCCGGGCAAGAGCACCGTCGGCATCCAGATCCCCAACGTGAATCGGGAAGTGATCTCGATGCGCGAGCTGCTCGAGTCTGACGCCTACAAGCGGTCGGCCTCGAAGATCACGCTGGCCCTGGGCAAGACGATTCACGGGGAGCCGTACGTCAGCGACCTGGCGACGATGCCGCACCTGCTCATCGCAGGCTCGACCGGCACCGGCAAGTCGGTGAGCGTCAACGCGATGCTGTCGAGCATTCTCTTCCGCGCGACCCCCGATGACGTGCGGATGATCATGGTCGACCCGAAGCGGCTGGAACTCGGGATGTACGAGGAGATCCCCCACCTGCTGACGCCGGTCGTGGTGGATCCGAAGCTGGCGGCGAACGCGCTGCGCTGGGCCGTGCGCGAGATGGAAGAGCGCTACAAGACGCTGGCCGCGGTGGGCGTCCGCAACATCGAGCAGTACAACCGCAACATCCGGGCGATGATCGCCGAGAACAAGGGGCAGCCGGTCACCGACGAGAAGGGCAACGAGGTCAAGCCGCTGCCGCAGATCGTCGTGCTCATCGACGAGCTCGCGGACCTGATGATGGTGGCGGGCAACGAGGTGGAAGAGTCCATCTGCCGGCTCGCGCAGATGGCGCGCGCGGTCGGCATTCACCTGATCCTTGCGACGCAGCGGCCGTCGGTCGACGTGATCACCGGGCTGATCAAGGCCAACCTGCCCTCGCGCATCTCGTTCCGCGTGTCGTCGAAGATCGACTCGCGCACCATCCTCGACTCGAACGGCGCCGAGCAGCTGCTCGGCAAGGGGGACATGCTCTTCCTTCCGCCGGCCTCGTCGCGTCACATCCGGCTGCACGGGCCATACATCTCCGAGCAGGAGAGCGCGCGGCTCGCGAGCTTCCTGCGGAAGCAGGGCAAGCCGACCTACGACGCCTCGATCACCGAAGACGACAAGAAGGCCGGCGGCGCTGACGCGGAGTTCGAGAAGGACGATCTCTACGACGAGGCCGCGCGCATCGTCGTGTCGTCGGGCCAGGCGTCGATCTCGTATCTGCAGCGCCGGCTGCGCATCGGGTTCAGCCGCGCGGCGCGTCTCGTCGACATGATGGAGGCCGACGGGCTCGTCTCGCCCGCGGCCGGCGGCAAGGCGCGGGAGGTGCTCGTCAAGAAGGATTACTTCGAAGAAGTGGACGCGCAGGTCCGCTAGGACGCGGGACGCGCGCCGGCGGGCGGCACCGGGCCGCCGGGTTCGCGCGGCCCGAGGACACGGGTCGAAGGGACACGGACTGATGACGGTGAAGCGAATCGCAGTGTGCGTGCTGCTGGTGGCGCTGGCGGGGCCGGTCGCGGCGGCGTCCGCGCAGTCGGCGCGCACGCTCTACACCCAGACGCTCGCCCGCGAGCGGGCGCTGCGCGACGCGTCGAAGAAGCCGACGCTCCAGCAGTTGCGCGCCGTCGTGTCGGCCTACGAGCAGCTGGCGCGCCAGTACCCCGCGAGCGGGTACAGCGACAACGCCCTCTGGCAGGCGGGCAACCTGGCGCTGCTCGCCTACGACACCTTCCGCCAGACGGCGGACCGCCGCACGGGTCTGCGGCTGCTCGCCGCCCTGCGCACGCAATTTCCGTCGAGCTCCCTCGTGCCGCGGGCGGCCGCGATCATCAAGGAGCGCGAGTCGGCCCCGGCACCAGCCGTGCCCGCGACCGCGCCGCCGTCGCGCCCGGCGACCGCCGCGGCGGCGCCCCCGGCGGCCGCGCCCTCCACGCCGGTGGCCGGCGGCGTCGCGATCCGTGACGTGAAGCGCACCGAAATCCCGAACGGCGCGCGACTGACCATTGAGCTGGATGCGGAAGTGCTGTTCCATTCGGAGCGGATCGAGAACCCGCGGCGGGTGTTCTTCGACCTCAAGGGGGCACGTCCCTCGCCCGCGCTGCAGGACGCCTCGTTGAAGTTCGACGACGACCTGGTGCGCGAGGTGCGGTTCGGGCGCCACCCCGGCGCGACGCGCATCGTGATGGACATGCAGGCGGCCGAAAGCTACAGCGTGTTCACGCTGTACGATCCCTTCCGCATCGTCGTGGACTTCAGCCGCGCGGCCGGCGGAACGCCGGCGCCGCTGCCACCGGCGAAGACGGACGTCCCGGCGCCGGATCCTGCGACGACGCCCACGACTCCTCCGCCGCCGGTGCCGACGCCACCGGCGCCCACGCCGTCGCAGCGCGCCGACCCCCCGGCGCCGAGAGAAGCCGCTCCGCCGCGGCCGGCCACCGCCGGGCCGCCCCCCGCGGCGCCGTCGGCGAACTCCGACGGCAAGTTCTCGCTCTCGCGGCAACTCGGGCTCGGCGTGTCACGCATCGTCATCGACGCCGGGCATGGCGGCCATGATCCGGGCGCCATCGCGAACGGTTTGACGGAGGCGGAGCTGACGCTCGACATCGCGCTGCGGCTCCAGAAGCTCCTCCAGAAGCAGCCGGGCATCGACGTCGTGATGACGCGCGAGACCGACGTCTTCATCCCGCTCGAAGAGCGCACGCGGATCGCCAACCGCGAGGGCGCGGACCTGTTTCTCTCGATCCACGCGAACGCCAGCCGCAACCTGCAGGCACGCGGCGTCGAGACCTACTTCCTGAACTTCGCGACCAATCCCGAGGCCGAGGCGGTGGCGGCGCGCGAGAACGCCGGCTCCGGGCAGACGATGCACAAGCTGCCGGAGATCGTCCGGGCGATCACGCTCAACAACAAGATCAACGAGTCGCGCGACTTCGCCGAGATGGTGCAGCGGTCGATGGTGCGCCGGCTCTCCACGCGCAACAGGAACCTGCGCGACATCGGCGTCAAGCAGGCGCCGTTCGTCGTGCTCATCGGCGCCCAGATGCCCAGCGTGCTGGCGGAAGTGTCGTTCGTGACGAACCGGCAGGACGCGGCGCTGCTGAAGACGGCCGCCTACCGGCAGCAGATCGCCGAGGCGCTGCTCGACGCCATCCTGCGCTACCAGCAGTCGCTGAAGAAGGTCCGCACCGCATCGACCGCGCAGACGTCGGCGCGGTAACCCGGCGCCAGCGTGACTAGGGATAGGTGATCTTGCAGGCCTCGGCGTCGGCCAGGAGGTCGTGCTTCTCCCGGAACTTCTTCACGCCGATCAGCGCGCCGCCGAGGATCCCGCCGAGCACGAGCGCCACGAGCACGAGAGCGCCCGTGAGGCCGAAGACGCCGATGAGGACGTCGGCGACGGTGGTCGATCGCACGGGTTCTTCGACCACGCGAACCATCACGCCCGGCTGGAGAGCGAAGATCATCCTGTGCCTTTAGACTCGGATTTCGGCGGCCGGTTCCGGACGCCGGGCCACTGGCCGGCGCCGGTGGGCAGATCGATCCACGCTACCAGCCGTCGCTGGTGAACGCCAGCTCAGCCAGGGTGCGCACCGGCGTGCCCGTGGGACCTTTCGGCTGCCACGGCTTCGGCTCGTCCACCCAGGCGGTGCCCGCGATGTCGAGATGGGCCCACGGCAGGTCGCCGGCGAACTCCTTCAGGAACACCGCTGCGGTACAGGCGCCGCCCGCGCGCCCCCCCGAGTTCACGAGGTCGGCAATCTCGCTCTTCAGCTGCTCCGTGTACTCGTCGTAGACGGGCATCGGCCAGCAACGGTCCCCCGCGATCTCGGAGGCGCGCCGGACGGATTCGACCCACCCGGACGGCCGGCCGAACAGTCCGGCGGCATGCTTGCCGAGCGCGATGACGCACGCGCCGGTGAGCGTGGCCACGTCGACGAGATGCGTGGCGCCGAGCTGGCGCGCGTACCACAGCCCGTCGCCGAGGATCAGCCGTCCTTCGGCGTCGGTGTTGATCACCTCGACGGTCTTGCCGCTGGCGCCGGTGAGAATGTCGGCCGGACGCATCGCGCGGCCGCCCGGCATGTTCTCGGCCGCCGGCACGACGCCGATGACGCGGATCGGCGCGTCGAGGAGGGCGATCGCGCGCATCGCGCCGATGACCGCGGCGCCGCCCGACATGTCGCTTTTCATCCGGTCCATGCCGTCGGCGGGCTTGATCGAGATGCCGCCGGTGTCGAAGGTGATGCCCTTCCCGACCAGGCCGAGTACCGGCGCGTCCGGTGCCCCCTTCGGCAGGTGCTTCATGACGAGCACCCGCGGAGGCTCGACGCTCCCCTGCGCCACGCCGAGCAGCAGGCCCATGTTGAGCGCGGCGATCGCTTTTTCGTCGAGCAGCTCCACCTCGAGCCCGGCGTCCCGCGCGAGGGCGGCGCCACGGTCGGCGAAGGTCCGCGGCGTCAGGATGTTCGGCGGCTCGTTGGCGAGATCGCGCGCGAGGTTGCAGCACTCGGCGAGGATCCGCCCGCGCTCGACCGAGGCGGCGAGGTCCGCACCATCGCCGCGCGGCACCACGATCACCGCCTCCTGCACGGGCGGCCCGCCGCGTTCCCCGCTCTTGTAGCTGTCACCGCTGAACGACGCGAGGCCGATCCCTTCGACAGCCGCCTGAACGGCCGCCGCCGTCGGGAGTTCCCCCCTGACCACCCAGGCGATCCGCTGCACCCGCCGCTGGCGGGCGGCAAGGGCCCCCGTCGTCGCCACACGCCGAAGCCGCTCCGTCGTGAACTCCTGCCGCTTGCCCGCGCCGACCAGGGCCAACCGGGCCGCCTTCCAGCCCGACAGCGGCGTCACGAACAGCTCGTGAGGCCGCCCCTGCACCTCGCGGCTCGCGACGGCACGCTGCACCTGCCCGCCCGACCCGGCCTCGAGGCCGCCGAGATCGTCAAAAGGATCGGACTCGAAGACGGGGACGATGAGGAGGTCGGCGTCGACGGTTTCAGCGGACGCGGTGACGAGGGAAAACACGGGCGCTGCTGGGGTCGGCTTCATGCGCTGGCGATTATAATGGCGCAACCTGTCGGGGAGAGAACCATGAAAATCCCGAATTCGATCACCGCGCGCACCATCGCGGCAGTCGTCGGCGGGCTGCTGGCCGCGGGGCCGCTGACCTCCGCGCACGCCGCCGCGAGCGACAGGAAGAAGCCGAAGATCAGCATCCGGGCCAACCCGCCCGCCGGCTTCTCGCCGCTGCGCGTAGTGCTGACCGCCGAACTCCGCGGCGGAGACGACGATCATCCTGATTACTACTGCCCCACGATCGAATGGGTGTGGGGAGACGATACCCGTGCCGAGAGCGTCACCGACTGCGACCCCTACGAGCCGGGCCGCAGCGAAATTCAGCGCCGATACACCCAGAGCCGCATCTTCAACACCTTCGGCGACTTCAAGGTCGAGATCCGGCTGAAGCAGAAGGGAAAGGTCGTGGGGGCCGCGAGCACGCTCGTCCGTGTTCAGCCCGGTATCCGCGACGGCGGCTCCTAGTCTTCCTGACCAGCATTACGGCTCGGGAGCGAGGGGGACGGCGACGACGCCCTCGTCTCCGATGAGGTAGGCCGCCACGGCGGGCTCGCCGCGCTCGAGGCTCACGATGACGTGGACGAGCGCGGGATCGTGCGCCTCGCGCACATCCGTCGGCGACGGCGTTGCCGGACCCGCCGGATGCGAATGGTAGGCGGCCAGCACGGTCCGTCCGCTCGCCCGCGCCGCCCGGATCGCCGCGAAATGGTCGGCCGGATCGATCAGGAAGGCGGTCGGGCTCCGCTTCAGGTTCCGCGCGGGCCAGCTGTCGTCGATCCGGTCCCCGCACCCGAGCAGCAGCCCGCAGCACTCGAGCGGCGCATCGGCGCGCGCGTGCTCGACGATGGCGTCGAGCACGGCGCGGCGGATGCGCACGGCTACATCGCCTCGACGATCATCGCCGTCCCCATGCCGCCGCCGACGCAGAGCGCCGCCGCCCCGCGTCCGCCTCCCCGCGCCTTCAGCGCGTGCACGAGGGTGGTGAGGATCCGCGCGCCGCTCGCGCCGATCGGGTGTCCGAGCGCGATCGCACCGCCGTGCACGTTCACCTTCGCGGGATCGATCTTCAGTTCGCGCACGACGGCCAGTGACTGCGACGCGAACGCCTCGTTGAGCTCGAAGAGGTCGATGTCGTCGAGCGAGAGATTCGCGCGCTGCGCGGCGCGCTTCACCGCCTCCACGGGACCCATGCCCATGATCGACGGGTCGATCCCGGTCGTGCAGTAGGACAGGATCCGCGCGAGCGGCTGGCGGCCGAGCGCCCTGGCGCGCTCTTCCGTGGCGATCACGAGGGCCGCCGCGCCGTCGTTGATGCCCGACGCATTCCCCGCGGTCACGGACCCTTCGCGGGCGAAGGCCGGTTTCAGCGCCGCGAGCGTCTCCACGGTGGTGCCCCCGCGCGGGTACTCGTCGCGCGCGAACAGGGCCGGCGCCCCCTTCTTCTGCGGGATCTCGACGGGCACGATCTCGGCGTCGAACACGCCCGAGGCGACCGCCTGCGCGGCGCGCCGCTGGCTTTCGGCGGCGAACGCGTCCTGGTCTTCGCGCGAGATGCCGAACTGCTTCACGATGTTCTCGGCGGTCATGCCCATGTGGCATCCCTGGATGGCGCACGTGAGCCCCTCGAGCAGCATCGAGTCGAGGATCTCGGCGTTTCCCATGCGGTAGCCCCAGCGGGCGCCCCGCATGATGAACGGCGCGTTGCTCATCGACTCGGTGCCGCCCGCCAGCATCAGGTCGACGTAGCCAGCCTTCACGGCCTCGACGGCGTGCACGACCGCCTGCAGCCCGGAGCCGCAGACGCGGTTCACGGTTTCGGCCGGTACCTCGACCGGCACGCCCGCCTTGATCGCCGCCTGCCGGGCGACGTTCATGCCGGCGCCCGCCTGCAGCACGCACCCCATCACGACGTCGCCGATGTCGGCGGCGTTCACGCCCGCCCGGCTGATCGCTTCACGGATGACGACGGCGCCGAGATCGGCCGCCGAGAGATCCTTCAATCCTCCGCCGAACGACCCGATGGGGGTCCGGCACGCCGACAAAATCACTGCCTGTGTCATGTAGTTGTCCCTGAGAAGTCGAGCGCCACCGGCAGCCGGACGCTATGTCCGGAGCTCCGGCCGGTTGGCGTACTGGTCGAGCGCTTCGGGGTTGGCCAGCGCTTCGCGGTTCTTCACCTCGCGGCCGTGCACGACGTCGCGCACGGCGAGTTCGACGACCTTGCCGCTCTTGGTCCGCGGCACGTCGGTCACCTGCACGATCCTCGCCGGCACGTGCCTCGGTGTCGTGTTCTCGCGGATCCGCCGGCGGATCCGCTCCTGCAGGTCCTCGGTGAGCGAGGCGCCGTCGCGGAGCCGCACGAAGAGCACGATCCGCTCGTCGTTCTCCCACCGCTGCCCGATGACGACGCTCTCGAGGATCTCGTCGAGCTGTTCGACCTGCCGGTAGATCTCGGCGGTGCCGATGCGGACGCCCCCTGGATTCAGCACTGCGTCCGAACGGCCGTAGATGATCACGCCGCCGTGCCGGGTGAGCTCCACCCAGTCGCCGTGGCGCCAGACGCCGGGGTAGGTCTCGAAGTAGGCGGCGCGGTACTTCCGCCCGTCGGGATCGTTCCAGAAGCCGACCGGCATCGAGGGGAATGGCATCGTGCAGACGAGCTCCCCCTTCTGGCCGACGAGGGACGTGCCCGCCTCGTCGAACACGTCGATCCTCATGCCGAGTGCGGGGGCCTGGATCTCCCCGCGCCACACCGGGCCCGTCGGATCGCCGCCGACGAAGCAGCTGATGATGTCGGTGCCCCCCGAGATCGACGCGAGGTGGAGGTCACGCTTGATCCGCTCGTAAACGAAGTCGAAGCTCTCGGGCACCAGCGGGGATCCCGTCGAGGTCATCGTCCGCAGGCTGGCCAGGCGGTGGGTGCGGGCCGGGGTGAGCCCCGCCTTGTTCACGGCGTCGATGAAGCGCGCCGACGTGCCGAAGAGCGTCATGCCGGTCTCGTCGGCGAAGTCGAAGAGCACGTGCCCGTCGGGATGAAACGGAGACCCGTCGTACAGGAGCAGCGTGGCATTCGACGCCAGCACGGTCATGAGCCAGTTCCACATCATCCAGCCGCACGTCGTGAAGTAGAAGACGCGATCGCCAGGGTGGATGTCGCAATGGAGCTGATGCTCCTTCAGGTGCTGGATCAGCGTGCCGCCGGCGCCGTGCACGATGCACTTGGGCACGCCCGTCGTGCCGGACGAGTACAGGATGTACAGCGGATGATCGAACGGCAGCGGCTCGTAGCAGGGCGAGGCGTCGCGGCCCTCGCTGAACTCGCGCCAGTGGACGGCGTTCCGCAGTCCGTGGAGCGACGGGGATTCGTCGACGTAGGGCACCACGATCGTCCGCTCGACCGACGGCAGCTGCTCCAGGACGGCGGCGACCTTCCCGCGGACGTCGTGCGTCCGGCCGCCATAGAAGTAGCCGTCACACGCGACGAGGATGCGCGGCTCGATCTGGCCGAAGCGGTCGAGCACCCCCTGCACGCCGAAGTCCGGAGAACAGGACGACCACACGGCGCCGACGGCCGCCGCGCCGAGCGCGGCGACGACCGCTTCCGGCATGTTCGGGATGTATCCGGCTACGCGATCGCCCGGCCGGATGCCGGCCTCGCGCAGCGCCGAAGCGAAGCGCGCGACCGCGGCGCGGAGCTCGTCGTGCGACACGGTACGCCGCCGCTGGTTCTCGCCGTTGAAGACGAGCGCCGGGCCGGGGCCCGCCTGCCGCAGGACGTTCTCGGCGAAGTTCAGGCGCGCGTCCGGGAAGAAGCGCGCGCCGGGCATCCGGTCCATATCGATCGCCACGCGCTCGCCCGGATCGCCGATCACGCCGCAGAAGTCCCACACGGCGCGCCAGAACGCTTCGGGACGCGCGATCGAGAAGTCGTAGAGTGCGCGGTAGTCGGGGACGTCGAGCGCCCACCGCTCCGCCACGTGGCGCATGAACTGCGTGAGGCGCGCGCGCGCGATGCGGTCGGGTGAAGGGGTCCAGAGAGGCGCCTGGGGATCCATTCGCTCTCCCAGCATACTGCGGCGCTACGGCACCGTGTCGTCGAGCGCCCGCCTGGCGCGCCGCGCATGGTCGAACGTCCGCTCCAGGACGGCGCCGTCGCCGTCGTCGCGGAGGCGCGTCAGCGCCTGGATCATCGCGTCGAGCGCCCGCCGCACGTTCGTCTCGTTCGTGGCGACGATGTCGCGCCAGATGTCGGCGGGGCTGCCGGCGAGCCGGGTCGAGTCGCGGAGACCGGGGCCGGCGAGCGGGAGGGCGGTGTCGCCGGCGCCGTGCGCCGCGACGTCCATCAGCGCACTCACGACGAGCTGCGGCAGATGGCTCAGGAAGGCGAAGATCCGGTCGTGATGGTCGGCGTCCATGACGAGGGCGGAGGCGCCGAGCCGCTCGGCGAAGCGCATCAGCCTGTCCACGTCGTCGGGCGGCGTTGCCGGCGTGGGTGTGAGAATCCACCTGCGCGCCTCGAACAGGTCGCCGCGCGCGGCCTCCCGCCCCGATGCCGCCGCGCCGGCGAGCGGGTGACCGCCGACGAAACGCAGGCCGGCGGCGGCCGCGACGACGGCGGCTTTCGTGCTGCCGGTGTCGGTGATCAGCGTGCGAGGCGTCACGAGCGGCCGCAGGCGCTGGAGGATCTGAATGTTCGCGGAGATCGGCGCGGCGAGGATGACCAGGTCGCTCGCGGCCGCCGCGCCCAGGTCGTCGCCACGATCGAGGGTGAGGACCGCGACCTCCGGCAGGCGCTCGCGGACTGCGAGCGCGATCGAGCCGCCGATCAGCCCGTGGCCGATGACCGCGATCGTCTCGACGTCAGCACTCCGCATGCATCGTGCAGCCTGCGGCCCGGCGCCGGCGCACCTAGCGTCCCCACCCCCGGCGGGCGACCGGTTCGAGACAGATGCTGCGGCCGATGGCCGGCGCGATGATCCGGAGCTCGGCCATGAGCCGGTCGAACTGCGAGGGGAAGAGCGACTGCGCGCCGTCGCTCATCGCGTGGTCGGGATCGCAGTGGACCTCGATGAGCAGGCCGTCGGCCCCCGCCGCGACCGCGGCGCGCGCCATCGGCGCCACCTTGTCGCGCCGCCCGGTGCCGTGGCTCGGATCGACGAGCACCGGCAGGTGGCTCAGCTGCTTCACCACCGGGATCGCCGAGATGTCGAGCGTGTTGCGCGTGTAGCTCTCGAACGTGCGGATGCCGCGCTCGCAGAGCATCACGTTCGTGTTGCCGCCGGCGAGGATGTACTCGGCCGACAGCAGCCATTCCTCGATCGTGGCGGAGATGCCGCGCTTGAGCATCACCGGACGCCGCGATTTGCCGAGCTCGCGCAGCAGCGTGAAGTTCTGCATGTTGCGCGCGCCGACCTGGAGAATGTCGGCATACTTCTCGATCGTGTCGATCTGGCTGATGTCCATCACCTCCGACACGAGCTTGAGCCCGTGCCGGTCGGCAGCGGTCCGCAGCAGGCGCAGCCCCTCCTCGCCGAGCCCTTGGAAGCTGTAGGGCGAGCTGCGCGGCTTGTAGGCGCCCCCGCGCAGCACCTTCGCGCCGGCGCGCTTCACCGCCGCCGCCGAGGCCTCGACCTGCTCCGCGGTCTCGGCCGAACAGGGGCCCGCCATCACGATTACCTCGTCCCCGCCGATCCGCAGGTCGTCGATGGAGATGACGGTGTTCTCGGGGCGGAAGGTCCGGCTGGCGAGCTTGTAGGGCTCGGTGATGCGGAGCACCTCCTGCACACCGTCGAGCACCTCGATCAGGCGCGGATCCCCGGTCTTGCCGCCGACGGCGCCGATGACGGTGCGGAGGGCGCCCGTGGACCGGTGGACGTCGAACCCCATCTGTATGAGTTGTGCGATGACGCGCTCGACCTGCTCGTTGGTCGCGCGCTCGCTCATGACTACGACCATAAGAACCCTGACGCTGGAAAGGCTGATGTCACCGAGACCCTCATTGTAAGTCCGCGAGCCGCTCGAGGCGCCGCGCCTCGTCGATCACCCGCTCGAACAGGCGCCGCATCGCCCCGTCGTCCAGCGGCCCGCCGTTGACCGCCTGGACGTGCGCGAGCACCTCCGCTTCCCGCTGCGGCTGGTAGATTTCGAGCCCGGCCGCCTTCTTCTCGGCACCGACCGCCAGCGCACACTCGGCGCGGGCGTTCAGCAGGCGGACGAGCTCTTCGTCGATCTCGTCGATCCGGCGACGCAGTTCGTCGATCCGGCTCACAGCGCGCTCTTCAGCCACCGCACGAACTCCCCTGCGCCCGCGGCGGCGCCGCGCCGTCCGCGCTCCGCGATCACCGTCACGAGCGCGCTGCCGACCACCGCCGCGTCCGCGTACCGGCAGGCAGCCGCCACGTGCTCCGGCCGCGAGATCCCGAACCCGAGCGCCACCGGCAGCGACGTATTCCGACGGACCCTCCGCATCAGCTCCTCGACGTCGGGCGCCATCTCGTCGCGCGCGCCCGTCACGCCCAGCCGCGAGATGACGTAGAGGAAGCCGGCGCCCAGCTGCGACGACGCGCGGATGCGTGCGTCGCTCGTCGTCGGGCTGATGAGGAAGATGGGATCCAGCCCCGCCGCGACGAGCGGACGCCGGAGGGGCTCTGCCTCTTCGACCGGGTAGTCGAGAACGAGCACGCCGTCGACGCCCGCGGCGGCCGCCTCGTGCGCGAACGCCCCGGGCTCCATGCGCACGACGGGGTTCGCGTAGGTGAACAGCACGATCGGCGTCTCCACCTTGCCGCGGACCGTGCGGATCACGTCGAGTACGCCTCGGAGCGTGGCGCCGGCGGCGAGCGCCCGCTCCGTCGCGCGCTGGATCACCGGCCCATCGGCGACGGGATCAGAGAACGGCACGCCCACCTCCAGCACGTCGGCTCCCGCCCCGGCGAGCGCGACGAGAACGTCCGCGGAGGTCTCGAGGTCCGGGTCCCCGGCCGTTATATACGTCACGAGGCCGCCGCGGCCCGCGCGGCGCAGGCGGGCGAAGGCGCCGGCAATCCGATCGGTGCGCGTCATCATTCGTGCACCTGTTCGAGCGCCTTCTGCACGCTGAGCACATCCTTGTCGCCGCGGCCCGAGAGGTTCACGAGCATGACGCCTTCGTGCCCGAGCTCTGGCGCGAGACGGCAGGCATGCGCCACGGCGTGCGAAGACTCGAGCGCCGGCAGGATCCCCTCCTCGCGGCCGAGCCGCCGGAATGCCTCGAGCGCCGCATGGTCATCGACCCAGGTGTACTCCGCGCGACCCGACTCGTACAGCGCGGCATGCTCGGGGCCGATCGCGGCGTAGTCGAGGCCGGCGGAGATCGAGTGCGTCAGCTCGATGTTCCCGTGCTCGTCCTGGAGCACGTAGCTGCGGGTGCCCTGGAGCACGCCGGCGGCTCCGCCGGCAAACCGCGCGGCGTGCTCCCCCTTGCGGATCCCCCGTCCCCCCGCTTCCACTCCCACGAGCCGCACCGGCGCATCGTCGACGAACGCATCGAAGATGCCCATCGCGTTGCTGCCGCCGCCGATGCACGCGACGACGGCGTCCGGCGGCCGTCCGGCGGCCGCGAGGATCTGCGCGCGCGCCTCCTGTCCGATGACCGACTGGAACTCGCGCACCATGAGCGGGTACGGGTGTGGACCGAGTACCGATCCGAGCAGGTAGTAGCTGTCGGTCACGTTTGCGACCCAGTCGCGCATTGCCTCGTTGATCGCATCCTTCAGCGTCCGGCTGCCGGCGTCGACGCGGCGCACCGTCGCGCCGAGCAGCCGCATGCGGAAGACGTTCAGCGACTGGCGCTCCATGTCTTCAGCGCCCATGTAGACGTGGCATTCGAGGCCGAGCAGCGCGCAGACGGTGGAGGTCGCCACGCCGTGCTGCCCCGCGCCGGTCTCGGCGATCACGCGGGTCTTGCCCATGCGGCGCGCGAGGAGCGCCTGGCCCAGGGCGTTGTTGATCTTGTGCGCACCCGTGTGCGCGAGGTCCTCGCGTTTCAGGAAGATCCGCGCGCCGCCGGCCGACGCCGACAGCCGCCGCGCCTCGTACAGCGGCGTCGGCCGCCCGACGTACTGCCGCAGCAGCCGCACGAGCTCGTCGCGGAACGCGCCGTCGTTTCGGGCCTCGAGGTACGCGCGCTCGAGCTCCTGCACCGGTGCGACGAGCGTCTCGGGCACGAAGCGGCCGCCATAGCGGCCGTAGTAGCCGCGCGCATCCGGATCGCGCCGGCCGAACGATGGAATGACGTCGATCATGGATGTCTCGCGGCAAACAATGCCCGCAGGCGGGCGGGGTCCTTGACGCCGGGAGCGGCCTCGACGCCCGACGAAACGTCGATCGCGAACGGGCGCACGGCGGCGATGGCATCGGTCACGTTTGCCGGCGTGAGACCGCCCGACAGCATGATCTGCCGCCGGTTGGCGGCCGCCGCGGCGATCGACCAGTCGATCACCCGTCCGGTGCCCCCGCGCTTCACGGGGTCGTGCGCGTCCAGCAGGACCAGCATGTCACCCGGCACCTCGTCGAGGACGTCGACCGAGAAGCCTTCGCCGACGCCGAACGCCTTGATCACCAGGCAGCCCAGCGCGTCCTGCACCGACCGCGCAAACGCGACGGGCTCGTGGCCGTGCAGCTGGACGGCATCGAGCCGCGCGCCGCGGGCAACCTGCACGACCTCGTCGATCGGTTGGTCGACGAACACGCCGACCCTCGTGACGCCGTCGGGCAGCGCCTCGCCGATGCGGCGCGCCACCGTGGGGTCGACGACGCGCGGGCTGCGCGGCCAGAAGACGAAGCCGACGGCGAACGCGCCGAGCCGGGCGGCCAGCAAGGCGTCCTCGGGTCGCGAAATACCGCAGATCTTCACCATGGTGCGGGAGGACGCCGGGCCGATGCAGGTCTCGAGCGGCACGCTCATCCCCGCAGCTCCCGCAGGGCGGCGCCGGGATCCGGTTGCGCGATGAGCCGCTCACCGACGAGAAACGCGCTGTAGCCGAGCGTCGCGAGGCGGCGCAGGTCCGCGGCGGTCCGGATGCCGCTCTCGGCCACCGCGATCGTCCCGGCGGGCAGGTGCGGCGCGAGATGCTCGAACAGCTCGAGATAGACCGCGAGCGTCCGAAGATTGCGGCTGTTCACGCCGATGATCCCTGCGCCGGCGTCGACTGCCCGATCCAGTTCGTCGCGGTCGTGCACTTCGACCAGGCTGGCCAGGCCGAGCGACGACGCGAGGCCGTGCAGCCGCCGGAGCGACGCGTCGTCGAGCGCGCCGGCAATCAGGAGCACGGCGTCGGCGCCGAGCGCGGCCGCCTCGTGGACCTGGTACTCGGTGACGATGAAGTCCTTGCGCAGGAGCGGGAGGTCCACCGCCGCGCGCACGGCCCGCAGGTGCTCCGGATGTCCGTCGAAGAAGGTGGGTTCCGTCAGCACGGAGATTGCCGCGGCGCCGGCCGCGGCATAGGCCGCGGCGTGGCTCGCCGGCTCGTACTCCCGCCGCAGAATGCCGCGTGAGGGGGACCTCCGCTTGCACTCCGCGATCACGCGGGGTGCCGGCGTCTCTCTGAGCGCTCGTACAAAGCGCTCCCCCGCCGGCCGACGTGTGATGGCCAGGCGCGCCGCGGGCAGACGGGCCTCGCGGACGGAGGCGGAGGCCCGCGCGGCCGCGACGATCGTTTCGAGCAGGTCGCCGGCTCCCGTCATGACGTCGCCTGCGCCGTTGTCGAGGCGGCTGCGAGTCGTTCGAGGACGGCAGACGCGCGCCCGCTGTCGACCGCGTCCGCGGCGCGGGCGATGCCGTCCTGCACGGTCGGCACCGCGCCCGCGATCAGCAGCGAGACGCCGGCGTTGAGCAGCACGATGTCGCGGGGGGCGCCGCGCTCCCCGTCGAGGATGCGCCGCGCGATCGCCGCGTTCTCGCCGGCCTCACCGCCTTTCAGCGCGTCCGGCGCCGCTTTCGGCAGCTTGAAGTCGGCCGGATGGACGTAGAACGTGTTCACCGCGCCGCCGCGGCACTCCGACACCTTGGTGTAGCCGGTGGTCGAGATCTCGTCGAGGCCGTCGGCGCCGTGGACGACCCACGCCCGCTCCGAGCCGAGCAGCGCGAGCGACCGCGCCACGAGCTCGGTGAGCTCGGGCCGCGGCACGCCCACGAGTTGACGCGTGGCGCCGGCCGGGTTCGTCAACGGCCCCAGCAGGTTGAACGCGGTACGGATCCCGAGCTCCTTCCGTGCCGGGGCCGCATGCCGCATGGACGGGTGAAACGTCGGCGCGAAGAAGAACGCGATGCCGGCCTCGTCCAGGCACCGTTCGACCACCTCGGGCGGCGCGGCGATGTTGACCCCCAGCGCTTCGAAGAGATCGGCGCTGCCGCAGCGGCTCGAGACCGACCGGTTGCCGTGTTTCGCCACGCGCTGTCCGCACGCCGCGAGCACGAGGGCCGCCACGGTGGAGACGTTGAAGGTGTGCGCGCGATCGCCGCCCGTCCCGCAGGTGTCGAAGACATCCGTGTACGGCTTCGACAGCTTCGTCGCGCGGGCGCGCATCGTGCGCGCAAGGCCCACGATCTCGGAGGGCCGCTCCCCTTTCATGCCGAGCGCGACGAGCAGGCCGGCGATCTGCGCCGGCTGCGCGCGGCCGTCCATGATCTCTTCCATCGCCGCCGCCGCCTCGGCGACGCTCAGGTCCTGACGACGGTGCAGCTTCTCGAGCAGTGGTGCAAACATCAGAGGTCCAGGAAATTGCGAAGGATCTGGTGCCCTTCGCCGGTGAGAACGGATTCGGGGTGGAACTGCACGCCGTGAACCGGGAGCGACCGGTGGCGGAGCGCCATCAACGTCCCCTCCTCGGTATGCGCCGACGCTTCGAGCTCCGGCGGCAGGGGGTCGGCGACGATGAGCGAGTGATAGCGGGCGGCGGCGAACGGCTGCGACACGCCCTTGAACAGGCCCCGGCCGTCATGGACGATCGACGAGGTCTTGCCGTGCATCAACTGCGGCGCGCGGACCACCTCGGCGCCGAAGGCGATCCCGATGCTCTGGTGTCCCAGGCAGACGCCGAGCAGCGGCGTCGTCGGCCCGAAGCGGCGGATGACGTCGACCGAAATGCCCGCCTGCTCCGGCCGGCCGGGTCCTGGCGAGATGACGATCCGCGACGGGCGCAGCGCGCCGATCTCGTCGAGCGTGATCTCGTCGTTGCGCTTCACGAGCGGCGGCGCACCGAGCTCGCCCAGGTACTGCGCCAGGTTCCAGGTGAACGAATCGTAGTTGTCGATGAGCAGGATCACCGGGAGCCTCAGAGTCCGCGTTCCGCCATCGCGATCGCCTGGAGGAGCGCCCGCGCCTTGTCGCGTGTCTCCTCGTACTCGGCGGCGGGGTTCGAGTCGGCGACGATGCCGGCGCCCGCCTGCACGCGCGCGCGGCCGTTGCGGATCGTGATGGTGCGGATCGCGATGCAGAAGTCGAGATTGCCGGCGAAGTCGAGATAGCCGATCGCGCCGGCGTAGATGTCGCGGCGGGTCGGCTCGAGCTCGGCGAGGATCTGCATCGCGCGGATCTTCGGCGCGCCCGAGACGGTGCCGGCGGGGAAACACGCCGCGAGGGCGTCGAGATGGTCGTGCTCCTCCGACAGCCGCCCGTCGACCGTGGAGACCAGGTGCATGACGTGCGAGTAGCGTTCCAGCGCCATGTACTGCGGCACGCGGACGGAGCCGAACTCGCACACGCGCCCGAGATCGTTGCGGCCGAGATCGACCAGCATCACGTGCTCGGCACGCTCCTTCTCGCTGCGCTTCAGCTCCTCGGCGAGCCGGAGGTCTTCCTCTTCGCTCGCGCCGCGCGGGCGGGTGCCCGCGATCGGGTGCGTTTCGACCCGGCGCCCTTCGACGCGCACGAGCATTTCAGGGCTCGAGCCGACGATGGCGAGCGCCCCCATGCGGATGAAATACATGTACGGCGACGGGTTGACGTGCCGCAGGGCGCGATAGACCGTGAACGGATCGGCGGCCACGTCGGCCTCGAAGCGCTGCGACAGTACTGCCTGGTAAATGTCCCCCGCCGCGATCCGCTCCTTGATCGCCCGCACGCCCGCCTCGAAGGCCTCCTTCGAGAAATTGGACGACACGTGGGGGGGCTCGGCGGCGCCGCGCTCCGGCTGCGAGAGGCCGCGTTCGAGCTCACGCTCGAGGAAGTCGATCTTCGCGCAGGCGAACTGGTACAGCGCGCCGAGATCCTCATCGGCGGTCACCCGGGCATTGGCGATGATGAGAATCCGGTGCTTCACGTGGTCGAAGGCGAGCACCGTATCGAACAGCATGAACCCCGCGTCGTCTTCCGACCCGTCGGTGTGCAGCCAGCCGGCGCGCTGCCACGCCTCCTCGAGCGCCGGTTCGAGCACGGTGCTCGCGTCGTACCCGATGAAGCCGACGGCGCCGCCCGTGAAGCGCGGAAGGCCGGGGACGAACGGCGCGCGGAATTCCGCCAGCAGCCGGCGCACCACGCCGATGAACGGCTCGTCGGTCTCGGTCGTCACGCCCGACCGGTCGATCGTGGTCTGCCGGCCGCGCGCGCGAAGCACGAGAAACGGATCCTTGCCGAGAAACGAGTACCGCGCGACCTGCTCTCCACCCTCGACGCTCTCGAAGAGAAAGGCGTAATCCGAGTGCTCGGCAATCTTGATGAAGGCCGAGACCGGCGTCAGCAGGTCGGCCATGATCTCGCGGACGACCGGCACGAAGGTGCCGCGGCGCGCGAGGTCGACGAACGCTTCGAACGACGTCTGCTTCACGAATGCACTCCCGATTGCGAGCCGGCGGCGGCGCCGACCGCGCGGCGAAAGAGACCCTCGGGGGGCGGCCCCCCGGTCCACAATTCGAACTGCCGCTCCGCCTGCGCGATGAGCATCTCGATGCCGCCGATCGTCCAGCAGCCGGCCTCGCGCGCCTGTGCGATCAGCGGCGTCTCGGCCGGCGCGTAAATGAGGTCGAACACGATTTCTCCGTCGAGCGGCACGCCCGCCATCGGGCTGGCGTCGCCCGGGCGGCTGCCGGCGGAGGTCGCGTTGACGAGCACGTCCCACGTGCCCGCTGGCGGCGGAAACGGCCCCGCGTGAACGCCGACGAGCGCCGCCACGGCGCGTGCCTCCTCGTGCCGCCGCGCCGACATGGTCACACGCGCGCCTTCGCGCTTGAGCGCCACCGCGACCGCACGGGCCGCTCCTCCCGCCCCGAGCACCGCCGCCCGCGTGCCGCGCAGCGCCATGCGCCCCTTCAACGGCGCGACGAAGCCGGCGACATCCGTGTTCGCCCCGATCCAGCGGCCGTCCGCCGTCACGAGCGTGTTGATCGCCCCCGCCTCCGCGGCGACGGGGTCGCATTCGTCGACGTGCGCCATCATCGCGACCTTGAAGGGGGCCGTGATGCTGGCCCCCCGCAGCCGCATCGCGCGTGCGAAGGTGACGAAGTCGGCGGCGTCGCGCGCATGCAGCGCGACGTACGCGGCGTTCATGCCGGCGGCCGCGAAGCCGGCGTTGTGCATGGCCGGCGACAGCGAATGGGCGACGGGGCTGCCGACCACCGCGTAGAGATCCGCGTCGCGGCGGATGCGCCGGAACTGAAAGTCGCCGAGCAGTTTCGACGCGGGCATCTGTCCGGGGGCGACCGCTTCGCCGGCATAGGTCCAGCGGTTCCGCAGCCGGGCCGCGAGCACCCGCGTATGGGCGCCCGCGGGTCCCATCGCGACGAGCACGTGGCCGCTGGCGCCCGTCGGCTCCTCGCCCGAGGCGCCAAGGTCGAAGAGTGGAAGCGTGTCGGACAACGACTCCGCATAAACGGCGAGCTTCGCCACCTCGGCGCCGGTGCCGCGAAGCGCGCGGAGGCGTGACGCCGCGTCGCATGGGGTTCCGTCGAACACGTGCATCGAGGCGACGACGCCCCGACCGCGCCGGAGGCGGAAAAGGTCCGATGCGAACGCGGCGCCGAACTCGACGTCCACGAATTCGGCCCCCGCGGTGAGCGCCTCGACGAGGAGCCGGCGGCGGTCTTCCTCGGGCCCGTCGAACCGTCCGCCCTCCCAGCGAGGGCGGCAGGTGACGATCACCGGCCGCAGGCGTCCTTCGAGAGCGCCGAGCGCGTCGGGCCGGTCGACGCCGTCGAGACGCAGTTCGACCAGGTCGGCGCCCGCCGCGGCATCCCGCGCGCGACGCACCTCATCCATGGTTCGTCCCGTCACCGTCGTGACCAGTTGCGGCATCTCGCTACTGCGAATCCATTCCGGTTCGCCCGCGCACCCGGGCCGTAAACGAAAAAAGCCTCCCGCCGGCAAGGCTGGGAGGCTCGATGTGGACGCCCGCGGACGTGCGCGAGCTAGCAGATCGCCTCCTCAGCACAGGCGTACCACCACCAATAGGACTGGCGGGCGCGGCGCGACTGGCTGAGGACGTTCGGCGTCAAAACGTGGAGACGATACCAGAGGCCGCCGGGCGGCGTCAATTTGGCCGGAGGTTTTTCAGGCTCAGCCGCTCTGTTTTCCGGCTTTCTCCTTGACCGGCAAGCAGTTGCTCCTTATAACTGAATGAACTCCATCATGACTCTCCGAACTGCCGCCGCGGCGTTTCTGCTCGCCGCCCTGTGCTACGTCTCTCTACCCGCCGCCCAGGGGCGGATCATGCCTGTCGACGAGATCCGCCCGGGGATGACGGGCATCGGCCGCACCGTCTTCGAGGGAGCCGAGCTCAGCGACTTCAAGGTGCACATCATCGGCGTGCTGCGCAACGTGCAGGGGCCGAAGCGCGACCTCATCCTCGCACGGCTCGAGGGGGGCCCGCTCGCCGAAACCGGCGTGGCCCAGGGGATGAGCGGCAGTCCCGTGTACATCGACGGGCGTCTGATCGGCGCCGTCGGCTACTCCATCGGCCTGTTTCCGAAGGAGGCGATCGCCGGCATCACGCCGATCGAAGAGATGAAGGACGCGACCGCCATGCCGTCGCGGCGGGCGGGTGACGCCGGCATGCGGATCGAGCTGCCGGTCACCGCCGAGACGCTCGCCGCCGCGCTCCGGCAGTCGTACGCGCGTCTGGCGCCGTTCGCGACGACGGCCGCCGTCGTCGAGAGCCGCGGCCTGCCGGCCGCCGAAGGGGCACAACTGGCGACGATGCTGCGCCCGATCGCCACGCCGCTGCTGATGAGCGGCTTCGAGCCGGCAACGGTCGAACTCCTCAGCGCGGCGTTTCGCGACGCCGGGTTCGCCCCGGTCGTCGGCGCGGCCGGTGGAGGGCGTGCGTCCGCGAGGGAACTCGCAGCGCTCAACGGGCCCCTCCGGGAGGGGGATGCGGTCGGCGTCTCGCTCGTGAGCGGCGACGTGGAGATGGGGGCGACGGGGACGATCACGCACATCGACGGCGATCGCGTCTACGCGTTCGGCCACCCGTTCTTCGGTCTCGGCCCGACGCAGCTTCCCATGCGGCGGGCCTTCGTGTACTCGATGCTGCCGAGCCTCATGACGTCGTTCAAGATCTCGACGCTCGGCGACGTGATCGGCACCGTCAAGCAGGATCGCGCCACCGCCGTCGCCGGAGTACTCGGGCCCGCGCCAGAGACGGTGCCGATGCGCGTCACGCTCCGCTCCACCCGCGCGGACGTCACGACGACGCGGACGTTCAATTTCGAGATCGCGACCGACCAGACCTTCACGCCGCTGCTGGCGTATGTGACGCTCTTCAACGCGCTCGCCAGCCACGAACGCCAGTTCGGCAGCGCCACGTTCGTGCTGAAGGGGCGCGCGAAGGTGGCGGGGCACGCCGACGTCACTTTCGAGGACGTCTTCGCCGGAGAAGCGCCGACGCTCGCCGCCGCGACCTCCATCGGCGGCCCGCTCACGATGCTTCTCGGGAACGACCGCGAGCCGGTGAAGCTCGACGGCCTGGAGTTCACGATCGACGCGTCGGAAGCACCGCTGGCGGCGACGATCGAGCGTGTCTGGATCGACGAGCTTCGTCCCCGTGCCGGGCGTACGCTCCCGGTGAAGGTGCTGACGCGCAGCTACCGCGGCGACGAGACGATCTCGACCGTGCCGGTGGAGATCCCCGCGAACGTCTCGGGCACAGTGTCGATCCTGGTCAGCGACGGGCGGCAACTGAATGCGATCGAGCAGCGCGAGATGCGCCGCACGGTGCAGCCGCAGAGCGTCGAGCAGATGATCCGGGTGCTGAACCAGACGCGCCGCAACAACCGCATCTACGTCCGCCTGCTCACCGGCGCCCCCGGCGCCGTCGTCAACGGCGAGGTGCTCGCGGCGCTTCCCCCGTCGGTGCTCTCGGTGCTCGAGGGGGACCGCAACGGCGGCAGCTTCAGCCCGATCCGCAGCGCAGCCGTCGGCGAGTACGAGATCCCGATGAACGTCGCGGTCTCCGGCTCGCGCACGCTCACGATCGACGTCGAGAACCGCCGCTGAAATTCTGAATCCCTGATAATCAGGGATCAGGGATTGTTTTCTCCATGCTGAATGTTCGCGCTGTCGTAGTCGCGGTGACGGCCGCGGTGCTCGTGTGGGTGTCGGCGGCGGCCGCCGGACCGACCTTCTGGACCGTCGGTACACAGGCCGATTTCCTCCGGGGGGACGTGCAGGACCTGTCGATCGACAGCGACGGCCGGGTGCTGCTGGGCCCCTCGGCCTCGGTGCTCGCCGAAACCTCCGCGCCGTTTCTCTGGACGCTCAACGTCGCGCCCGACGGCACGATCTGGACCGGCAGCGGGAATGAAGGTCGCCTGCTGCGCGTCGGCAAGGACGGCCGGGTCACGACCTTCTTCGATGCCGCCGAACTCGAGGTGCACGCGGTCGCGCCGGCGCCGAAGGGGGGGCTCTACGTCGGCACGTCCCCCGACGGGCGCATCTACCACGTCGCCGCCGACGGCACCTCGCGGACGTTCTTCGATCCCGACGACAAGTACATCTGGTCGCTCGTCGTCGACCGCGCCGGCAACGTGTTCGCGGCGACCGGCGACAAGGGAATCATCTACAGGATCACGCCCGACGGCACCGGCACGCCGTTCTACAGAACGAACACCACGAACGTCGTGACGCTCGCCTTCACGAGCGGGGGCGACCTGCTGGCCGGCACCGAGGCGCCGGGCCGCCTGTTCCGCATCGATCCGTCCGGCAAGGCGTTCGTGCTGCTCGACTCCCCCTACCGCGAGATCCACGCGCTGCGGATCGCCGACGACGGGACGATCTATGCCGCCGCGCTGAACGGCGTCCCGGCGAGCGAGCGCCCCTCGGAGCCGCCCCCGGCGGAACCGCCGCGCGCGCCCGTCGCATCGGTCTCGGCGGAGATCACGGGCGTATCCGCGGTCGATACGTCCGCCGGGGCCGCCGGTGCGCCGCCCGCGAGCACGCGCGCCCCGCGGCGCGCGGGACGCGGCGGCATCTATCGCGTGCGGCCCGACGGGTTGTGGGACCTGATGTGGGACAGCGGCGAGGATGCCCCGTACGATCTGCTGATCGAGCCGGGCGGCAGCCTGCTGGTCGGCACCGGCATGGAGGGGAAGATCTTTCGCGTCGCCGGCGAGCCCGCCCGCGCGACGCTGCTGGCGCGGGCCGGCGCGCGGCAGGTCACCGCGCTCGTGCGTGAAGCGTCAGGCCGCGTGATCGGCATCGCGAGCAATCCCGGCAAGCTGTTCACGCTCTCCCCGGAGCCCGCCAGGCGCGGCACCTACGAGTCCGACATCCGCGACGCCGGCACCGTCGCGACCTGGGGCGTCATCCGCTGGCGCGCGGCGCTCAACGGCGGCCGTATCGAGGTGGCGACGCGCAGCGGCAACACGTCCACCCCCGATGAAACCTGGAGCGCCTGGTCGAAACCCTACACCGACGGCGCAGGCGAGCAGATCAGCAGCCCCAACGCCCGGTACCTGCAGTGGCGCCTCACCATGACGGGCGGCGGCACGAGCAGCCCGGTGCTGACCTCGGTGACCGCCGCGTATCTGCCGCGGAATCTGCGGCCGGTCGTCTCGTCGATCACCGTGCACCCGCCGGGCACCGTCTTTCAGCGGCCATTTCCGACGGGGGATCCGGAGATCGCCGGGTACCCCGACGGCACGGTCGACAACCGGCTGGGTGCGGCCGATCGTCCGCCGGCGCCGCCGCTCGGCCGGCGCTTCTACCAGAAGGGTCTTCAGACGTTCGCCTGGAAGGCGGAGGACGGCAACGACGACCGGCTCCAGTACGACGTGCTCTACCGGCGCGAGGGGAATACCACCTGGCGGGCCCTGCACCGCGCGCTCTCGGATCCGATCTTCGTCTGGGATACCACCTCGGTGCCCGACGGCACGTACATCGTGAAGGTCGTCGCGAGCGACGCGCCGTCGAACGCGCCGGGCACGGCGCTGTCGGGCGAGCTCGAAAGCGGCAGCTTCGACATCGACAACACGCCGCCGCGCATCGAAGTGGAACCATCGGTCCGCGCCGGCGGACGCACCCGCCTCACGTTTACGGTACGCGACGAGCAGTCGGCCGTGCAGCGCGTCGAGTACTCGCTCGATGCCAGCCGGTGGCGCGTCGTGCACCCGAAGGACGGGATCGCCGACTCGCGGGTGGAGGGGTTCGAGATCCTCCTGGAGGATCAGGAGGCGGGCCGCAGCGTGATCATCCGCGTCACCGACGCGATGAACAACGTCGCCACCGCCGTCGCCGAGGTGCGGCGGTAGCGACGGCCGGGTGCTACGTCTTGCCCGGCTTCACCGTCGTGCGGGCGAGGAGCCACACGAGGTTGACCGCGACCGGCGCGCCGCGCGTCGGATGGCCCGGCCCGTAGGAGGCCGGCTGGAGCCGCCCCTTCTTGATTTCGTTGACGAGTTCCTGCAGCTCCTCGCTCATCGTGCCGCTGCGATCGAGCATCTCGACGCTGTGGACCCGCCCTTCCTTCGTGACCCGCACCGACAGCGGCACGACGACGTCCTCTGGCATCGTCGCGTTTTCGAGGGAGGCGAAGACGACGCCGTCCTGCGGCACGCGCGGCGCTTCGACGCGCGTGGGGCCGAGGTTCAGCCCGCGGCCGTCGAGCGGCGCCGGGTTCAGATCGGAACCCGACGGGGCGCCGAGGACGGCGAAGACCGCGGCGAGCGAATCGTCGCGCCCGGGCATCGTGTGGACGAGGCTCAGGATCGACCCGGCGAGCACCACGGTGGCGGCGGCCGAGGCCAGCCCGATCCATACCAGGTGCACGTCCTCGACGAACCGCTGTGCGCGGGCCCGCCAGGATTCGTGGGCCTCGGCACGCATCCGGCTGATGACGCCCGGCTGGACGCCGGTCCAGTCATCAGCGGGGCCCGGCGCGGCCGCCAGCCGCAGCACGTCGCCGAGCGCCTGCAGGGTCTTCAGCTCGCGGGCACACGGCGGACACCCGCCGAGGTGGCTTTCGACAGCGATCAAGTCGGGGACGGGCAGCTCCCTGTCGTGATAACACTGGAGGCGCCGCCGCACCGATGCGCACGTCAGCAGCGTCATGCGTCCCTCAACTGCGCGCGCAGCGCCTCGCGGGCGCGTGCCAGACGTGATTTCACCGTTCCAACGGCGATTCCCAGCGAATACCCGATCTCTTCGTAACTCAGGCCGTCGATCTCCCGAAGCACGAGGGCGGTCTTCTGGTCGAACGGCAGGTGGTCGAGCGCCACACGGATCCGCTCCGCGAGCTGCTTCTGCCCGAGCACGCGGTCGGGCGACCCGCCGTTGCCCGCTTCCGGCAACTCGCCGTGGTCGCGGATGTGCTCGTCGAGCGAGACCTGCTGCGCTTTGCGCCGGCGTCTCCACCACCGCTGGCGGTTCCGTGCCTGGTTGACGACGATGCGGTAGATCCAGGTCCGGAGCTGCGAGGCGCCGCGGAATGTGTGGATCGTGCGGAAGACGCGCAGGAAGACTTCCTGCGAAAGGTCCAGGGCCTCGTTGTGGTCGCCGAGCAGGTTCAGCGCGAGCTGGTACACCATGCGCTGGTGTTCGGCCACGAGCTCGGCACAGGCATCTTCGTCGCGAGCCGCGCAGCGCTGGATCAGCACGGCTTCACGGCCGCCGACTTCCGTCCAGGTTATGGAAGGAATTGGCTCCACGGAATACCCTTCAGCGGCCATGTTACCACTCCGGCGTCGGACCCCTTCCCCACCCCTTTAGAAACCGAGGCGCGCAAAAGGTTCCGAGCGGCGGCGTTCGGGCCGGGCGGATGCTACGATTCCCCGCATGAGACGCGCCGCCGGGGTCTGCCTGCTGCTGGTCCTCGCCGGGGCCCTGGCGTACGGGTATGCCGTGACGCAGCGGGAGCGGGCGTACCGCACGGTCATCGAGCGCGGCGACGAGGCGCTCGGCCGCGACGACAGCTACGCGGCCATCGAGGCCTTCAGCGTCGCCATCTCGCTCAAGAGCGATTCGATGGCCGCGCACCTGAAGCGCGGCGAAGCCTACCGGCGCCGCAGCGAATTCGAGGCGGCCCTGCGCGACCTGCGGCGGGCCGCCGACCTCGACCCGCTCGCGCCCCTGCCGCGCGAGCTGCTCGGCGACGTCCACTACACGATGGCGGGTCTTGCCGGGCAGAACGCCCGCGCGCGGTTCACCCGCGCGCTCGAGCGTTACCGCGAGAGCGTGTCTCTCGACGACGGATCCCCGCGCGTGCAGTACAAGCTCGGTCTGGCGTCGTATCGCGCGGGGCAGCTCCCCGGGGCGATCACGGCGCTGCAGGCCGCGATCCGGCTGGACGAGCGGTTCGCCGAAGCGCATTACATGCTCGGCGTCTGCCTGCGCGCCGCCCAGCAGACCGCCGATGCCGTCAAGTCGGTGGAGCGGGCCGTCGCCCTCGCCCCCGCCTTTCTGCCGGCCCGCGAGGAGCTGGCCGACGCCTACGCGCGGCTCGAGCGCCACGAAGACCGGCTCAACCAGCTGCTGGCGCTGCTCGCGCTGCAGCCCGGACCGGCGCGCGAACGCGCGCTCGGGATCGGCTACGCGCAGGCCGGACACCTCGATCGGGCCGTCGCGCAGCTCGGGCACGCCGTGCGCCGCTATCCCGACGATGCCGCGACGTACGTGGCGCTCGGACGCCTGTGGCTCGAACGGGCGGAGACCGGCGGACGGGTCGAGTTGAACAAGGCCCTCCAGGCGCTGCAGGGCGTCGGGAGCGACAGCAGCAGCGAGGCGCTCACCTTGCTCGGGCGGGCGCACCTGCTCGCCGGGGATCTCGTCCGCGCCGAGAAGACGCTGCAGGCGGCGGCGGCGCGGTTCCCCGTCGATCCCGAGGCATTCCTGTTCCTGGCGCGCGCCGCCGAGCGGCGGGCGCAGGTCGAGACGGCGCAGCGCGCGCTGGTCGACTACGCGGCGCTGGTCGGCACGGACGTCCTCGACGTGCCGCTGCTCCTGCGCCTGGCCGAAGCGTACACGCGCGGCGGCAATCTCGCCGAGGCGCGCCGCGTCGTCGCGCTCGCGCTGCAGCGCGACCCCGACAGCCGCGCCGCCGCGGCGCTGCAGAAGCGGCTCGCGTCCTGATCCCTTGCCGCGCCCTCATGGCGCCTCGATGCGCAGCCGGCGCATCATCTTCGCGAGCCCCTGGCGTGTGATCCCCAGCGTATCGGCCGCGCGCGACCGGCGGCCGTTCGCGCTGGCAAGCGCGGCGCGGATGAATCGCCGCTCGAACTCCTCGCGCGCCGCCTCGAGCGTGCACGCCAGCGCCGTGGCCGACTGCGCCACGTGGCGTGGAAGCGCGGACGGGCCGATGCGGCCGCGGTTCGGCGAGTGCACCGCGATCCAGGCGATGACGTTCTGCAGCTCGCGCACGTTGCCCGGCCAGTCGTAGCGCGAGAGGGCGGCGAGCGCTTCGGCCGAGAGCGTCGCCCGCGAGCCGACCCGGTGCGCCGCCTCGCGCCAGAAGTGCGCCGCCAGGAGCGGGATGTCGCCGACGCGCTCGCGCAGCGGGGGCACGACGAGCCGCACCACGTCGAGCCGGAAGCGGAGATCGGCGCGGAACCGGCCGGCCCGCACCTCCGCCTCGAGGCTGCGGTTCGTCGCCGCGACGACGCGGACGTCGACGCGGCGGGCGAAGTTCTCGCCGACGCGGCGAACCTCTCCCTCCTGCAGAACGCGCAGCAGCTTCGCCTGCGCGCGCGCCGAGAGCTCGGCCACTTCGTCCAGGAAGATCGTGCCGCCGTCCGCCTCCTCGAAGAGCCCCGCCCGTTCGGTGGCGGCCCCGGTGAACGCGCCGCGCGCGTGCCCGAACAGCTCCGCCTCGAGGAGGTCGTCGGTGAGCGCGGCGCAGTTGATGGCGCAGCACTTGCGCTCGCGACGGGGCCCGAGCCGGTGGATGGCGCGTGCGACGAGCTCCTTGCCGCTTCCGCTCTCCCCTTCGATGAGGACGGGAAACGGCGCGCGCGCCGCGCGCGCGACCGCCTCGCGGAGCCGCACCGCCGCCGCGCTGTCGCCGAGCAGGTCTCCCCAGGCGGAGGGTGGACACGCCGGCGCCGTGTCGAGCATCGCGCGCACCGGCGCCGCCAGCGACAACGCGGCCGCGCGCAGGGTCATGCACGCGCCGTCGACGTCGACTGCCGTTCCGGCGGTCCAGCGGCAGGCGAGCGCCGCGATCACTTCTCCGCCGTAGCGCACCGGCTCGGCTGCCTCCTTGGGCTCCTGCCGCCCGTCGGGCAGCACACGGGAGCCGCACGCGAGGGTTTCGCGCACGACCGACGGCAGTGTGCCGAAAGCGCGCCCGGCGCAGACGAGCGTCCGCTCGTCGTGCGACACGACGCCGACGCTCGCGGCCCCGAGCCGTTCGGCGATCCTCCGGCAGATCCCCGCCAGCGCTGTCGCCTCGTCTGCCGACTGCTGGCAGATGGCCAGCAACGATTCCAATTCGGTCACCGGTTCGGCCGCCGCGCGATGGGTCTCCAGTCGACGGGCGAACAGCGCGGGAAGCGCAGGAGCGCGGCCGAGCCGCCGCATGCGCTCGAGAACGCCGCCGTGCCGGTCATCCGCGACGGCTGCCGCGCGCAGCCGAAAGAGCGGCAGGTGGGCGCTGCGCGCGATCCGCGCCGCGCGGCTCGCCGCGGCGCGCGCTGCCGGACGATCCCCCGCGGCGGCGAGGGCCTCGGCGAGCGCCAGTTCGGCGGTCGCCGCGGCGCGTGGGTCGTCGAGCCTCGGCGCGGCGGCGTTCGCCTCGCGCGCCGCGGCAATCGCCTGGGCGGTGCGGCCGAGTGCCGCCTGGCACCGTGCGAGGATCGCCAGGAGGCGCACGTGGGCGGCCGTGCCGGGCGCGCGTCCTTTCCAGGGCGCGGCCACCGCCACGCCTTCCGCGTGCCGCGCCTGCCAGTACAGGCTGCGCGCGACGCCGGCCGCGGCGGCCGTCGCGGCCTCGGGATCGTCGAGCGCCTCCGCGGCCGCCAGCGCGCCCCGCAGCACCGCCTCCGCCTCGACGAGCCGCGCCTCGTCGACGAGCGCCACACCTTCCCCGATGGTGGCGAGCACGCCTCCTCTTGCCGCCGGCGCAAGATCGCGCGCGCGCACGAAGCAGCGCTTCGCCTCGGCGGTCCGCCCGCGGTCGAGCGCCAGCCAGCCGAGCTGGAGCGCACATGCGGCGGCCGCGTCCCTGCGGCCGCGTCCCTCGAGCACGCGCCGTCCCCGGTCGAGTGCCCGCGCTGCTGCCGTGTGGCGGCCGCTGCGCGCCAGCAACACGGCGCGCGGCACCGCGCGCAGTGCCGAGCCGAGGACGCGGCCCCCCACCGGCAACGCCGCAGACGACGCCGGAAGGTCGACGACGTACTGAGCTGGACTTTCGTGCACCATCATGGTTCCCCCTTTCGCCGGCCCGCCCCCGGAGAGCAGCGCGAGGAACCGTCCGGGCAGACCGTCGGCCCTCGCCGCGATCGCGCGCACCTCCTCCTCGCACGACGCGAACGACGGATCCGCCCGCACCATCTCGACGAGCGACGAGACCGGCATGCCCGCGAACGCGATGCCGCTCCCGTGCGATGGCGCGGCGCGGTGAAACCGGACGACGACGTGACGCCGTGCGCTCGCGGTCGCGAACTCGCAGATGAGCGGCGTGATCCGCGCCGGCGCCTCGATGCCCGCAGCGGTGTCGAGAAGGCAGACGTGGCGTTCGCGCAGCCGCGCAGTCGTCGCCGGAAAGCGGACCGGCACCTCTGGATGGAGCGGCACGAAGCCCCGGAGGCGCGCGGCCCGCGCTACCGCAAGGAGGGCCGTGCGGAGCCCGCTGCCGGACGCGCCCGCGACGTTCAGCACGGCCGGCCCCGCCGGCGCGCCGGTGTCGAGCGCCTCCTCCAGGAACCGCAGCTCGTCGCGCGGCTGCAGGAGGCTGCCGATCGGACGCATCCACCGCGCGCGTCCTGCGGCGACGGGACGCATCGTGCAGCGGCAGTGAGAGGCGTCGAGCGGCAGATCGAGGGCCCGCAGGAACGCGACGAGATGCGCCAGCGCGGTTTCGGCCAGCGGTCCCGGCGCGGTGACGGGAGCGCCGGGTTCGTACGCCTCGAAGAGCCGCCCGGCACACGCGACACCGTAGTCGAGGAGCACGTTCAGGAGCGGGTGCCGCACGGTCGCGAGGCGCGCGCAGCGATCGCTCCACTCCAGCTCGTTCACCCCGGATGCCTCGACGACGCGCAGGCGCACCGCCCGTCCGGTTGCCGCGTCGATCCACGCGCCGCCGGTACTGAAAAACCGTTCCCCCACCCACTGCATCACCGCACCTCCCGCCGCAGCCCTTGTGCAAGCGGCGTCGCCGTCAGCGAACGCGCGTTTTGCCGAGAAAAACGGCGGAACCCGCGCCGGGATGCTGCAATTTCTTCGTATACAATCGGGCCCCAATGCTGCTGTTTCGTACCTCTTTCTTTTCGCTTGCCCTCCTGCTGATCGCGCAGAACGCCTGGGCGACGTGGTCGATCGTCGCTGCCGATCGCGCGACCGGCACGGTGGTGATTGCCTCGGCCACGTGCGTGCCGCAGCAGCTGCTCGAGGCGTTTCCGGCGAAGGACCTGCGCGACGTGCAGGCCATCGTCGCACCGGGCAAGGGAGTGGCTGCGGCGCAGGCGGCGGTCGATCGCACCCGCGCGAACCAGAAGCTGATCCATGCCGAGCTCCAGAAGGGGACGCCCCCCGACCGGATCATCGAGATGCTGCAGAGCGATCCGCAGATCGCCGGCCGGCAGTTCGGGATCGTGGACCTGCAGGGGCGTACGGCGGGCTTTTCGGGCGCGCGCAACCAGCCGGTCTCGCTCGATCGCCAGGGACAGGTCCCCGGCAGCGAGATCTTCTATTCAGTGCAGGGCAACATTCTCGCCAGCGAAGAGGTCGTCACCGCCGCCGTGGCGGCGCTCGCGGCGACGACCGGGGCGTTGAGCGATCGGGTAATGGCGGCGATGGAGGCCGCCGATGCCAAAGGGGGCGACAACCGCTGCTCCTGCGACCGTGGTCCGAAGATCGACGCGCCGTGTACCGCCAGGACGGCGCACGTCGCGTACATCCTTCAGGCGCTGAAGGGCGATCCTGGCGGCACGTCGTTCAACGACGGCGCCTACGATCTGTACATCAGCGTGACGGATCGCGACATCACCCCGCAGGAGGACGCCAACCCCGTCAAGACGCTGCGGATGCGGTACGACCGGCGCAGAGCAGGACGCTGATGGTCCGGTTTCTCACCGCGGGCGAATCCCACGGCCGTGCGCTCGTCGTCATTCTCGAAGGCATTCCCGCGGGACTGACGCTCGACGTCGCCGCCATCCAGCGGCAGCTCCAGCGCCGCCAGGGGGGGTACGGCCGCGGGCGGCGGATGGCGATCGAATCGGACCGCGCCGACATTCTCTCGGGCGTCCGGCGCGGGGAGACGATCGGCGGACCGATCGCGATGACGATCGAGAACCGCGACTGGGCGAACTGGCAGCACACCATGAGCCTCGAGCCGGAGCCGCCCGCCGATGCCGGCGGCGCGCGCCGCGCTCCGGTCACGCGGCCGCGGCCGGGACACGCCGACCTGGCCGGTGCGGCCAAGTTCGATCGCGCCGACGTCCGCGACGTTCTCGAACGCGCCAGCGCCCGCGAAACGGCGGCGCGTGTCGCCGCCGGCGCCATCGCGCGCCAGCTCCTCGAGGCTGTCGGCATCCGTCTCGCCAGCCATGTCGTCGCGATCGGCGCGGCGCGGCTCCCTGAGGGAACGCTGGTCGACTACGCGCGGGCCGCCGCCCTGCCCGACGACAGTCCGGTGCGCTGCGTAGACGCCGACCTCGAAGCGCGGATGATCGCGGAGATCGACGCGGCGCGCGAGGCGGGTGACACGAAGGGGGGCGCCTTTGAGGTGATCGCGACCGGCGTCCCGCCCGGACTCGGCAGCTACACACAGTGGGACCGCAAGCTCGATGGCCGCCTGGCGCAGGCGCTCATGTCCATCCCGGCCATCAAGGCGGTCGGCATCGGCCTCGGCCCCGAAGCGGCGTACCGCCCCGGATCGCGCGTGCACGACGAACTGGTGCCAGACCCCGGGGGGGCGCGCGCCACCGGCATCCTGCGGCCGACCAACAACGCCGGCGGCCTCGAGGGGGGCGTCACCAATGGCGAAGACGTGCGCGTGTCGGCATGGATGAAGCCGATCTCCACGCTCATGAAGCCGCTTCGCTCGGTCGACCTGACCACCATGACCGAGGCGGCCGCCGCCATCGAGCGCAGCGACGTCTGCGCCGTGCCAGCCGCCGCGGTCGTCGGCGAGGCGATGGTCGCGCTCGTCCTCGCCTCGGCGCTCGTGGAGAAGTTCGGGGGCGACTCGATGGCCGAGCTGACGCGCAACCTCGGGGCGGCTCACGAGGCGCTGCGCGCCCGCTTCACGCGGCCCGCGGGATGATCCGCCCGATCCTGAAATACGGGGATAGCGGTCTGCATACGGCCGCCGCGCCCGTGGAACGATTCGACGAGTCGCTCCACCGGCTCCTCGACGACATGGCCGAGACGATGTACTCGGTGCCGGGGATCGGCCTCGCCGCGCCGCAGATCGGCGTGCCGCTGCGGGTCTTCGTCATCGACTTATCGGTCGGCAAGCGTGCGGGCGACCTGATCGAGCTGGTGAATCCGGCGTTCGTGGCCTGCGAGGGGCTGCAGCTCGAGGAAGAGGGCTGCCTGAGCCTGCCGGGGTTCAACGCCACGGTGGTGCGGCCGTCCCGCGCCGTGGTGCGCGGGCTCGACCGCCACGGTGACGAGAAGGTGGTGGAGGGCACGGGGCTTCTCGCGCGCGCCCTGCAGCACGAGATGGACCACCTCGACGGCACCCTTTACGTGGACCGCCTCCGCGGCATCAAGCGTGACGTGATCGTGCGCAAGGTCCAGAAGCTGAAACGCGCGGGCCGCTGGTAGTCCGCCTTGCCGGGCGCTACTCGCCCGGCTCCTCCCGCTGGCGGCGCATCACCGCGAACGACAGCGCGATCGCGAAGACGCCGATCAGCGCCGAGTACACGAAGAAGACCACGTAGCCCGTGCCGAGCGCCGCCGGCGTGACCCCCGAGCGCTCCACGGCGGTAGCGAAATTCTCCGGCACGCGCGTCGCGAACAGCCCCTTCACGACCGACAGCACACCGCCAGCGTCGGCCATCCGCGCCGCGCTCTCGACGATCCGCCCCGACTGCGACGCGATCAGCCGCCCCGGAATCGCGTACAGCGACGAGAACAGCGCGTACTGGGTCGCGGTGAAGCCGGCCGACGTGAGGCTGGACATGTAGGCGATCAGGCAGGTGCCGGCGAATCCCCCGGCCACGTTGTCGAGCCCGATGGCTGCGAACAGCGCCCACAGGTTGTGCGGCTGGAAGGCGAGCCAGATGAACAGCAGATTGCTCACGGGACCGGCGAACGCGCCGACGACCATCGAGCGCATCAGCCCGTAGCGCGCCACCGCCACCCCGCCAAGGAAGACGCCGAACATCGTCATCCAGACGCCGAAGATCTTCCGGACCTCGGCGATCTCGACCAGCGTGTACCCGAGATCCAGGTAGAAGGGGTTCATGATGTTCAACACGAAATCAGGAACCCGGTAGAGACAGATGAGCGCGAGGATGAGCCCCCCCGTGCCGCGATGCCGCACGAAGAAGTCGCGCAGCGGATCGCCGAGCGCCGAATAGAGGTAGATGCCCGGTCGTGTGCGGACGCCCGGCAGCGGCAGCGCGGCGATTACGATGATGCCGATGCCGAGCAGCACGGCGGCAAGGTGCACCCAGACGCGCGCATCCGACCGCCACGCCGCGAGCACCGCGTCCCGCGCCCCCTGGGCGCCGATCGCGTCGAGCGCGTTGCCGAGGACACCGGCGTTGGCCGCCAGGCCGGACCCGAGCACCAGTGCGCCGACGGCCAGGATGACGAGGCGCGCGGCCCACTCCAGGGCCTCTCGCGCCGGGGCCGGCGCGATCCCCTCGGTGCGGATCGGCCGGACCGCGTGCTGCGCCTCGCGCGGAGCGGCGAGGACGGCGAGCACGCCGATCAGCATGAGCCCCGCCATCAGCGCGTAGGAGAAATTCCAGCCGTACGACGTCGCGAGCAGCAGCGGGACCGCTCCGGCGACGATGATCGCGACGCGGTACCCCCACTGGTACGCGGCCGCCATGGCCCCCTGCTTCGAGACGACCGCCGCCTCGATACGCCAGGCGTCGATCGCGATGTCCTGCGTCGCCGACGCGAGCCCGACGAGTACCGCGAACATCGCGACGCGCCCGAGGCTCACGGTCGGGTCGGCGCCCGCGATCAGCCACAGGCCGAACATGATCAGCGCCTGGCACACGAGCATCCACGACCGCCGGTGCCCGAGCCACGTGGTGAGCAGCGGCACGCGTGTGCGGTCGACGAACGGCGCCCAGAGGAACTTGAACGTGGAGACGAGCGTGACGAGGCTGAAGAAGCCGATGATCTCGAGCGAGAGGCCGGCCGCACGGAACCACGCCGACAGCGTGTCGAAGATGAGGAAGTACGGCAGGCCGGCCGAGAAGCCCAGCGCGATCATCACCAGCGCCGGACGCTCGGTGTAGACACGGAGCGCCGACCAGACGGTCTGCTTCGGCCGTTGCCGCTGAGTCGGGTCGGTCGCCATGCGCTTCTGCCTGCAGAGTCTACCAGCGTGCCGGTCTGGACCTCCACGCGGCACCTCCCCACGAACGCCGTCGCCGCTCGGGATAAGCTGGAGAACCGTGACCGCTCCGCCGCTGCGCGTCGTCTTCTTCGGCACGCCCGAGTTCGCGGTGCCCGGCCTGCAGGCGATCATCACCTCCCCGCATCCGGTCGTGGCGCTCGTGTCGCAGCCCGACCGCCCCCGCGGCCGCGGACACAGACTGCAACCGACGCCCACCAGACTGGCCGCCGAGGCGGCCGGGATCCCGGTGCTCCAGCCGACTCGCCTGAAGGATCCGGCGTTCGTCTCTCGTCTTGCCTCTTTCGGGCCGGACATCGGCGTCGTCGCCGCGTACGGGCGGATCATCCCCGACGCGGTCTTGCAGGTGCCGCGGCTCGGGATGATCAACATCCACGCCTCGCTGCTCCCGAAGTATCGCGGCGCGGCGCCGGTGCATCGCGCCGTGATCGACGGCGAGCACGAAACGGGTGTCAGCATCATGCGGGTCGTGAGCGAGCTCGACGCCGGCGCGGTGCTGGCGACCGCATCCCACCCGATCGGACCCGACGACACCACTCCCGAAGTGGAGCGCGCGCTCGCGGCGCTCGGCGCCGACCTCGTCGTGCGGGTGCTCGACGACATCGCGGCGGGACGCCACAGCGAGCGGCCGCAGGACCACGCGCGGGCGACGTACGCGAAGAAGATCGAGCGCGACGAAGGGATCGTCGACTGGTCCCTGCCGGCGGAGCGGATCCACAACCTGGTGCGCGGGCTGCAGCCGTGGCCGCTGGTGGCGGTAACGCTCGGGGGCGTGCGGTGCCGGCTGCATCGCACGCAGCTCGCCGGTGAGCCTACCGCCGCGGCGCCCGGCACGGTGGCCATCGCGTCGGACGGCAGGCTCGGCATCGCGGCCGGCGACCGGCGCGTGCTCCGCGTGCTCGAGATCCAGCCCGAGGGCAAGCGCGTGATGAGCGCCCGTGAATTCCTCGCGGGGCGGCGCGTGGAGCCGGGGACGCCCGTCTCGTGATCGCTGCCGCCCGGCAGGCCGCGTACGACGTGCTGCGCGCGGTATCGAGCGGACGCGCCGACCTCGGCACCGCGCTCGCGCTCTCCCGCAAGAAGCTCGGCGACGAGCGCGACCGCGCGCTGGCGGGCGAGATCGCCACCGGCACGCTCCGGTGGCAGGGGGCGTTCGACCATCTCATCACGACGTACGCGGGACGTCCGCTGCGCAAGCTCGATCCGGAAGTGCTCGACATCCTCCGGCTGACGATCTTCCAGCTCCTCCATCTCGATCGCATTCCCGCCGCGGCGGCGGTGAAGGATGCCGTCGACCTCACCGGCAAGGCGGGCAAGCGGAGCGCCGCCGGGCTCGTCAATGCCCTGCTGCGGCGAATCAGCCGCGAACGCGACCGGCTGCCGCTGCCCCCTCGTCCGGATGACCCATCGGACCGTGACGCGGCCATCCGCTATCTCTCGATCACGCTGTCGCACCCGGCGTGGCTCATGGCACGGTGGATGGACCGTCACGGGTTCGACGCGGCGGAGCGCTGGGCCCGGTTCGACAACTCTCCCGCCCCGCTCACGCTGCGGGCGAACCGCCTCAAATGCACCCGCGAGCAGGTGGCGGAGGCGCTCGGGCGCGAAGGGATCGATACGGAGCCGACCAGGCGGGCCGAGGACGGGCTCCTCGTGCGTGGCGGCAATCCACTCGCGACGGCGCTGCACGAGGAGGGGCTGTTTCTCGTGCAGGACGAGGCGTCGCAGCTCGTCGGCGCGTTTGCGGCGGCTGTGCCGGGCGAGCGCGTGCTCGACGCGTGTGCGTCCCCGGGCGGCAAGACGACGGCGATGGCGGCGGCGATGGACGGGCGCGGCCTGATCGTCGCCGCGGACGTCCGCGGGCGCCGCGTGCAGCTCCTCGCGCAAACGGTCGCCCGCTCCGGCGCGCCGCACGTCCGCATTGTCCAGGCCGATGCGACCCGGCCGCTGCCGTTCGGTGAGGTGTTCGACCGGGTGCTGCTGGACGCTCCCTGTTCAGGGCTCGGCACCGTGCGCCGGGACCCCGACATCAAGTGGCGGCGCCGCGAAGAGGACCTCGCGGGGCTCGCCGAGGCGCAACTGGCGATGCTCGGTCACGCGGCCGCGGTGCTCCGGCCCGGCGGGCGGTTGATCTATGCGACCTGCTCGAGCGAGCCGGAGGAGAACGACGGCGTCGTGGAGCGTTTCCTGGCCGCCGGCGCCCCCTTTACGCGCGACGGAGAGCCGTTGCGGACGCTGCCGTTCCGCGATGGCCTCGAGGCGTTCTTCGCCGCCATGCTGGTGAGAGCTAAGGACTTGCGCTAAACTTTCGAGTTCATGGCCTTGAAGACGCGCGTCTGGGGGGCAGGCAAGTTACTGCTTCTCGGCGGCGCGCTGCTGCTCACCTACGTGCTGTTTGCCGCGGCCGCGATGCGGATTGCGCTGAAGACCCGCGAGGTCGAAGTGCCGCCGCTGGCCGGCCGCACGGTGAACGAGGCGAGCACGATCCTCGCGGACGCCGGCCTCGACCTGCGGGTCGAGGAGGGCCGCCGCATCGATCCGAAGATCCCGGCCGGTCACGTGCTCGCGCAGGATCCGCAGCCGGGTGTCCGTACGCGGCGCGACCGCAGCGTGAAAGTCTGGATCAGCGCCGGGCCGCGCGCCACGCTGGTGCCGTCGCTCATCGGCGAGTCGGAACGCACGGCGGAACTGCGTCTGCAGCAGGAGGGACTGGCGCTCGCCGCCGCCTCGGAAGTGCGGTCGGCCGATTACCCGGCCGGCGCGATCATCGCGCAGACGCCGCCGCCGAAGACGCCGTCCGCGGAAGTGGCGGTGCTCGTCAACCGCGGCGAGCGGGGAACGACGTACGTGATGCCCGATCTGATCGGTGTGAACGGCGATCGCGCGGCGGACCTGCTGCGCGCCCGCGGCTTTCGCGTCGCGGTGGTCGGCGACCATCCGTATCCCGGCGTGCCGGCCGGCATCGTGCTCCGGCAGAACCCGCAGGCGGGGTTCCAGATCTCTCCAGGAGAGACCATTTCGCTGGAAGTGAGCCGGTGAGCGTGCTGATCGCCCCGTCCATCCTCTCGGCCGATTTCGCGGCGCTCGGCGCCGCCGTCGCCGCCGTCGAAGCGGGGGGCGCCGACCTGATCCACGTGGACGTGATGGACGGCCACTTCGTCCCGAACATCACCATCGGCGTGCCGGTCGTCCGGTCGCTGCGCAAGGTCGCGACCGTTCCGCTGGACGTCCACCTGATGATCGAGGAGCCGGACCGCTACATCGAAGACTTCGTCCGCGCGGGAGCCGCCATGGTGTCGGTCCACGCCGAGGTGCTGCCCCATCTGCACCGGACGGTCCATCACATCAAGGCGCTGGGCGCCCGGGCCGGCGTGGCCATCAACCCCTCGACGCCGATTTCCGCCATCGAGGAGATCGCCGCCGATGTGGATCACGTGCTGGTGATGTCGGTGAATCCGGGGTTCGGCGGCCAGACCTTCATCCCGCGCAGCGAGTCTAAGATCCAGGCGGTGCGGGCCCTGCTCGATCGCGCCGGCAGCCGGGCGCCCGTGGAGGTCGACGGCGGCGTGGACCGCGCCAACATCGCCCGGCTCGTCGCCGCCGGCGCCTCGATTTTCGTCGCGGGGCACGCGATCTTCGGCGGCGGTGACGCGGCGGCGGCGACACGGGCGCTGCGCGCGGCGGCGCTCGCGCCGGTGACCGGCTGACGTGCCGACGTCCGTCTCCTCCCTGCGGGTCCGGTACGCGGAAACCGACAAGATGGGGGTCGTCTACTACGCGAACTATCTCGTCTGGTTCGAGGTGGGACGCACGGATCTGCTGCGGTCGCTCGGCTGGACGTACCGGGAGATGGAAGCGGCCGGCATCAGCCTGCCGGTCATCGAGGCACACTGTGAATACCAGCGCCCCGCGCGCTACGACGATGAGCTCGAGGTGAGAACGGAAGGGGAAATGCTGTCGGCCGTGAGAATGAGGTTCAGGTACACCATCGTCCGTGCCGCCGACGGCGTCGTGGCGGCCGCGGGGCACACCGTACACGCCGCCGTCGACGGCTCGGGGCGCCCCTGCCGGCTGCCCGGGCGCATCCGCGAGGTGTTCGCGTGAGGGCGCTCGTCACCGGCGCCGCCGGGTTCATCGGGTCCCATCTGACCGGGGCGCTGCTCGATCGCGGCGCCGAGGTCGTCGGGGTCGACTGCTTCACCGACTACTATCCGCGGCCGATGAAGGAGGCGAACCTTGCCGAGAATCTCGGGCGCAAGGGGTTCTCCTTCGTCGAGGCGCGGCTCCAGGACGCCGACCTCGCGGCGCTGCTCGACGGCGTGACGCACGTCTTTCATCTGGCGGCGCAGGCCGGCGTCCGCAAGAGCTGGGGCACCGATTTCCGCGTCTACACGTCCAACAACATCGACGCGTCGCAGCAGCTGCTCGAGGCGTGCGTGGGACGCTCGATCCACCGGTTCGTGTACGCCTCGAGCTCGTCGCTGTATGGCGACAATGTGTCGATCCCGATGCGCGAAGACGCGCTGCCCCAGCCGGTCTCGCCGTACGGCGTCACGAAGCTCGCGGCCGAGCAGTTGTGCCATCTGTACCACGTGAACCACGGCGTGCCCACGGCCTCGCTGCGCTATTTCACCGTGTACGGACCGCGGCAGCGTCCCGACATGGCGTTCCACCGGTTCATCCGCGCGTCGCTCGAGCGGCAGCCGGTCACGCTGTATGGGGACGGGGAGCAGACGCGCGACTTCACGTTCGTGGCCGACGCGGTCGCGGCGACGATGGCGGCCGGCGACCGCGGCGTGCCGGGGCGCGCCTACAACGTCGGCGGCGGGTCGCGAGTGTCGATGAACACGGTGATCGAGATCATCGGCCGGATCGCGGGCCGTCCCCTGGACGTGCGGCGGGAGCCGCCGCAGAAGGGGGACATGCGCGACACCTATGCGGATACGACGCTCGCCCGCGCGGATCTCGGGTTCGCGCCGAGCGTCACACTCGAACAGGGTATTGAAGCGGAGTATCGATGGCTTTCGTCAGTACGCGCGCGCGCCTGAGCGCCGCCGGATGGGTCTGTCTCGCGGCGCTGTTCCTCGGCGCGTGCGGCTCGGCGCCGAAGAAGCCCCCCGTCGGGGCGGAGGAGCCCGACAAGTTCCTGTTCGAGCACGGCACCGAGGCGCTCAACAGGCGGCGGTGGTACGTCGCCCGCGAGTTCTTCCGCCAGTTGATGGACAACTACCCGCAGAGCCCGTACCGGGCCGATGCGAAGCTGGGGCTGGCGGATTCATACCTCGGGGAGGGCTCGATCGAGGCGCAGATCCTCGCCATCAACGAGTTCCGCGAGTTCCTCTCCTACTACCCCACGCACGACCGCGCACACTACGCGCAGTTCAAGCTCGGGATGGCGCACTACTACCAGATGCGGGGGGCGGGGCGCGACCAGACCGAGACCCGCGAAGCCATCCGCGAGCTGACGGTGTACGTGCAGAAGTATCCCGACAAGCCGCTCATCGACGAGGCGCGCCAGCGGCTCCGCGAGGCGAAGGACCGGCTCGGCGATCACGAGTTCCGGGTCGGGCTGTACTACCTCCGCTCGAGGACGTCGATCCCCGGCGCGCTCGACCGCTTCCATACGCTGCTCAAGAACGATCCGGAGTACACCGGCCGGGATGCGGTCTATTACCATCTCGCGCAGGCGCTGGTGCTGATCGGGCAGCCGGCCGCGGCGCTGCCCTATCTCGAGCGGCTCCTCGAGGAGTTCGAGCAGAGCGAATACCTGGAGCGCGCGCGCAAGCAGGTCGACGAGCTGAAGGCGGCGCTGCAGGCGGAGATCAAGAAGTGACCGGGCGGCTGCCCGGCTGATGGAGGGTCCGATGCGCGTCGCGTGCACTCGCCGAATCGTTCTTTCCCTTCTTGCTGCCACTCTTGGCGCGGACGGGGCCGTCGCCGCGGCACAGCGTCCGCTGGCGGCGCGCGCCGTGCCGCTCGACATCCTGTGCGCGCCGCAGGCGGCCTTCGCGCCGCCGGCGCGGACGCTCAGGATCGCTGCGGGTACCGACCGCACGAAGGCGCTGTTCGCCGCCGGCGATGCCGTCATCGTCAACGCCGGAACCGCGCAGGGGCTGCGGGCCGGGCAGCACTTCTACATCCGCCGCGTCGTCGAGGACCGCTTCGCGCTGCGGACGAGCGAGGCCCCGCCGCGCAGCATTCATACGCCCGGCTGGCTCACGATCGTCGACACCCTGGCTGATGTCTCGGTCGCGACGGTCGTCGAGGCCTGTGACGGCGTCGCGGAGGGAGACTACCTCGAGCCGCTCGTGCTGCCGGGGCCGCCGACGGCACGGCCCGGAGGCGAGCCCGATTACGTCCGTCCGGGGCGCATCATCCTCGGCCCCGAGCGCCGGCAGCTTGGCGCGGAGGGATCGCTGATGGTGCTCGACCGCGGCACCGACCACGGGCTCCACGTGGGACAGCGCCTCACGATCTTCCGCCACACGATCGACGGCGGACCGGTGGTCGACATCGCCGAGGCCGTCGTGACCTCCACCAGCCCCGAGAGCGCGGTGATCCGCATCGGCCGCGCACGCGACGTGGTGCAGGCCGGCGATCTCGTCGCGATTCACCGGTAGGCGGCGCCCTGGAAACTCCAAACTCCAAACTTCAAACTCCAGCGTGCCCGTTCTCGCGCTCGAGCACCTTGGGAGTTTGGGATTTGAAGTTTGGAGTTTTCCGTCAGCGCTGCGACAGCAGATGATTGAAGCGCCGGTAGTAGGCAATGCCCGACACGACGGCGGTGATCAACGCGAGCCACAGCGAGACGATGCCGAGAACGAAGACCTGCGGCAGGTGGTGACTGCCGAGGATCAGCGCCAGCACGGCGGTGATCTCGGCGATCATCTTGAGCTTGCCGAGCGGTGAGGCGGCCATCACCACTCCCCGCGCGTGCGCGATGCTGCGCAGCACCGTGACGAGGAACTCCCGCCCGAGGATCACCGCCACCATCCACGCCGGCGCGAGTCCCATCTGCACGATCGAGACGAAGGCGGCGGTGATCAGCAGCTTGTCGGCGAGCGGGTCCATCAACTGGCCGAAGGTCGTCACCTGCTTGCGGCGGCGCGCGAGATAGCCATCGAGCCAGTCGGTGATCGAGGCGAGCGCGAAGATCGCCGCGCCCACGAGCTCGTGCCGCACGCCGAGGACCTGCTTGCCCTCGAACTTCGTCAGCAGCACGACCACCAGCAGCGGGACGAGGAAGATCCGGGCGAGCGTGATGGCGTTCGGCAGGTTCATCCGGTCGTGAACACTTTACTGCGCGGTGCCGGCAGGCACAATTCACAATCGCGCGTGCGCTGCCGGTAATTCGCTAGAATTGAGGGCTGACATGAAGGCCATTCTTCTCGCCGGCGGCAAGGGCACGCGGCTGCGGCCGCTCACGGTGCACACGCCGAAACCGATCGTGCCGATCTTCAACCGCCCCTTCCTCTACTACCAGATCGACCAGCTCCGGCAGGTGCCGGAGGTCGACGAGGTGATCCTGAGCCTCAACTACCAGCCGCGGCGGATCGAGGAGCTGATCGGCGAGGGGGACGGCCTCGGCCTGCGCATCCGCTACGTCGTCGAGCCGATGCCGCTCGGCACCGGCGGCGCGATCCGGTATGCGGGCGACCAGCTCACCGAGTCGGTGATCGTCTTCAACGGCGACGTGCTCACGCAGGTCGACGTCAATGCGGTGCTGGCGCTGCACCGCGAGCGCAGGGCGAAGGCGACGATCGTGCTGACGCCGGTCGAGAACCCGCGCGCCTACGGGCTGGTCGAGACGGACGCGCGCGGCAACATCCAGCGGTTTCTCGAGAAGCCCGGGGAGGACGAGATCACCTGCAACACCATCAACGCGGGGATCTACATCCTGGAGCCGGACACGTTCGACCGGATCCCGAAGGACACCGCGTGGTCGATCGAGCGCAGCTATTTCCCGTCGTTGATCGAGCGGGGCGAGACCTTCGTCGCCTACGTCGACAATGGCTACTGGATCGACATCGGCACGCCCGCCAAGTATCTGCAGGTGCACCGCGACATCATGGACGGCCGGTACGCCGCGCCGCCGTTCGCGGGGGCGGCGGCCGGCACCGCGTGGGTGGCACCGGACGTGAAGGTGGAAGAGGGGGTGGACCTCCAGGGCCCCTGCTTCATCGATGAAGGCGTCGTGCTGAAGGCGGGGGCGCGCGTGCTTCCCTACTCGGTCATCGGCCGCCAGACGCACGTGGAGGAAGGGGCGGTGATCGACGGGTCGATCGTCTGGCCCAACGGCTGGATCGGGCGCGAGGCGGCGGTGCGGAACGCGATCCTCGGCCGCAACTGCCACATCGGCCGCAGCGCGACCGTCGAAGCGGCGGCCGTGCTCGGCGACAAGACCGTACTCACCGACTACAGCCGTCTCACGAGCTGAGCGGAGCGACCAGATGAGCATCAATCGTTCGATCTTCAAGGCGTACGACGTCCGAGGCCTCTACCCGTCCGAAATCAACGAGGAGGCCGCGCGGCTCATCGGCCGCGGCTTCGTCGCCTACCTCGGCGCGGAACGGATCGCCGTCTCGCGCGACATGCGCACGTCGTCGCCGTCCATCGCGCAGGCGTTCATCGAAGGGGCCACCGAGCAGGGGGCCGACGTCGTAGATTACGGGATGATGGGCACGGACATGATGTACTTCGCCGTGGCCCGCGACGGGCTCGACGGGGGCGTCCAGATCACCGCGTCGCACAATCCGAAGGAGTACAACGGCATCAAGATGGTGCGGAAGGAGGCGTTCCCGCTGAGCGGAGACGCAGGGATCGGCGACATTCGCGACATGATCGAGACGAACGGTCTCCCGGCGCCTGCCGCGAGGCGCGGCACGGTGACGCAGCGGGACGTCGTCGACGAGTACGTGAATCACGTGCTGTCGTTCATCGACACGGCGGCAATCAAGCCGTTCAACGTGGTGCTCGACGCCGGCAACGGCATTGCCGGCATGGTCGCGCCGAAGCTGTTCGACCGCCTGCCGGTGCGCACGACCCGGCTCTGCTTCGAGGTCGACGGGACGTTCCCCAATCACGAAGCGAATCCGCTCATTGAGGAAAACCGCCGCGACATCGTCGAGCGCGTCATTCAGGAGAACGCCGACATCGGCATCGCGTGGGACGGCGACGCGGACCGGTGCTTCTTCATCGACGGCAGCGGCGAGTTCATCGCCGGCGACTTCGTGACGGCGCTGCTCGCCGAGGCGTTCCTGCTGAAGCATCCGGGCGCGAAGATCGTCTACGACGTCCGCGCGAGCTATGCCGTCAAGGACACGGCGGCGAAATACGGCGGCACGGCGCTCATGAACCGCGTGGGGCACGCGTTCTTCAAGCAGCGGATGCGCGAAGAGGGGGCCATCTTCGGCGGGGAGGTCACCGGGCACTACTACTTCCGCGACTACTTCTTCGCCGACAACGGGTTCATCCCTGCCCTGCTGATCCTCGAGCTGATGTCGATCAAGGGGCAGACGCTGCGCGACCTGCTGGCGCCGTTCCGCGAGAAGTACTTCATCTCGGGGGAGATCAACACGAAGCTGAAGGACATGAGCCTCATCCCGGCGAAGCTCGACGAGCTCGCGGCGAAGTACACCGGCGGACGCGTCTATGCGCTCGACGGGATCTCGGCCGAGTTCGACGACTGGCATTTCAACGTCCGTGCGTCGAACACCGAGCCGATGCTGCGGCTGAATCTGGAGGCGACGAGCCGGGAGCTGATGGAACAGAAGCGCGACGAGGTCCTGGCGATCATCCGCGCGTAACGCCGTTCGGCTCCGCCGCGTGCGGAGGCGCGAGGCCGGCGGCCCTCCCGGGACACGGCCCGGCGCCGGGACGCATGGTAAACTGTCCCCTCACGCGGCTCTGTTGCGGGCTTAGCATAGTGGTAATGCCCTGGCTTCCCAAGCCAGTTAGACGGGTTCGATCCCCGTAGCCCGCTCCAATTTCCGCGGTCCCCTGATCAAGCGGAAGGTGTCCCGCCGTAGCGCTTCAGCGCGAAGGCGGACGTCATCGCCCCCGTCCGATTGCGGCTTCGGTGCCGTTTTCTGGTAGAATTCCCCCTCCACGACACAGCATGATCGCGCGTTTCTTTCAGCGCGCCACGGCTGCGCCCGATTCCTGGCAGTTCGACGTCGACGTGCAGGAGGCGGACCGGCGCAAGCGTGAGCGCATCGTCCGGCTGAATACCGTCACCGTCCCGGCGCTCCGCGCCGCCGGATTCGGGCTGCTGTCGATCACGGTCCTGCTGTACACGTTCGGTGCCACCGGACGCGTCGACTGGGAGAGCTGGGCACGGATGAACCTCGTGTTCGCCGTGTATTGCGCGGTTTCGACCTACCTGCTCTACCTCTTCTACGCCGACCTCAGACGGTATTTCGACCTCGGCGTCGTGTTCCTCGTCGTGGATCTTCCCGTCTGGCAGCTGGCGGTCTACGTCACCGGCGGCGACCAGAGCTGGCTCTTCTTCCTGCCCGTCTTCCGGGTCGTCGATCAGACCCCGATTTCGACGCGCCGCGCGCTGATGTTCGCGCACCTGGCCCCGCTCAGCTACGTCGGCCTGCTGGTGCACCTCGTGGCCGTCGAGGATCGATCGGTCGCGCTCGGAGCCGAGATGGGGAAGACCGCCTTCCTGTACTTCGGCAGTCTCTATGCCGCACTCGTGGCGCGCTCCGCCGACCGGCGCACGCGCCGCATGGCGGAGATCATCCGGCTCTCGCGGCAGCTCGTCAGCGAGCTCGGCCAGAAGTCCGAGGCGCTCGAGGGCTCGTCGCGGGAGCTGCGGCACTCGCTCGACACGCAGTCGCGCCTCGCGAGCGAGAACGCGGCGCTCTATGCGGCCGCCCAGCGCGACCGGACGCGACAGCAGCAGATCTTCAACTCGACCTCCGACGGGATCATCTTCGTCCGGCGCGACGGCCGTATCGAGGCGGCAAACGTCCGCGCCGGCGACCTGCTCGGCTTCGATCCCGTGAACGTCATCGGCACCGAGCTGTCCCGGCTCGTCTCGCGGCTCTACTCCGTCGGCGACGGCGACAGCTTCCTGCCGACGCTGCACACGCTCATCGAAGACCCGTGGGCGGGCGGCCAGGGGGATCTGCAGCAGCCGACGACCGGCCGCATCCTCCACTGGATCGCGCAGCCGGCGCGCGACGTCAGCGGCGAGATCTCGGGCCTGACCTTCACGTTCCAGGACGTGACGAAGGGGCGGGATCTCGTGCGGCAGCTCGAGGACAAGTCGCGGCTGCTCGAGGATGCCCGCGCGCGGTCCGAGGACGCCAACCGCGCCAAGGGAGAGTTTCTCGCCAACGTCAGTCACGAGATCCGCACCCCGCTCAGCGCCATCATCGGCATGGCGCAGCACATGGAAGACAACGGGCTGCGGGCCGACATGGTGCGCCGGATCCGCACCTCGGCCGAGTCGCTGATGGCCATCATCAACGACATCCTCGACTTCTCGAAGATCGAGTCGCGGAAGCTCACGCTCGACGAGTCCCCGTTCTCCGTGCGTGCGACGCTCCACGACGCCGTGGAGACGCTGCGCGTGCGCGCCGCCGAGAAAGGGCTCGCGCTCACGCTCGAGGTCCTCGACGACGTGCCGGACGCGCTGGTCGGCGACGCGATGCGCCTGCGCCAGGTGCTGCTCAACCTGCTCGGCAACGCGATCAAGTTCACCGATCGCGGTGAGGTCCGCCTGCGCGTTGTCGTCGCGACCGCCCTGCCCGACGAGGTCTGCCTCCACTTCGGCGTGATCGACACCGGCATCGGCATCCCGCGCGACAAGCAGGACGTGGTCTTCGAGGCGTTCTCGCAGGCTGACGGGTCGGCGGCACGGCGCTATGGCGGCACGGGCCTCGGGCTGTCGATCTCGCGCCGACTCGTCGAGATGATGCGCGGCGACCTGTGGGTGGAGAGCGACGCCGGCGAGGGCTCCACGTTCCGTTTCACGGCGACGTTTCCGCTCAACACGGCGCTCGAGGTAGTGCGCGCGACGCCGGCGCCGGCGCCGGACGCGGAGGTCTCGACGCCCTCGAAGCTCACCATCCTCGTCGTCGAGGACGAGGACGTCCACCGCGAGCTGCTCGCGGCGCTCCTCACCGCCCGGGGGCACGAGGTCGTCGCCACCCGCAACGGCCGCGAGGCGCTCCAGGCGCTCGCCACCCACCGGGTGGACGTCGCGCTGATGGACCTCCAGATGCCCGAGATCGACGGGCTGCGCGCGGCGGCGACGATCCGCGCGTGGGAGCGCGCGGTCGGCGGGCACCTGCCGATCATCGGCATGACGGCATCGGCACTGTCGGACGAACAGGAGCGCTGCCGCACGGCCGGCATGGACCGCTTCATCACGAAGCCGATCGCGCGCGCCGCGCTGTTCCGCGCCGTGGAGGAGCTCAGCGGCGAGTCGGCTCCCGCCGACGTGCCTCCCGAGCTGGCGGGGCGGCCGGCCTTTCTCGCCGGCCTCGGCGACGATGTGGAGCTGGCGCGGAAGCTGGTGGAGATCTTTCTCGAGCAGAGCCCCCGGCTCATGACCGAGATCCGCGAGGCGATCGACGCATCGGATGCGCAGGCCCTCCGTCGCGCGGCGCACGCGTTGAAGGGGACGATCAGCAATTTCCCCTCCGGACCAGCGCGCGGCATCGCGGCGCAGATGGAAGCGATCGGCTACGACGGAGATCTCGCGGCGGCCCGCGAGGCGCTGCCCACCCTCGAGCACGAGGTCGATCGCCTCAAGGTCCTGCTGCCCGCGCTGATCTGACGACCCGCGGACCGTTCAGCGGGTCACGCGGATCCCCGTCAGCCGCGTCTGCGCGGCTCCCGACCCCGTCGCGGACAGCTCGATCACGTAGTCGCCTGGCGCGAGCGGCGCGAGCGTGATCTCTGCCGTCCCCCACCGCACGCCGTCGTCGTCGGTGCGCTCGGCGAGCGTGACCGGCAGGTCGAGCGGCGCGCCGTTGCGGTCGAGGAGGCGTGCCGACGACAGCGTCGCGCCGGGCGCGAGCGCCACGTCGAAGCGCGCGCGCTCCGTGCGGCTGAACACCGGATCTCCGAGCGGCTCCACGCGATTGCCCGTGGAGGGGCCGCGGCGGAACAGCAGCGGGTGCGGGAGGCCGTCGGGCACCTCGGCGCGGACCATGTCGGCGTGGCGCGAGCCGTCGCCGGCGGTGATGCGCACGCGGATGTCGAGCGGTCCTGCCGGCTCGCGCGGCAGCCTCACCGGCACCAGAACGCCGCGGCGCCCCTGCGGCACGTCCGCCGCCGCCGTCACCGAGAGCTCGCCAGCCGTGACCACGATTTCGGCGCTGGCGGCCGCACCCGCCGCGGTCGCGAACTCTCCAGCGACCCAGACCGTGCGTCCGCCCTCTACGGCGACGGCGCGCGTGCGCAGCGGCACCGACGCGCGCACCGCCGCGAGGGGTGCGAGCGCCTCGCGCGCGCTGGCGACCGCTTCGGGCACCTCGACCGTCGCTGCACGCGCGGCGCGCGTCATCTCCTCACGCGTCGCCGCTTTGTACCCGCGGCGTGCGCGCACCTCGATGCCGGGGCGGTCGACCGTCACCCGTATCTGCCGGAAGCGGCCGTCGAACTTCGTATTCGTCGAGTAATAGCCGAGCAGGTAGTACGACGTGAGGTCGTCGGCCATCCGGCGCAGCCCCTTCTCGATGTCGTTGCTGTTCACCACCGCGATGCCGTCGGTGTTGCCGGCCAGCGTCCGCAGCGTTTCGATGCGATGGTGGAGGTTCGCCTGGTCGACGTGCGGCGGAGGCGGCGGGGCCGGTCCGATGGGCGCGTCGAACGCCGGCAGCCCGCGCGGATCGACCGTGTAGAAGCTGGCGTTGGCGCGGTTGGCGGCGTCCATGATGTCGCGGAAGTGGCGGTCGTTGTCGATCGCCGACAGGTACTGGCGGTCGCGGTCGCACTCCGTCTTCGTGCCGGGCCGCATCGGGTGCGGCTCGCCCACACGGAGCCGTCCGTCGGGGCCGACGCCGATCGGCTCGGGGCCGGGGATCGGTTCCTGGCCGCCGCCCTGCAGGTTCCTCGGGCGTGTGAGGTCCGGATTCGGCCGGAACAGCCGCCACCCTTCCGAGATCGTGACGATCGCCTTGCGCTCTTCGCGGACCTCGCGCAGCCACGTGACGAGCTCGTACATAGCATCCAGCGACAGCCGCTCCCGCCGGCGGGCGGTCATTTCCGCGACGACGGCCTCCGTTTCGCGCCAGGGATAGCAGGCGCGGTAGAGGTACTCCGTGTCGTCCTCGGCGAGTGTGAAGCGCTCGCCCCACGGCCACCGGTCGCGCAGCCCTCCAGCGATCACCTCCGTCTTCCGGGCGAACACGATGTCGGAGGCCGCCATCTTCGGCGTCATGATCCCCACGAGATCGTCGTCTCCGAGCACGCGGTCGAGCAGACGGACGAGCGGCTCCCTGATGTGCCACGTGCCGCTGATGGTCACGTGCGGCACGTCGAGAAACAGCACGAAGACGCGGGCGCGCGGGTTCTTCAGCGCCTGGCGTGACTCGCCGATGGTGTTGGGTTCGTGCCGGAGCGCCTGCGGGCCGCCGCTCTGGATCCGCACGAACTCGAACGTCTCGATCTTCTGCGGCACGCCGTCCTCGAGCACGGTGAAGTCGCCCGCGGTGAGGTCCTGCACCGGCGCGCCGTTCTTCGTCGGGAAGACGTCGACGCGGACGAAATTCGCCTCGGTACGGAAGGTGGGACGTTGAGGGTCCTGTTCAGGCTTTTGCGGGGAGGATGACTGCCCGGCGGCGGTCAGTCCGGCGACCGTGACGGCGCAGGCGGCGAGCGCGAGGCGTCTGAGCATGGGAACCCGTCCGTGTACAGGCAGGCACGCTGGCGACCGCAGTGTACGCCACAAATCGGCCTGGCCGACCACTGATCGTCGCGCCGCCGGCCGAACCCCGTTGTGCATGGTTTCCGGACGGAGGCAGGGGAAAACCCGCCGCGACGGCGACACGGTTCCCCGGCACTACTCGGTTTTCCTGACAAATCGCCCCACTCGCTGCTGGCAAGCGGCTTGCGAAGGTTGGCCCGTCTACCGCCAAGGAGGGACGTTGGGCACCAGACACTACGATGACTGGACGGTGGAAAGCTGGCGTATCGAACCCCGCCTGCGGGCAATCGAAACCGAAATGGATGAGGCGGACGAGAACAACCCGCCCCTGTGGAAGGACCTCACGCTGGCTTCTGTCGTGGCGCTCGTGCTCTGGAGCGCCGCCGCGGTGATCTTCGGCTAGCCCGCCTGCACTTCCGGCGGCGCCTCGAGCCAACCCTGCTGCTTGAGGCGCTCGCCATAGACTCTCGCCCAGCTCAGCGCCAGGCTCTCTTCCGGAAACAATTCCGCCAGCACCACGTCCCGATCCTGAAGGATCTGCACTTCGACCGGGATCGCCGACGCGTACAGCACGCACCGCACGTCAGACGAACGTCGCCTGAGACACCAGAGGACGCGGGCGCCGGGTTGCACGAACGGCGTAGACACGCGAATGGACCTTTCGAGGGGAACGGACGGAGTTTCGCGCAAGACGCCACGATCGTCAACCCCGTCGGCGCTTCGCAGGCGTATTTGTTGCACAGCTTGCGTGCGGGAGGAGCCGCATGAACAAGGTCGCCACGGTGTCGTGGTGGGCCGTGCTGACGCTGATCGCCATCGTCATCCTGGCCCTGATGCTCTACAACAGGTAAGCGCAGCGCAGAGGGCCGTTCTGCCCGGCGCCTCTGCGCCTGTTTCTCCCGCCGCGCGGCCGCGCGCTATGATGCGTCGCATGCGCCGACTCGCGATCCCCCTCTTCACCGTTGCCGCCGCCGGGCTGCTGGCGGCCTCCCCTGCTCCTCCGAACGAGTGGACGCTCGACGTCCGCCCGCTGGACTCACCGGCCGTGGCGCCGAGCGCCCAGCCGCAGCTCACGACCTCGAAGCGCGGCATCCTCCTGAGCTGGATCGAACGGCAGGGCACGACCGCTACGCTCAAGTTCGCCGAACGCACCGCCAGTGGCTGGTCGGAGCCGCGGACCGTCGCGAGCGGCAGTGACTGGTTCGTCAACTGGGCGGACGTGCCCTCGGTCGTGCGGCTCGACAACGGCACTCTGGCGGCACACTGGCTCCAGAAGAGCGGCCCGGGTACGTACGCCTACGACGTCCGTCTCTCCTACTCCACCGACGACGGCCGGACGTGGCAGAAGTCGTTCCTGCCGCATCACGACGGCACGCAGACGGAGCACGGGTTCGCGACGCTGTTCGACATGCCGGGCGGAGGGATGGGACTCGTGTGGCTCGACGGACGTGCCATGACCGGCGGACACGGCGCGGGTGACCACGGCGGCGGGGACATGGCCCTGCGCTTCGGGGCCTTCGACGCGCGCTGGAAACAGGTTGCCGACACGCCGCTCGACCTGCGTGTGTGCGAGTGCTGCCCCACGGCTGTCGCGCTCACCGCCGACGGTCCGCTCGTGGCGTATCGCGACCGCGGCGACACGGAGATCCGTGACATCTACGTGACGCGGCTGCAGGGGAAGACCTGGACGGAGCCGAAGCCCGTGCACGCCGACAACTGGCGCGTGCCCGCCTGTCCGGTGAACGGCCCGGCGCTGAGCGCGCGGGGACGCGACGTGGCGGTCACCTGGTTCAACGCGAAGGACGACCAGCCGCGGTCGTTCGCCGCCTTCTCCCGCGACTCCGGCACCAGCTTCGGCACGCCGGTCCGCATCGACGACCAGGCCTCGCTCGGACGCGTCGACGTCGAGCTCCTCGAGGACGGCTCCGCCGTGGCGGCGTACATGGAGTTCGCCGACCAGAAAGCCAGCTTCCGCGTCAGGCGCGTCGAGCGGGGCGGCGCGAAGTCCGCGCCGGTCGTCATCGCCGGCATGGCGAGCACACGCACGAGCGGCTATCCGCGCATGGCGCTGCACGGCGGCGAGCTCGTGTTCGCGTGGGTGGAGGCGGATCGGGGCGGCTCGCAGGTGCGCACGGCCGCCGCGCCGCTGCGCTGAGGTCGTCTGACATTTTTCCGGCGGCTCGCGCGCCGGAACGGCCGCGCTGGGGTATGCTCACGCCGTCAGCCGCCTCATCGAAAAGCGAGTCACCGTGCCCGAACCGTCACCGAGTGCCACGCCGGCGCGCCGTCCCACCGCGCTCGACCGGCTCCTGAACGTCATCGAAGCCGCCGGCAACAAGCTCCCCGACCCGGCGGTGCTGTTCGTCATCGCGCTGTTGGTCGTCTGGGCACTCTCGGCGCTGCTCGCGCCGGTGCAGTTCGCCGAGATCGACCCGCGCAACCAGCAGCCGATCCGCGTCCAGAACCTGCTGACCGGCGCCGCCATGGCCGCGTTCCTCGCGAACATGGTGAACGTCTTCGTCAACTTCCCGCCCCTCGGCATCGTGCTGGTCGCGCTGCTCGGCGTCGGCGTCGCGGAGCACGTCGGCTTCATCGGTGCCGGTCTGAAGTCGATGCTGAACATCACGCCGCGGGCGCTGCTGACGCCGATGCTCGTGCTCGTCGCGTGCCTCAGTCACACGGCAACGGATGCGGGCTATGTGCTCGTGATCCCGCTCGGCGGCGTCATCTTCTACACCGCCGGCCGCCATCCGCTGGCCGGCATCGCGGCGGCTTTCGCCGGCGTCTCGGGCGGGTTCAGCGCCAACTTCATTCCGTCGGGGATCGATCCGCTGCTCCAGGGATTCACGCAGACGGCGGCGCAGATCATCGATCCCAACCGGCTGGTGAATCCGCTGTGCAACTGGTACTTCACCGGCATTTCGACGCTGCTGATCGTGCTGCTCGGCTGGTTCCTCACCGACCGCATCGTCGAACCGCGCCTGACCGGGCTCGCCGTCGATGGCGACACGTCGGACATGCCGAAGCTCGAACCGCTGAGCGCCGCCGAGCGTCGCGGCCTCGCCTTCGGCGGCACGGCGTTCGTCATCGGCATCGCGCTCCTGTTCTTCTGGGCGTACCCCGCAACGTCGCCGCTGCGCTCCCCCGAGGGGGAGCTCACGGTCTTCACGGCGCCGATCATGCGGTCGATCGTCCCCCTGATCTTTCTCCTCTTCCTGCTGCCCGCGATCGCGTACGGCGTCGCTGCCGGCACCGTGCGGACGACGAAGGACGTCATCACGGGGATGTCGAAGGCGATGAGCGGCATGGGCTACTACATCGTGATGGCCTTCTTCGCCGCGCTGTTCACCGACGCGTTCGGCCGATCGAATCTCGGTGCGCTGTTCGCGCTGAAGGGGGCCACCTTCCTGAAGGCGCTCGACATGCCGGCGCAGGTCACCATCGTCGGCATCATCATCGTCACCGGGCTGGTGAACCTGCTGATCGGTTCGGCCTCCGCGAAGTGGGCGCTGCTGGCGCCGATCTTCGTACCCATGCTGATGCAGGTGGGCCTGGCGCCCGAGCTCACGCAGGCGGCGTACCGCGTCGGCGACTCGACCACCAACATCATCACGCCGCTGCTGCCGTATTTCCCGCTCGTTGTCGTGTACTGCCAGCGGTACGTGAAGAACGCCGGCATCGGCACCGTCGCGTCGATGATGCTGCCGTACAGCGGCGTCTTCTTCGTCGCGTGGACGGCGTTCCTGCTGCTGTTCTGGGCGCTCGGGATACCGCTGGGCCTTCAGTCGGCCTACACGTATCCGTAGCGCGGGGACGTGCGCCGCGGTCCCCGTCTTGCAGCCGCGTCACCGGTGCGGGAAGAACCGAACACAACCGTTGCCGCTCCTCCCGCCGGCCGCCCGCGTATCGTCATCGTGGGCGCCGGCTTCGGCGGCCTCGCCGCCGCCAAAGCGCTCGCGAGGGCGCCGGTCGCCGTCACGGTGCTGGACCGCACGAACCATTACCTGTTCCAGCCACTCCTCTATCAAGTCGCCACTGGCGTCCTCTCGCCGGCCGACATCGCCGTCCCCACCCGGTTTCTGCTGCGCCGCCAACGCAACGTGACCGTGCTTCTGGGCGACGTGACGTCGATCGATCTCGAGAAGCGCCTCGTGTCGGCCGACGACGGACGGCTGGCGCTGCCGTTCGACTACCTGATCGTCGCCACCGGCGCGCGGCATTCGTACTTCGGCAACGACGACTGGGAGGCGCTCGCGCCCGGCCTCAAGACGCTCGACGACGCGCGGCAGATCCGCAGGCGGTTCCTTCTGGCGCTCGAGGAGGCCGAGAAGGTCGACGACCCCGAGGAGCGCAGATCGCTGCTGACGTTCGTGATCGTCGGCGGCGGACCGACCGGCGTGGAACTCGCCGGCATTCTGCCGACGCTGGCGCGGAAAGGATTCCGTCGCGACTTCAAGCGGTTCGATTCGGCCGAGGTCCGCGTCATTCTGCTCGAGGGAGGGCCGCGCCTGCTGCCCACGTTCGACGAGAAGCTCTCGCGCAGAGCGTGCGCCGACCTCCAGGAGCTGGGTGTTCAGTGCCGGACCGGGGCGAAGGTCACGCGGGTGACATCCGACGGCGTCCACATCGGAGACGAGATGATCCGGGCGCGGACGATCTTCTGGGCAGCCGGCAACGCCGCCTCCCCGCTGATCCGGATGATGGGGGTGGAGACGGACCGCGCCGGCCGCGCGGTCGTGGGGCTGGACCTCGCCGTGCCCGGCCGCCCGAACGTGTTCGTGATCGGCGATGCGGCCGCCGCCGAGATGAGCGAGCCTCACGTCAAGGGACCGCAGGCGGCCGATCGGCGTCCGCAGTACGTGCCGGGACTCGCCGCCGCGGCGACGCAGATGGGCGAGCATGCCGCGCGGATGATCGTCAATACGCTCGCCGGCCGTCCGCGCACGCCGTTCCGCTACCGCGACAAGGGCACCATGGCGGTCATCGGCCGCGGGCGGGCGGTCGCCGACCTGCGCGGTCTCCGGCTGACGGGTCCCGTCGCGTTCTTCACGTGGCTGTTCGTGCACCTGCTGTATCTCGCCGGCTTCCGTAATCGTCTCAGTGTGATGGTCGAGTGGGCGTACGCCTATTTCACGTACCGGCCAGGCGCGCGCCTGATCACCGGCGAGGATCGCGAGGCCGAGGAGGCGTGGCAGGCGCGGCACGGCGGGTCGGCGCGCCAGCAGGCGCGCTGAGGCGCCGCGCGGTCCGCCGCGCCCGCTCAGCGCCTGGGTCCTCGGACGCCAGCCGATTCACAGATTCCCGACGTGTGCCGCTGCGAAATGCCGGAATTACAGAGCCGGCTGCCTGGCGGCGGTCAGCCGCCGGATGCTGGAGTCGCGGTGCTGCTCCACGTAGTCGACCCCTTCGGCCGTGATCGTCAGGCGCGACCGGTCGTCGGTCGTCACGAACCGCTTCTGCGTGAGGTACCAGGTCGTGAACTGCAGGTGCTCGCGCGGCTGGCCCGTGAGCTGCGACAGGTCGTACGCGGCCAGCGCGGGGTTGTCGGGCTCCGTGCGGCGTCGCGTGTACAGGATCTCGAGCACGATGCGGCGGAGCTGCTGTTCGAGATCGAAGTCGTTGTCCCCGCGCTCGGCGCTCGCCGCGAACCGCCACCGTTCCTGGCGCAGGGCCTGGTGGCGCACGTCGTACTGCGCGCGTCGCTCCGGATCGTTCAGGACGCTGTAGGCCTCGTGCAGCTCGCGAAAGCGCGCGGCGTTGCCGGTGTCCTGATTGTCGGGATGGAAGCGCTGCGCGAGGAGGCGAAAGACGCGCTGGATCGTGTCGGCGTCGGCGTTCGGACTGATCTGGAGCGTCTCGTAGTAGTCGACGGATTGCGTATCGGACATGCAAGTTCCCGGAAGCGGGAACCGTCGGCGAGCTGCGTGGGGAGCGCCATCATACGACGAGCTGCGCGCCGCGGCAATGTGGCCGCCGGCGGCCCCGCCGTTCACTTCGTCAACTTGTATCCGATGAACGCCCCGACGGCGGCGCCAACGGGTGCGCCGATCACCACGCCGCGCAATCCGGTGACGTCGTCGTTCGTTTCGGTGGCCTTCCAGCCGATGGCGGCGCCGATGAACCAGCCGAGCGAGGCCCCGGCGGCCACGGCAATGATCCGTTCGGTTTTGGAGAAGCGCGACACGCGGGCGCCTTGCTGCCGGGGAGGAACGCGCGGGGCTGGAGCGGATGCGCGATCGGCGACATCGGAGAGGCTCGCACGCGCCGCCGCCTCGCGCAGCGTAAAGGTTGTGGTCGCCGTGGCCGTGTCCACGACGGGCGTCGCCCCGGCTGTTGACAGCCATACAGCCAAGGCGATCTGCGCTGCATCCATATCTCAGGCCTCCTACGAGGTAAGGCGCAGACACGAAGACTAGCGGCTCACCGCACGCGGAGGGGCGAAAAACGAAAGGCCGGCTCTCGTTCGAGAACCGGCCGTGTTTTTTGGTCGGGATGACTGGATTCGAACCAGCGACCCCCTGACCCCCAGGCGACGGCCCACCGTCCTCAGTGGCGTGTTTGCGCCTGTTTTGCGCTTGTCGCGTTGGTGATCGTTTGCCCTTGTTGGCCCGTTTCCGCGCCTGTTTGAGAATCTGTGGCAATCGGTGGCAAATTCGCCCGCCGCTCTTCGAACCGGCGCATCGCGTCGTCATCGTCCGTCGAGTCGGCCATCAGATACGTGCTGGTCTGGCTGATGTTCGCGTGTCCCAGCCACTTCTGGATCCGATGGAGCGGCACGCCGGCGTCGAGCCAGCGCGAGCCGGCCTCGCGGCGGAGGTCGTGAAAGTGCAGGTCGATCGCGCGCAGGACCGCACGACACTCAGGCGTCAGGACCGCCGTGCGCACGGCCTTTCCCGCCTCGCCAGCGCGTTTGGCGACGTAGGCTGGACGGTGACCATGGGCGACGAGCACGGCGCGCTCCCAGGCCCGCTTGAACGATTTCGCCTGCTCCCCGACCTCGTTCCCGAACACGTAGGCGGTCGAGGGGTGTTCCGTGCCGTCGGGCGCGTGCCGGCGCATCTCGAGGATGGCCTTCAGCCGAGAGGACATCGGGACGGTCCGGTCCGCCTTCGTCTTCGTCTTGCCGGCCGGCAGGAAGATCTCGGCCCGCGGCTCGAACCGCACCTGGTGCCATTGCAGTGAGAGCAGCTCCCCCTTGCGGCAGCCGCTCTCGATCGCGGCCTCCACGAGCGGCCGCAGTCGGGGGCCGCACGCCTCCAGGAGCCGCTCGGCTTCCCCCGCCTGCAGGCGCCGGTGCCGCTGCGTCTCTTTCGACAGCCGCACGACGACCTCGGTCCCCTTCTTGAACGGGGTTCGGTCCAGGTGATCCCGGCGGACGGCCCAACTGAACATCGCCCGCAGCAGCGAGAGATCGCGATTCGCTGCGGCGATGCCGCGCGCCAGGCGCACGCGCTGGAACTGCTCGATCGTGTCTGCCGTGATGTCAGCGACGAGCCACTGCCCGAAGGGCCGCAGCGTGCCGTCCAGCCGTTGGAGCTCGGTGCGGAGAATGAGGTTCGCCTGATACTCCGTGTTCTTCAGCGTCCGCAGCCGGTTGATTTGCACATAGTGCTTCCGGTAGGTGCTCATCAACTGCTCGAGCGTGAGCGTCTCGCGCTGCGGTTTGTCGCTGGCGGCTGGCTCCTGGATCGTGCCCTTTCGGATCTCCGCGCGCAGCCGGTCCCGCTCGTCTGCCGCCTCGGTCTTGTTCGTGATCCGATCGCCGAGGCTCGCGCGATCCCGCCTCCACTTTCCCGTCGCGTCCTTGACCAGCCGGCCGACGCGACGATCGAGCGAGAACCGATACCGCTCACCGTTCCACTTGAAGTCGAAGTACCACGGGTGCGGACACTTCGCCCACGATCGCCGCGCACACCCGCAGATCTTCCTCAGCCCGTCAGAGGTAGCAGTTCTCATCGACCCTTCCCACGCCTTGCGCGCGCAAGCTTGTTGACGTTGCGGGTCACCGCCCGGTGTGCCTTTATGAACTGATCGCAGGCCGACGCAGAGAGCCGTTCGGCCACTTTCGCGCCGACCACGAGATCAACTGTCGGACTGAGCGTGACGAATGTCGTAGTGACGAGGGTGAGCGAGATCGCGGCGCTCTGCCCCGCATCTCCTAACCCGAAGTTGCTCGGACCCGCGAGTAGCAGGTCTTCGGCGTGCGGAAGTCCAAGCCTCAAGAAAGTCCCGTTTGGCCCGGCATGAACGTTTTGGCTCGCCAATTTGTAGTAGGGGCGCAGATGATCCCGTCCGACTGCCTCCTCCAAGTGAAAGAACTTGGGATTCTCATTCGGTGACGGCAAGAACGGCACCGCCCATCCGTGCTCGTTCTGAAACGCGCGAGGGTATCTCGCTGCGACCTTGTCTCTGGCTCGGATGATCCTGGCGCGCTGCCGCTGGCTAAACGGCTTCAAGTCCGCGCGCAGTTGGAAGCGATCGTAAACTCCGAGTGCTCTTGCTGACTCAATGGCGAAGTGATCCCTGTATGCTTCAGCGGCGCGGTTGCCATGTTCACGGATGAACAAAGCGATGACTGAGACCTCATGCAGTGTTCGCCACCGTGCCATCGCACCGTCCGCAAAGCCATGCCGTAGAAGGCTGACGACCTCTGCCGTGATCTGGCAGGCTCGGGCGTGAAGTCGAGATAGAACGTCGACCAGCGCGGCTCGCCGATTACTCCGCCCCCCTGTCGTGACGCGCTGACATGTCAAATCCCCAAGTTCTCGGCAGACTGTGAGCAGCAATTCCAACGTCTCGAGTGCAGTGCCCCATTGGGCGAGAAGCCGCTGCTCGAAAAGCGAAGCGGCGCGACTCTGTCGGGCCGCTTCCTGCGCCCATCCCTTCACGAGAGTTCGTCGAGCCCGACCACTCACGGCGGATATTGCGGCTGGCACGGCGACCTCAACTGACCTCGCGAGCGCCTCACCGAATCGGTTTATCTCCTCAAGGTCCGCCGCGGTCATCTGGATTCGGATTACGCCATCGCCGTGCTGCTTCGTGCGGCGGAACACGAGCGAATCGATGTTGCCTGCCTTGATTCTTGCGCGTAGGCGCTTCGTCTGGCTCGAGGTCAGGGGGAACCCCTCGGCCGCAAATTTCCGGCGAACAAACTCGGTCACCCAGCGGTCTGTCATGGTGTCCGCCAGTCGCAACAATCCATCATGTAGCGGATGGCCCGCCATTCGTCTGTTGCGCCTCATTGCTTGACCTGCTTCCCGGAGCACTCGCCAGCGCCCCTCGTCACGGTATGAGCGCGAAGGCGGCGTTCGGGCCCTTCACCGGGCGAATCTCCGTTGCGCCGGCATCGGCAACGGATCGAGCCGAGACGCCGGAGCGGCCCGCACCGGCGCCACTGGCGACTTCGCCGGGACAACCCGGGCGGCGATCCAGGCGGCGACGTCCTCCTCGGCGAGCCGGACGAATCCGTTCGAGCGCCGCTGCGTCAACCGGCCGCCGGCAGTGGTGCGTCGAGCCGTCTGCCCCTCATGTTTCAGGTGCTCGATTTCCCCTCGCTGGATGATCCTTTGCATCGTCCTCGGTGAGACACCGATCATCTCGGCCGCCTGCTTGATCGAGAGGTTGTAGCGTTTCACAGCGCGCCATCCTACCCCGCGTCCGATCGTCGCGTCGAATCTCGGATTCCCCTTCCTACGCGGCTTCCTTCCTCCAGTCGAAGATCCGCCACCGTCGACCGTCGGCTCGCACGAGTGGCACGCCGGCCTCCTCGAGGGCTTCGAGGTCCCGCCGAATCGTCCTCGTGGTCACGCCTGTCTCAGAGGCCATCTCGTCAAGCGTGAGGCCGATTCTAGACCGCTCCAACATCCGGAGGAGGGTGAGATCCCGAATCAGCCTGCGATTACGCGGCATGATCTGCCCCTCGCAGCCGTTCTGCCACCTCTTGCCAGGGATCTGACGCCTCCCAATACTCCAGAACCTCACCGCTTCGCGCGTCGATCACGAACATCAGCGCGTGCTCAAGATAGTTCAGGCCGCACGCTGCGAAGTCGCTTGCCCGATCCCGCAGGTGTGGCTGTTTCTTCCACAGGCCAACGAGCGTCTGCTCCGGCAGGCCAACGGCCAGCATGTCGGAGACGCGGAGGCGGTCGACTGCGCTGGCGTTCTCGACGAACAGTTGGCAGCGCCGCTCGTCCTGCCACATTGCGGCGAAGTGGCCAAAGATCTGGTTCCGCATGATCATGCAGCCTCCCCGCGGTCCAGCAGCGCCTGGAGCGCCGGCGCGAGCACGGGCGCCGCCCCGGGATACTGTTCGACGAGCTGCTCGACGGCGAGCGCCGCCCGGGAGCACTGATCGGCAGGTGCGCCGACGCGACTGCGGCCGAGCAGCCGATCGATCGAGATCTCGACGATGCCGGCGGCGAACGGTCGCGCGGCGACCAGTGCGCGCAGCTTCCGAGTGACGCGATCCGCCTGTTCGAGTCGGTGAGGCGGCCAGGCGGCCGCCTCCTTCAGTCGATCGGGAGCCGGCAGCCGCTGTGGAAGCGGCACAAACGGCAACGGCCGTTGAAACGGAACAACACGTGGAACTGGGATGGGTCTTCTCGGCATCGTGACCTCCGATGGCCGAGTCGGCAGAGTACACTACTGCCAGGACGTCGGCCCGACTACACCGGGTTGACTGTCTCAGGCCCTGCGACGTGGTGACACACGCCGCGGGGCCGCCTTCGCTGTCGCCTCTACTCGGATCCCTCTCTTCTCGAGATATTCCCTTACGGCTCTCCGGACGGACTCTGCCTCGGGAACACCATCACGCTCCTTTAGTGCCCGAAGCCCGTCTCTCAGGCTGTCGTCCAGGAACATGCTGGTTCGAATGCGCGGCGACACTGTGCGGGATAATACAGGCATACGTTTTACCCTGTCAAGTGAATTCGTCGTCCCGAGCGTTAGCGCGCGCGGCCGGATGATCGAGGCCCAACCATCCGGCCGATCCCGACGATCAGACAAGCGCCCTGAGGGCAGGGCCTCCTGTCTGGCGCACGCCTGGGAGGGCCAGGCAGCCCCTCGCGGCACTCGCCGCAAGTCCTGTGAACTCTAATCGTCGTGCTCGTCGCGTTCGTCCTGAATCTCGATCCAGGCGAGCGGCTGGCCGGGCGTGACCATCTCGCTCAAGTGCCGGTCGCCCGTGTGGAAATGCACGGCGATGTGGCACTCTTGGCTCACGGTCGGCACCTCCGACGCGGCGCGGGCGATGCTGTGGCGCAAAAGATCAACGTTCCAGCTGAGGTCCCGCTGTAGCTCCTCTTTCGTTGCATCGGGATCTCCCATGCGGAGTTGCTCTTCGATCGCAGTTCCGACGATCTCGCCGACGCGTTCTGGTTCGTCCCCTTCCGAAAGGAGCGGCACGAAGAGCGCGAAGCCGCCAGGCGCATACCGGGCGATCTCGTTCCCGCTGTCTGGGTGATAGATCAGCAACTCGACACCGTGGCGCGACGTGGAGGTCAGGATCCACCCCGTTTGAGCGAGGGTCACCGTCCTGAGCGACTCCGACCGACTCTCGTCGTCGCGAAACGCTTCACGCGCCGAGCGGATGAGATCTCGGAGGGCCTTGATATTCGCCGGTTGCGACTCGATGATCTGGTCCCGCACGTCGAACAGCAACGGACCCAGTCCTGTCCCGGTGATGAACCCGGCCGAGGTCCGCTTGATCTTCTCGACAAGCGTGTCGGTGTCCGGCTCGATTGAACCGTCACGCGCGATAATCGACTCACGGCAATCGGTAGCCAGGAGGACGTAGGAGCCGCAGTGGACGGCGATGGCGATACTCATGCGGCGATCCTCAAATTGTCTTCAGCGCGGACAGGACGCCTGCCGAACGACAGACACCGCGCCGTCCCTGCGGTTCCGACCGCATCGAGGAATCCGCCGCTGTGGAACGTCGGCAGATCACCGGGGACGTGCCCCTCCGACGATTCGAGCCGCACGGGGACGCGGATCGGCACTTCGATCGTGCGACCGTCGATCGCGTCAATCGCCGGGGTGACTTCCCCGCGCAGCGTCGCCACGAGCGCGCGGAGTGCCTCGACGAGATCCGCCACGCTGTCACTCAACGGCTTCGCCCAGTCGATGTCTTCGAGGTCGCCGGAGATGAGCCCCATCTCCTTCATGCGCTCGATGGCGGGCCGGAGAGACTCCGGCAGCGAGAAGCCATACTGGATGGCCTCGTCGACGTAGCCCTGCATCTGCTCCGCGGCCGCCTGGCCGACGACGGACATGTCGGCACCCGCCCGCTCGAGCAGCTTCCACGCCTTCGCCGCCGCTTCGGCGTTCTCGCTGAGACCGATCTGCTTCACCTTGTCGCCGAGGGCGCCCACGTCGACACCGAGTAGCGCGGCCGCCTCCTGGATCTCGCGCATCGAGGGGATCCCCTCTGCCGGCAGCCCGCGCAGCAGGTTGGCGTTCTCCTGCGTGAGCCCCCCCATGCGGATGAGGGTTTCGAGGATCGGCATCATCGCTTCGGGGATCTGCTCGCCGGCGACGAGCGCGCTGCGGATCATCTGGTTCATCGCGGCGTCCGCCCCGCTCATGAACCGGGACGCCTCGGCCGAGAACGCCTGCTTCCCCGCCACGTTCTGGTGGCCCCAGCCGCCGGCGAGATCCGTGCCCATGATCCGGTCGAGCGCGCGGATGTTCTCGATCGAGCCGAACTGCGCGAGGAGATCCGCCTGCATGCCGCGGATGTCCTTGTTCGCGGCTTCGAGATCGCGTCGCCCCTGCGACTTGCCGAAGAGGCTCGCGATCACGCCCACGCCGCCGCCGATGGCTGCGCCCCACGGACCGAAGGCGGCACCGACACCCATCCCCTGCAGGCCGAGATTCAGCGACTGCGCGGCGCGGGAATTGCCCAGCCCGAACATGTCAAGCAAGCTGAGGCCGAACTGCCCCGCGTTCGCGGCGACGTTCACCCCTTTCGCCAGACCGGACAGCTTCTGTCCAGGAGCGGCACGGAACAGACCGAACTGCGCCCACTGGCTGGCCTCACTCTCGGCCCAGCGTCGCTCCAGCCATGATTGCTGTGGGCGCGTGCGCCTCAACCAGCCCGGATTCTGGCCGGGAATGTCCGGCATCGGGATCCCCATAACCTCCATGGACCAGAGGTTGTCGTTGCGCGGACGGCCGAAGTCCCTCCAGGCTTTCGCCATGACATCCCGCGTGAGCCCCATCTGCACGAAGTCAAACCCCGTCAGGCCGAGGCCTCTCACCATTTCCCACGGGTGATCGTTTCGCGGCTGGGTGCGCTTGAACCAGTCGCCGATGAACTCCCGATCGGCCTTCTCCTGTGCGCGCTGGCGTTCACGCTGCTGGCTCGCCTGCTGCCGGTCATTTTCCCGCAGCAGGCGGATCAACTCTTCAGTCACGCCGCGCTCTCCGGCGATTTCCTTCTCCGAATGGCCCAGCGCGAGCCCCGCGCGAATCTCTGCACGTTGGCCCTCCGTCAGGCCGGCGAGTAGTCTGCGTTGTTCGGCGAGATCAGCGACGTATGACGAAGAGGACGGACTCGAAAGATGGATGTCGCTGCGACGAGGCTTCATATCGTCGAGCACCGCCAGCCCGCTCAGAATTGCACCAGAATCAAACCCGTGCGTGAAGAGCAGAGCGAACAACTGAGATGGGGTCAACTTCGCTGCGCCCTCCGTCAGCATTGCGAAGCTGCCGAGGATCGCGGTCGTGTCGGCCTTCCGATCCGCCACGAAGCGGTCCCATGCTCTACTCGCGGTGGCCAGCGCTTCCACCTGTGCGTCCCCCGCGACGCGTGCCTCGGTGGCGAGCCGTGTGTATCCGGACGTAATCGCCGGCAGCACGTCGTCGGCCTTCTGACCGAAGAGCGCGACGGCGATGCGATTCCGCTCCTGCGCCGATTCCGTCCCTTCGAGCGCCGACGCGATGCGATTGAACTGCGCCTCCGGCTGCGCCCGGCGCAGCAGGTCGTATTCCAGCCCGAGTGCTTGGATCGCCGCGCGAACACTCCCAGATCCGCCCGCTAGCTTGACGCCGAGCGTGAAGGCCGCGTCCCCGAGCGCTTTCACCGACACGCCGGAACTGCGCGCGACGTGCTCGAACCGCTGCACAGCCTCGAGTGACATGCCCGTCTGCAGCGACATCTTCAGCGTCGCGTCCGCGCTCCGAACCGCCTCCGCCGTCCACGACGTGACAAATCCGAGTGCCCGATCGATGACGCCGGCGCCCGCGATCGCCGTCATGAGCGAGGCGACACTTGCTCGAAAGCCCGTCGCTGCGCCGGTGCCCGCCTGGAATTCGCCGCCAAGCCGCCGTGTCTGCCCCTCCAGTTTTGCGGCTGTGGCCGCGCCGCCGTCCTGCGCGGTAGCGAGTGCCCTTGTCGCCTCAGCCGTTCGCTGAACCACCGGAGCCGCCTCTCCGACGGTGCGCGCCGCCTTGGACGATTCCGTTAGTGGGCGGACCGATGCCGCAGCGGCGTGTTCGACGCCGCGGACCGCCTGCTCAACATCGCGGAGTTCGCTCTTCGTGTTGCCGGTCCGCGCGATGACATCGAACGTCAGAGTCATGGCCATGAAGGCACCCCTACTTCTTCCAGCCGAGGCGGACGTGCGCCTCCTGATCGGTCACGCTGACGTCAACAACGTCGAGGTCGTTGAGCATGTTGCCGCTCACCGTCAGGTCCGGCTGCGCCGCGCCGCCAAGCGCCTTGTGCTTCTGCTCGGCGTAGCGAGCCGACAGCGGGCGGAACGGCCCGTTCGGGCCTTGCGCCTGCCGCGTGCGTCGCACGATCCGCTCGCGCGCCAGCAGCCCGATCTCGCGCATGTCCTCACGCGTCACCAGCTCGATCTTGTCGAACGAGAACGTGCGCGTCGTCTTGATTTCGATCATCATCGCGTCCTCTCTGTCGGCTGCGGCCCGTCCTCCTCGAGCGCGACGCGCAGCAGCCGTGCCGAGAACCTCGGCGCCGGTCCGAGCAGGGCCGGCAGGCCCAGCGGCCCACGCAGCGCCAGGAGCACCTCGAGCAATCGGTCCGCCCGGGCGGCGGAGAGCCGGTCGCCTGAGTAGAACCAGCAATCCTCGAACGGCGCCGGCGCCGTGAATCGCACGCGGCCGCTCAGCCGGCACTTCGCGACGGCAAACATCGGGAGGACGGCCTCGAGCAGCGCCCCCGCGATCGCCGGCTGCCTGAGTGCGTGGCCCTCTGGCGCAGTCAACGTCACAGACAGTCGGCCAGGTGCTACGCGCATCGGCGTCCATGCCCCCTACTACGCCCATCCTGCGGCGGCCGGCGCGGCAGGGGACCACATGAAGCCCGCGCGAGTACGTACACGCTCGTCGCGCGAGGCCCGCGCGCGTGCTGCTGCGGCACGTACTGCACGCGATCCCCTTCGCCGACGAGTCCCGATCCCTCGCCGTGGGCGCGCGGTGGAAAAAGAGATCCGGCGCGCCTGGGGCCGTGCGACGAGCGAAACCGCACCACCGTGCCGGTCTCCACGCGACGAGCTCGGCCCGTCAATGCGGCCGCCCGCCCATCTGCTGGATCCGTTCGAGAAGCCCGGCTGACACCTGATCCCGCGACTGCTGAAACACCATGGCCTTGAACGTGATGGCGAAGTCCATCGCGACGACCAACGCGATCGCCTGTAGCGTTCGCGGAGAATCGAACCACCAGGCGGCGCCTATCGCGAGCAGCCAGCCGACGTTCACGATGCGGGCGGTCACGGCGTTCGCACCAGCGAGACGGCGCCGAGGCCGGCGAGGTTCGTGCCGAGCGCGTCGGCGAGTCGCTGCGCTTCTGCCGGCGTGCAGGCGCACCCGCCCTCCACGCGCCGCAGGTAGTTGCACCGCAGCACCGCGCGACGTGCGAGTTGATCCTCCGTGAGGTTCGCCACTTGCCGCGCCGCCTTCAGATCGTCGAGCCGAAAGACACCTACAGACATCGCTTTCTCCCTTCTGCTTCAGAGGAATCGCTCGATCCGTACAAACCCGAATGGCACCTGCAGCGGCGCCACGGCGCTCACCAGGGCGCCGGCCGCCGCGTTCGCCACGTCATCACGTCCCGAGGGCGGGTGGTCGATCACCTCGCGACCGCCTCGCGTCTTCCGGCGCTCCAGCCGCTCGAGCTGCCGTAGAAGGATGTCGTGATCCAACAGCTCAATCTCCGCCGCGTTGAGCAACGGAAGGAAGCGGCGGTAGATCTCGCTCTTCGTTTCCTCCGACACCCGGTAGCCGATGCCGTGCGCCCGGAAGCGCTCGCGCGGCCAATCGCCGGCGTAGGCGTCACCCGTCACTTCGGCGATGCCGTACGATCTGAGCACCCGGGCGAATTCACGAACCGTGTCTTCAGGACTGAAGGGCGGTCGCTGCTCGCGGATCACATCCAGGACCGCCCGGCCAGTCGTGCGATGCGCGATCGCTAGGGTGAACGAGTCCGTGCCGCTCCCGCCCGCGGGATCGACGAAGGCGGAATACCGCACCTCCGCCTCGCGCCGCAGCTCTCTGCGACCGACTCGACGAACCGCGGCGATCGCTTCCTTCGAGATGAACGTCTCGACGTCGCGTCGAAACTCGGCACCGTACTCCGCGGCCGCGTGCGCCTCGTCTTCGGCATACGCGCGATCGATCACGGACTGTGGAACAGATGGGTTCATCGTTCGCGTCGCCGCGCGCCACACCAACACCGGCGCGTCAGGCTTCCCGTAGTGCTCCGCGAACGCCTTCCAGAGCTCGCCGCGACGTGCGTAAGGGCTGGAAATCAACATCAGCAGCCCGCCGGGCACCGTGGCCATCGCCGGCACCAGTGCTGCGACGAGTTCGGAGTCAGGCTCAGCCGACTCGTCATCCGTCCGGAGAAAGGCCGATTCGTCGATGATGGCGGCCACCACCGTGTAACCACGGGTGGTGCGAAAAGAGGCGGTGTGAACCTCGATTGAGATCCGATTCCGCAGGTGGATCGCCTCTTTGGTTTTTCGCTCGATGAGCCCGGCGAGAATCGGCGTCTGCTCGATCAACGCGGCGACGTACCGAAAAAACACGCGCGTCTGCCGCCGGTCCGGCGCGCACACCACCACGACGCCCCGCTCCCCAGGTGAGAGCACGCCCGAATAGTCGCGGAAGCACGCGACGAACGCGGCGACGAACGCCACGAAGCGGGTTTTGCCGCCACGGCGCCCGACGATCAGCGCGACGCGATCGGCCGGCCGCGTCGGCAGATCCGCCGGTGACCGGCCGAGACACTCCGCGATGAAAGCCTGGTCCTCGGCGGACAGGCCGTACGTGAGCCCGAAGATCGCGGCCGCGCACAGCAGCCACGGGCGCCACGTCGGCATCGGAAAGAACGCGCCGAGGACGCGCGTCATCACATCGAGCGCGGTACGCCGCTGCGGCCGAGTCATACGTCGCTCCGCCCTTCGATGAAGTCCAGCGGCGATGCGATCGGTCTCGCCTCGCGTCGGATGCCGAGCACCTGGCCCAGCCGCGCCTGCCGGTCGGCGAGCTGCATCAACAGGCTCACCGCCGCACGCGTGCGGCCCTTCGTCGTGAACACTCCCTGCTCGAGGATGTTGGTGCGCACGAAGTCGGTGATGAGGTCAACTTCGACGAACCGTCGAATCAGCGCACGCGCGACCGTCGAGACGTTGGCCGGGCCGCCGAGGTCCGCCACGAGCTGCGCCTCGTGCGTCGCGATCATCGCGAGTGCCTCGGCTTGCTGGGGCAGCGCGCCGAGTTTTACCTGCCGGCTGCGCCCCCCGTGCACGAGCGCCGCCGTGTTCGCGGGCAGAAAGTGACCGCGCGGGCAGTGGCTGCCTGTCGTCTGGACATCAGCGCGGCATCCGCGGCAGTGACGGACGGGCATGTCAGCCAGCGCCATCAGACCGCCTCGGGCTCCTCGATCAGAACCCGCCCCGCCGACGCGATCGCGGACTGCTGTCGCTCAACGCTCGACATCGCGGCGTCCACGCCGCCGAGAGCCGCCTCCAGCTCCTCGAAAGCCGCCCGCAAGTCCCCATCAACGCGCCCCTCGCGCTGGGCCTCGAGCTGTCGCGTGAGCGCCTGGTGCCGCTCGATCGCCTCTTCCGCCGACTCGCCTCCCCGCCGCTGTGGGCCGGCCTCGAGCAGCCGCTCGAGCGTCTCCTCGGCCGCGCGTGCGAGGATCACGTCGCCGACACCCTCGGCACGTTGCAACGTCTCCAGGATCCGCTCTGGCGTGTGTGCCATTGCCGCGACGCGCCGCTCAGCCCGATCCTCGAGCAGCGAGAGATTCAGTCGTCGCAGTTCACGCAGAATCGCGGCGTCGCCGGACAGCAGGATCTTCGCCTCATCGGGGGAGAGTTCCGCGCCAGGAACGGGCAGCCGACGTGCTGCGCTGGCCGCGGCCCGCACCGCGGCCCTCACCCCCTCGCGCGCCTGCGCGGCCGCCCGGAACCGCTCACGCGCCTCGACGACGAGACGATCCATGACCGCCGGCGTCACGCGGCGGGCGAGCTCGTTGTCGGACCATCTGGCGGCCTCAGCCTGCGTCATCCGCTCCCGTGCGCTCGTCACGGCCGCGGCCACACGGCGACGAAAGTCCTCCGCGCTGATCCGCTGCGCCGCAGCCGCGGCACTGACAGCCTCCGCGGCGCCGGCGATGGCACTCAAGAGCCGTTCACGTTCGATCGTCATCATCTGCGTCCTCCCTTTCGGTTTGCGGGTCGCCGTGCAGGTCGATCCAATCGCGGAGGCGAAGCACGACGACCGCTGACTCGTCTCGCCGTCCGGGTTCCGTCCAGATCACGATGCCGATGCGGTTCGCCGCGGCCGCGGCGCCGCAGATCCCGTCGAGCCACGAACGCAGGTAACTCGGCATGCCGCGGCGCCGCTTCGCCTGGACGTGTCCCCCCCGTCGTCAGCGATGGCACGGTTCCTTTCGTGCGCCGGCGCGGCCGGGCCATGCACCCGGCCGCCCGCACGCCTCCCGCGGTGAGCATGGCGGCCCCGCGGCGAGCCTGATCCCGGTCCCCTGCGAGACGATCCGATGCCGTCTCCGGCGCGCTCGCGCCACTGATACGGTCACGCGGCATCGTGGCCCCCCTGGATGAAATCCCGCAGGCAGCCCTCGCGTCGGGACTTCCGTCGACGGTGACAACCCGTGTGGCAATCGGCTGCGCGTCGTGCGAAAACCCCCGTAAATTGGGCCTCATCCACCTGACGCCTGATCAGGTGGTCGCTCAGAGGCGCCCTCCCGTTCGAAGCTCTGGAGGCTGAGAAGGCTGCATGCCTGTATCCCCGGTTGGCTGCCCTTTCAGCCGCCTGCTGTCCGCTGGAACCGGTAGCGCCCCTGGTTCCCGGTTCCCAGATGGCTATCTGGAACCGGGGAACCGGTTCTGATAGTTCTGGGTAGTTCCGGAACCGAGCGGAACCGCTGGAACCACTCATGGGGTGCCTCGCACTTCGAATCCCTGATCACCGGCCACGATGCGCCCTTGTTCGAGGAGTGCCGCCCATGCCTTGAGACCGGTCGCCTTGTTCAGGTGCGTGCCACGTATCGCGGCTGAGGCGGAGCGCGGGGGCTCGCCGGCGTCGGTGGCCAGCCGCACGTAGTCGAGCAGTTTCGCCTCTGGCGTGGAGAGTGCCGACTGGTCCCCTTCGAGGACCCATCCGTCGCTGGTGAGGTGTGCCGTGAAGGGGGCTGCGGCGTGGCCGTGGATCCCGCGTGTCTTCTCGAACGTGAGCGTGAAGCGGGCCCCTTGATCCGCCCGCCAGTCCTGCGGCCGGGTCAGATGGATCAGTAAATCCATGGCGTCTTCGGGTTTCGAGTGGCCGCGCGCGCCCCCCTGTCGATTCGCGTGATGGACGACGATGACGGCCTTCCCGCGCCGCCGCAGCGAAAGCAGGTAATCCTGCGCCGGCTGCCAGGCGCCTGGCTCCTTTTCGCCCTCGGGATCGAATAACGATGAGCGGTTGTCGAAAACCACCAATTCCGCTGGCGCGACGAAGGGCTCGATCGCTGCTTGGCCCTCCGCGGTGTCGAGCCGCGGTAGAAACCGATCCTGCCAATCGGCCGCGACGATCGTGAGGTTCTCGGACGCAGGCACGCCGAGGGTGGCCCTGAGTTGCTGATAGCGCTCCTGTATTTCCTCGCCTGCCATCTCGCCGTCGACCTGTACGACGCGGATGGGCCTCGGGGCCGCGAAGCCGAGCGCGGCGCCGCCAGTCGCGGCGACGAGGTTGATCGTCTGAATCAACCAGGTCTTTCCCAGGCCCCGGAGCGCGGAAATCTGCACAAGGTTTCCTGCGCGGATGATCGGCGTCCCCGCACGCGTGAGCAGCGTTTGCCGGCGCCTGAACTGGTAACAATCCAGCTCGCTCAACCGCAGCGCGCGCAGCTGCGCCTTGTCTGTCTGGAGGCGTGCGATCAGCCGTGTCAGACGATCGAGATGCTTTTGGGGAAACCCGTTCAGGAGAGCCGCTGGATCCGACAGGGCGACGCGGCTCAGTTCGTTGGCCTCTCGCCCGAGCGCTCTTCGAACCGCGTCCTGACGGACGATGCAGGCGTAGTACTCGACGTTGGCTGTCCGCGGCACGCCGTCCACCAGGGAGGCGATGTAGGCGGGACCGCCGACGTCCTCGAGCTCGCCCGACTTCGACAGCTCCTCCTTCACCGTGATCAGGTCAATCGCGCTCCCGCGTTCGCTGAGGGCGACCATCTTCTCGAAGATGCGGCGGTGGGCGTCGCGGAAGAAGTCTTTGGTGTCGATCAGCGCGGCCGCGTGTTTTAGCGCCTCGTTGTGGATCAGGACGGCGCCCAGGATGCACTTCTCGGCCTCCAGGTTGTGCGGTGCCGTGTCCGTTACGCGCATCGCTGCTCCATCTCGCGAGCGCGTCCGCGAACGTAGTGCGGGCGGTAGAAATCCACCGGACGTGTGCCGGGCGGCAGCGGGCCGTATGGATCGCGGGCAACGAAACGCCGCACGTCCCGCGGAAGGCCGGCGCACGCGGCCGTCAGCTCCGCCTCGGAGAGGCGACGGATCGGCTCGAGGCGCGTCACCGCGGCTCCTCCACGGGTGTCGCGGCGGCGTCGAGCCAGGCGTCGACCCATTCCGCGCGGGTGCGGATGGCCCGGCGCCCGCCCACGCGCGCAGCGCGCAACCGTCCCGCGCGGACCTCTGCGTACACGAGATCCTTTGAGACGCGGGCACGCTCCGCGGCTTCCGTCGCGGTCAGCCAAGGCGACGAACTGCTGACCTGTGCTACTGTGGTGTCACCGTTCACGGGGAACCTCAACGTCGTGAACGAAGCGGCCGGGCGACTCGCGATCGCGCCGGCCGTTCGTGTTCTTACTTCCCTTGAAGGGCTCGTCCTCGCCGGCGGCCACGGGAGCGGCCGTATTCCTCTACGGCCTCGCGCGTGAACAGCCGAACACCCCTCGGCGTCTCCATCGCGACCGCGATGCGGCCCTGCCTGGCTGCGATACGGATCGCTTCTGGCGTCAGATCGAGGAGCCGCGCCGCATCGGCGGATTGCAGGAGCTGCTCAGTCATTTCGGTGCCCTACCTTCGTGAATCCCCCGGCCCATGCGCCGATGGGACGCGGAGACCAGTCTGCTTTGGCTTAGGGAATGGGGGACCACAGAAACGTCGGCAAGCCTGTAAGTGCCACGTTTACAGCAAGATGACCTTGATACGTGCCGTGTGAGAGTAATAAAAGGGGCGAAGGAACCTCACGGCGTTCACTGCGCGAAGGCGATCGCGGAGCGCGCGGCGGAACCCGGTCACTCCACCGCCGGAGTCGTTCCTTCACCGGCCGCCGAGGTAGGCCGATTCGCGGCGAGCCTCATTCCGGGTCTGGTGCTCTTCGACCACTCCCGGCTGGCGCGATGTGGGCTGCGGTCTTCGCGTTGTTTGTTGGTGATTGGTGCTGCCGCTGTGGCAAAAACGTGGCAAAAAGAAAACGGCGTGACCCGAAGGCCACGCCGTAAGTCATTGATTTAATTGGTCGGGATGACTGGATTCGAACCAGCGACCCCCTGACCCCCAGTCAGGTGCGCTACCAGGCTGCGCTACATCCCGAACGTGCCAGGCCGGCTGAAGCCGGCCTCTACCGACCGAACGTGCCGGGCCGGCTGAAGCCGGCCTCTACCGACGACTGTCAGGCCGGCTTTAGGTGCCTCTACCGCGCTTACCGGCTCTTGCGCGCGCGCGGCTTCTTCGGCGCGCTCTCCTGCAGCTCGAACGCCTCCGGCGCCGCAGCGACGCGTGGCGTCCGGGCGAGCATCACCTGCAGCTCGCGGAGGCCGCGCTTGACCTGCTGGAGCCGCTCGCGCATGTCGCTGCCGAGCAGATCCTCGAGCCCCACGCCGTCGCCGGTCGCTGCGGCCGGCTGCTCCGCTTCCAGCTTGCGGCGGGCGCCCGCGAGCGTCAACCCCTCGACGAACAGCAGGTGCTTGAGCCGCAGCACGCGTTCGAGGTCCTCGCGGCGGTAGACCCGGGGTCCGCCCGCGGTCTTCGACACGCCCAGGTCCGGGAACTCCGCCTCCCACGAGCGCAGCACGTACGGCTGCACCTGCGCGATCTCGCACACCTCAGGCTGCCGGAACAGCGAGCGGTTCGGGATCTCCACAGTGGGCAGGGACATCAGAAGCGCACCGCAAGTATATCATTGGCCAACCGTTTAGCGCCGCAGCACCCCGTTCGAGGACTCTCGTGACCAGGATGATCACGCCGCCCCCCGGCCCCTCCGGCGACGCCGACGAAACGCGTCTCTCGGGCACCAGCCCCGCGACGACGCCGCAGGGCTCATCCGGCTGGCTCTCTTCGTCGGGCGCCATCGACCACGGGCGGTTCGCGCCCGGCACGATCCTCGGCGGCCGCTACCGGATCGTCGGGCGGCTCGGCCGCGGCGGCATGGGAGAAGTCTT